>Ga0206845_1121_pt2 | contig 12032 bp, 8 predicted proteins | sample Alteio_BWOrgCont_19_FD_152887 | JGI IMG/M metagenome (GOLD analysis project Ga0206845, IMG submission 152887) | Enriched cells from forest soil in Barre Woods Harvard Forest LTER site, Petersham, Massachusetts, United States -... | ecosystem: Environmental > Terrestrial > Soil > Temperate forest > O...
ATATTTATCGGCGTTCCCGTATGCGATCTGGCTGGTATCGGGCACGCCGAGCAGAAAGTCGGCAAAGCCGGCGCCGGTTCCGGCAACGGGAGTGCCATCCGTAAGCAGACTGGTGGCCGCGCCGGTGAAATTGAACGCGCCGCGCGGGTTCTGTTGGGTCAGATAGTTAAATTGCTGGCGGCGGAAATCGCCTCCATAAGTAACGTTGTGGCGGCCGTGATTCCACAGGGTGCTGGCCGAAAACGCGGTAGTCTGGTTGCGATTGAAGCTGGCGATGCCGTCGGTGAGGGGCTGAATTCCGCTCGAGAATGTGAGCGATGGCGGACCCCAGTTGACGGAGTCCTGATTGTTGCCCATGATTCCCGCATTGCCTGAAACGTTTTCGCGATTCGCAAAGTATGGATCGACGCGCGTCGAAAGACGGCTGTACTGCACCCCAAACGTGCTGAAAGTGCGGGGCGTGAACCGATGCTGCAGATTGAGAAGTACATTGATTCCCTGAGTCTGCGCTTTATCCACGAACTCGAATACGTTGGGAGTTTCGGTGGAAGTGTACTGATATCCGAACTGTCCAAAGAACTGGTCCTTATTCGTGATCGACTTGTTGAACCGCGACTGGAGACTGTTCTGGCTGGTCAGGCTGACCAGAGGTATCTGATAGTTGTAACTTGTACCCTGCGGGAAGTTCGGCAAAGGATAAAAAGCAAGAAGCGCCTGGGCCTGCGCACTGATCCGGCTGGTGGGAATCACGTTTCCCTGAAAGGGCGCGCCGGTTTTCGGGTCGTAGATCGGGGCGGGAATCTGGGAAAAGTCTCCATTGCGCTGTGCGGCGAGCGGCATCAGCCCGGACGTGGTGCTATCCTGGCGATTCCGCAGCCACTGATAGTTCAGGAATACCGTCGGCGGACTTTTCCACAAGCGCGGAATCCGGATCGGCCCGGCGAAGCTCGCAAGACCTTGCATGTAGTTAACGTTGGGCTTCGGGGTGTCCTGTCCGGTGAGCGAAAACTGGCGAGCATTGGTGGCCGAATTATTGATAACGAACCCAACCATGAACTGATAGAGACTGACCCCGCCGCGGCGGTTGTTTCCAAACGCCGCATTCTGGGCGAACGGCGAAGAGGCTCCGTTGTTCACGGTGCCGTTAACCAGAAAGCCGTCGTTGGCGCGCTGATTCAGCTCGGCTGTATCCTGGCCGGCGAAAGCGCTGCTGGCGGGCGGGGCCTCGGAAGCGTTCGACGCGGGAGGAGCGGTGGAAGCCTTCACGTCGGTTCGTTGAAAACCGCTTTGCGCATTGGCCGGCGCCGCGGCGGCCGCCTTTTTCTTATTGCCGGCGGCCGGAGTCGGAACGGCGGTATTGGTTGGGGTCTGACCGGGTGGGGGGACATACGAGATGGATGGCGGTGGCGCGGGCGCGGCGATGGCTTTCATTTCATCGAGCGACATCATCTTCAAATCCCAGTCAGCCGCCGGCATGCCCGCTGCAATGGTAACGTCCTGTTTGAGAGGCGCGAAGCCGAGCATTTCGACCTCAACGTTCCAGACTCCGTCGCTCAGATCGGGGATTGAGTAAGCGCCGTCCTGACCGCTTACCGCGACAAAGCGTTTATCTCCCTGGGAGGCCGTTACGGTTGCGCCGGGCAAGGGTAAGCCTCCGAATTTTATCTGGCCCTTATACTCTGTGGCTGCCAGCAGAGACACCGAGAGCAGCGTAATTATGCAGTACCTCAGGTATGCGTAAAAGATCGTAAAGCTCATCGGCGCCTCACCTTCTTCAGTACCCTTCGAGCTGCGAACGGTTACAGTCGTTTTTCATAAACATGGGAATCGGGGAAGGCAAAAGGCTTTCGCTCCGTTCCGCGCCGGCACTCCTAAAGGGGATGCCGGGTCGCGGCTCGGGAAGGCACTTTCGGTTACTCCCATTCCCGGCGCGGTCTTTGCTGGTCCAGCTCTTTAGCAGGTTTTGAGCCGTCCCGATGTTCGATGGGACGGTACGAGCGAAATAGCGAGCCGGCCGATGAGCTACCACGTAGTACCTTCGACGATGAAGAGCCTGTTTTCGATAGCGCCGAACAATTTGCAAATTTGACGCTTAGAACGGAGACGCTGTTTAGATCTCATTTGTTCCGGCCGAAAATTGCGGTAGTGAGGCAGTCCTGGTGTGGCTGCGGGAATCCACTTGTGAAATGCGTGCCCGGATCAGGCGTGAAACGTAGTTGAGATACACCTCTCCTGTTTGATTCGAAAGCAGCCAGTCGATTATCTCCAGATCCCGGCGACCGATTTGCCAGATCGGCCACCAGGAAACAGAGAAGATGCGGAGCGCTCCACAGCCGTTTTGATATCTCAGACGGGACTGAGACCGCGTTGTAACCGGCAGCGGCGACCGGCCCATTTGTTTCGACGTTATGCCACACGGAGCCTCGAGGAATCGCGTGGTTTAGTGCCCCCGTACGCCAATGGGTGCGACGAAGTTCTTTCGATTTGAAAGTTAGCATGCATTTTTGGAGTCGCGACACATCCAGGAATGGGTAAGTGGAGAACTGCTTTGTTTTCAGAGTGCGGATGGCCAAAATTTATTTTTGAAATCTGTGACTGAAAAAGGTCTCATCGGCTTTGCGGCAGAAAAACGCGCGGGATCGGGCCCGCGGCGTGGCCGCAAGCTGATGAGACCGCTCGGTGAACTAAGCCGCAACGTAACGTTCTGGGATGGGGCGGGCGGACCGGAGCGCCGGGTTCTGTGGCAAGCCTTCAGGCCGCCCGGTGACGGCCTGTTCGGTTATGGGGTTTGTATTTCCGTGCTGGCTGTGGTGCTCCGGGCGATGGCACATCAGTGTTGATGAGGGGCACGGCCTGGCTTTGTCCGAAAGCATCATTCCCGGTCGCAGACCCTCTCCCTGGCGTGAGAAGCCGATGATCGGAGGCCGAAAGTGATGGCGCGCCAGGTCCGCAAACACACCTCGGCGATGCAGTGCGGGAGCAGCGCTGCCAGGATCGACCGACGGGAGAGAGAGCCGCGTCACGATGTATCCGGGGGACGTGCCGGCCAGAGGTAAGCCGACAGAAAACCAAGCCGGATCATGGTGCCTTTCCTGCACTTCGGACAGCGCGCCGGCGGCTGCAGGGTGAGCGCCTCGAGGAGCAGAAGGCATGGGACTGTAGCGGGCAACAGTTCGGTTATGGGATGACTAAGCAGGGTCCGGCATAAAGCGAGATCTTCTTTGCGATTTCGGTTGGCGAGCAGGCCATAGTGCCGGATGCGTTGGAAGCCGGCCGGCAACGCGTGGATGAGAAAGCGGCGAATGAACTCGTTCGCTTCCAGCGTCATCACGCGGGACTTCTGTTTCTGCTGATGGCGATAATCTTTCCACTGGAAGGTGACTTCGTTGTTGCTGACGGCGAGAAGCCGCTCGTTGGAAAGGGCGACCCGGTGGGTGTAACGGCCGAGGTATTCGAGGGCCCGTTGCGCGCCTCCAAAAGGCGGTTTGGCATAGACCACCCATTCGTGGGCTTCCTCCGCCATCAGTCGTTCGGCAAAGGAAAGGGCGTTCTGGAGAGACTCGATCTCGCCGGGGAAACGCAGCTTGCCCTGGTAGAAAGCGTCTTCCAGCGCATCCAGAAAGAGCCGCCGGAACAGGCGCGACAACACTTTTACCGGCAGGAAGAAGCCGGGGCGGCATGTGACCCAGCGCTCGTGGTCCGGCGATAATCCGCCGCCGGGAACGACGCAGTGGACATGCGGGTGATGCAGTAAGTTCTGTCCCCAGGTATGTAAAACGGCGAAGAAGCCGATCTCAGCGCCGAGGTGTTGCGGATCGCATGCAATGGTCAGAAGCGTCTCCGCCGCGGTGCGGAAGAGAATGCCATACACGACCTCCGGGTTATAGAAGGCGATGCGGGCGATCTCTTCCGGCACGGTGAAAACGACGTGAAAGTATTCCACAGGAAGCAGTTCGGCCTTCCGGTCGGCGAGCCACTTTGCCCGCTCGGCGTTTTGGCATTTCGGACAGTGGCGGTTGCGGCAGGAGTTGTACGCGATATGGATGTGATCGCACTGGTCGCATTTTTCGACATGGCCGCCGAGCATAGCGGTGCGGCAAACCTCGATGGCGCGCATGACACGCAACTGTTTGCGCGGCAGTTTGTGCGTGGCGCGGTAAGCCTCTCCGTATTGTCGAAAAATGTCGGCCAGCTCGAAAGCCGGCCGGCCCATGGGTTACGTCTTCGCCCGCAGCTTGGGATTGCGCGCCAGTTTGTCGAGCGGGCTGGGCGTGCCCGCCACGACATGCGCGGACACCTGCGTATAGCGCGCGGTGGTATCGATGCGACTGTGGCCCAGCAGCGCTTGAATAACGCGCGTATCGGCTCCTTGTTCGAGCAGATGAGTGGCGAATGAGTGGCGCAGCGTGTGTGCGGTGACTCGTTTGGCGATGCCGGCCCGTTCGGCGGCATTGCGACAGGCGACCGAGAGTGCTGCCTGATTCATGTGGTGGCCTTCGCGCCAGGAAGGGAAGAAGTAGTCTTTGGGCCGCGCGGCGCGCCAGTAGCATCGGAGGATTTTCAGCAGGCGTTGCGGCAAGGTCACATAGCGGTCCTTACCGCCCTTGCCTTCTTCGACGCGGATCATCATGCGGTCGGAGTCGATATCCCGGATCCGGATCTTCACGGCTTCGGAGATGCGGAGCCCCGCGCCGTAACAGAGCATGAGAGCGGCCCGGTGTTTCAGACAACCCACGTGTTCGAAAAACCGGCTGACTTCCTCCGGACTGAGCACGACCGGGAGCTTGTGCAGGCGCCGGACGCGCGGAAAGCATCCTTTGCCCCAGGGCATTTCGAGTGTGATCAGATAGAGAAACTGCACTGCCGAGACGAATGAGTTGATGCTCTCGGGCGACATTTTCTTCTCCAGCAGCAGATACAGTTCGTACTGGCGGACCGCCTCCAGATCGAGCTTCTCCGGGCTGGTGTTGTAGAACCTTGCGAAATCGGCGACGTAATGGATGTAACTTCGTTGTGTGGTGGGTGCGAGGCCACGCAAGTGCATGTCCTCAATGAACCGTTGTCGAAGCGGTGTCATCGGATGCTCCTTCAGATTGGATTCGTGGTTATGGGGATAACCGACTTCCAGTCTGAAGGAACCTCGCGCCCGCTACTATGGCTGCTCAGCAGGAAATCCCGCGAAGCGGGTTAGTTCACCGGGGTTTATTGTGGCTTCAATTGCCACTCGGATGGTTGATCCTTTCGATTACGTAGACCTGCACCGGGCCTCTCTTCGGGATAAGGCGAAGGCCTAACTGCTCCTTCAATGCAGTTACGAGAGACGCGCCGGTGGGGCCGCCTGGATTATCCGGCGAGGTCGATGGCCGGGATTCAAGATCCGGCTCCCATTCGAGCTTGAAACTGTACAGCCCTTCGAGCCCGGTTTCATTGTTCACCGGCCGGCCCAACGCGGACGAAAGAAAGGTGGAGAGCCGGTTCATCATCTGCCCCGTCGCGATCAGACGCCCCCTGTCCACTTCGAAAGACGAGCGCCGCGTTTCGGCGTGGGAGATTCGGGGACCGTCTTTGTCCAGAACCATGGCGTAGACCGGAAGCTGGTGCGTCTCCTCCCGCAGGATCAGCCCAAAGCGATCGCGTAACACTCCCCGTAGCCGCTGCCAATTGCGATTGCGGCGATTCATCTCGGTCGCATCAGCAATATGGCTTTCGGCGATCTCAGGCTCCGCGGGCGTGAAGGTGACATCGTAATGTTCAGACAACACCCATCCGGGCGCGCCGCTGAGCCGAAAATCCGGAATCTGATACGCCCATTCGAGCAGCTCCAGCGTCGTCGTATTGATTGTTCGCAACCCGCCCTGCGGGCCGGCTTCCCACTGACTGCCGGTGGCTCCAGGGGCGGATTTGTGAATGGAAACGACGCCATACTTATAAGCCGGTTCCGGGGGCAGACTCTGGGCGCGAATGATCCCGATCGCCAGCGGAACAGTCACCGCCGCGATACCCACAGCGACCAGCATCAGTTTTCGAAGTAAGCTCACGGGAATCGAACCGCGACTTGTCATGATTTCCCGAATTCGCTTTTTCAGGCTGGCGCCGGTAATTCCTGCCACGCAACGCAGCGGCGACTCCGCATACGACTTGCAGACGTTGACTATGCCCTGCGCGTAGTCTTCCGGCCGGCTGCCTCGCTTCAGGACGCTTTCATCGCAATCCCGCTCCCTCTCCTCGATCAGCTTCGCGCCGATCCACCAAACCAGCGGATGGAACCAGAAGACGGTCTCGACGCACATGTGGAGAGCGGCCGTGAGGTTATCGCGATACCGCGCGTGGCAAAGTTCATGGGCGAGGACGGCTTCGAATTGCTCCGGCGTCAGCTTCTCCATAATTCCTTCCGGCAGCAGAAGGACCGGACGGAAGAGGCCGAATATTCCTGGCTCAATCATCGCGGACGAAGAGAGGACCGGGAGCGCTTCCCTCATTGGCAACAGCATCATTGGCAACAGCATCATTGGCAACAGCGTCGCGCCGCGAGCCTGTTTGTGAATCCTGCGCCATCGCCGGAACCAACGGAGCAGGAGCGTGATCGATCCGGCGAGCCAGATCGCCGCAAGCGGCGCAAGCCAGATCGCCGCAAGCGGCGTGAGCCAGTGCGACTGCCCCATGACAGGCGTCGACTCAGAGAAAACCGGTGCTGGAGCGAAGTACGTCGAGACCCGGACCACTGTGAGAGCCGGGAGCTCCGGCGCGTCCGGTGGCATCACTATCCGGCCACCCGCCGAGACGAGGAGTGAAACCGGAATCAGGAACTTGACGGAAGCCGCGAGCCAGAGCCAATATCGCAGTCGCGCCGAATTGCGCCGCAGCGCCGTTGCTACCAACGCAACCGCAATGGCAAAGATGGTGGACTGCCAGAGATGGTTTGTCAGATCGCTCATGCTTTGCCTCTTATTTCCGTCTCTATTTCTTCCGTGCGAGATCCTTGATGAGCTTCTCCGTCTCGCGTATGTCGTCGAGCGTCAGTTTCCCCGATTCCACAAGGTGAGCCATGACTGGCTGCGTGCGGCCGCCAAAGAGGCTGAGGAGGTCGTCTATCAGGCGGCCCCTTGCAGCCTGCCGGGAGACCACCGCCTCAAAGATATGCGCATTGCCGATTTTCCTGACTCGCCGCACCGCTCCCTTTTCCTCGAGCCGGTAGACGATTGTCTGGATCGTCGTGTAGGCCGGCCGATCCGCTGCCGGAAACGCTTCCTGGATTTCGCGAATGGAGAGCTTGCCCTGACTCCACATGGCCTCCATGATCCGGAGTTCCAGGGATGTCAACTTCGGGAGTTTCATTTGCATCTACTATGTCAGTATGTTTTACTCCGTGTCAACCGTTTTAATTGTCCGGAAGCACCCTCGGCGCGTCCGGGTTGTTGAACCGTGATTCGCGGCGCCGGGCTGGTGGACTTCGTCAGTTCCCGGTTGGCCGCTCGATGTGATCGATGACGAACACTTCCGCGGGACCTCGGCCCGACTTCAGCTCCAGACCGAGCGATTCGCGCAGGGCGGCATAAATCGACGGAGGAGCATCGGCTGGGTTGTCCTGGAGGGTCAGGTCATCGGACCATTGCAGGCGCACATCGAACGTTCCCTTGATGCCCGTTTGGTCGATGACGGGCCGACGCATTACAGCGGACAGTACGCCGGTAACGCCCCGCATACTGATATGGGTCGCGTTCCACCCGTTATTCCGAGAGACAAGGTTGTTGCCGCAGACATTCGGCACCGCTTCGGGGTTGGGTTTCGTACTGTCGAACGGGACGCAATCCTCCGAGCCGATGAGGCGTAGTTTGGGGCCTCCTTTCGCCACGGTCAGAATGTATGCGGGCATCTCGCGTGTTTCGAAATGAGCCCGCATGGCGAAGCGGTCAGCGAGAAGCGTCTGGACCATGAGCATCATCTCCTTGTGTCCAGCGGACGCGGGGCCTCTGGCTTCGATGTCGTAGCGGTCTGAATCGACCCAGTCCGGAGCGCCGATCAGCTGATAGTTCGCAATCCCGTATGCGTTGCGTATCACGTTGGAGATCGGGTTGTTGACCACATTTAATCGCCCACCCTCGCGGTCTGCGAATGTGACGCCATTCATTTGCCCGGCATGTTGTTTGATCGAGGCAACGTCAAACGCCGGCCTGGGCGTCTGCGCGAACGCGATCCAGTCCGGAGACAACGAAGCGATGATCCCGAGGGCGATCAGCCCAGCGATGCCGGCAGCGACGCTCCCGACTGACGCACGCGGGGCGAAGTTACGTCCCCGGCGGAGAAGCGTTTCGATTCTTTCGCCCAAACGGGACCCGCTGCCAAAGATTCCCGATGCCAGCAACTCCCGCCGCGGGGCCTGACGCGCCGCGAAACGCAGTTCGTACATCCGCATGAGGCTCTGCGCGTAGGGACGGGCGGAATGCGTGCGAGCGACCACCCAATCATCGCAGGCGACCTCGCGTTCGGTCTCGATACGGCGGAGAATCCATAGTGCAACAGGATGCAGAGCCAGCGCCGCACCCAGCACGCGCGCGAGGAGCCTGGTCCAGTCGTCCCAGCGGGCCAAATGAGCCGCTTCGTGCAGCAGCACGTGATCGATCTCTTTCCTCGAAAGGCCAGCCGGAAGAGAGGCCGGGAGGATCACAGCGGGGCGGACGAATCCGATCGCGATGGGGGAATCGAGATCGGAGGAAATCAACAGGCGCGCGCCTCTGCCTGTCGCAGGGAGAGATTCGCGCGAAACAGATGCCCGGCGCTTCAAGGAGCGTAAGTAGAAATAGCTCCGCAGGAGCTGCGCAAAACGATACAGGAATGTCAGACCCCACGCCGCCGCGATCCACAGCGGCCAGGGGATTGTGCGCCGTCGCTCCACGGTGATCAGGGGAGCCAGTTCCATTATGGGAGCCCGCGCCGGAGATGGGGCATAACGCGGGCGTGTGGAGCGGAGAGTCGCCGGCTCGGACCACTGCCGCGCTGTGGCGATCATTCTCGGAGCGGCGGGCAGAATCAGCACGATGCTCAGTGCCGCCCACCAGATTGCAAAGCGCGTCGCGGCATTCATCCGCGATGCAAATCGCAACGCCAGCCACACCAGCACCGCGAGCAGTGCGGCCGCCCACAGGCTGTTGATTACGGCAATCAGGACTGCCACAACTGTGTTCATTCGGGCTTCTCCTTTAAATAAAAGCTCGTAAAAGCTCGCGGACGCGCTTCAACTCCGCGTCGTCGAGCTTTTCGTCTTCAATCAGGTTGAGCAAGAGAGCTTTGGCCGAACCACCGAAGAACCGGCTGAGTAACAGGCGGACGGCGCGACGGCTGGCCTGCTCCCGGCTCACCAGGGCGCTATAGATAAAGGCGCGGCTGTCTTTCGCCGTGGTGTGGCGCAGGTAGCCTTTGTCTTCCAGTATCCGCAGGGTGGTGAGGACCGTGTTGTACGCCAGGCCCAGGGATTTCGGCAGTGCGTGGGCAACCCTGGCCACAGTTGCGCTGCCTTGCTGCCAAATCACCTCCATGAGTCGGAGTTCGGATTCGGTCAGGTGGGGGGACTTCTTTCGGGCCACAGGACGCCTTCAACTAAACAATTAAGACTCATGCTAAGACACCTTGGCGGCGCTTGTCAACTAATTAATTAAGAGTGTACGACTCGCCTCGTTCCTGCGTGGCATGCGATTCATCTGGTTCTCCCGTGGGTTTCAGCGATCGTTGTGAACTCACTCCCGCAGCCGCAATTGCGCCACCGGTTGTCTCAGTTGGCGGAAGGCCTTTCGATATGGTCGATCATCAATACGTCCACCGGCCCCCTCGCCGGCACGAGCCGTAAGCCGAGTTGTTCCTGAATGGCCTGAAATACGCCGGGAGCGTCTGCGGACGCAACGGCGGCGGACGCGCCAGGCTCAGCCGTGACCGGTCGAGGCGCCGCGGACTCCTCGGGCGAAAACGCGAGGTGTATCTCGACGTTAGTCGTAATGCCGGTCTTGTCTATAACCGGGCGATCCAGAACCATGCCCAGCAAGTCGGCCAACTCCACAAGCGTGCCTCCCTCGATGTCAACGTTGCCTCGTGGAGACACCATCCTGCTGCAAAGGTGCCGGCCGTCCGGCACCAGCGGTAAGGCGCCGCCTACCACCACGGGTATGCAGATCCCCTCCCGGAGCGGTTTCAACTTCGGAGAGCCCTTGCCCACAGCGAGCTCATAAACGGGCCCCTGCCTGGTCTCGCGATGAATCCTGAGCTTGAACCGGTCCTCGAGGATCGTTCGCATCATGGGGCCTTGCATCATCTGTATGCTGGGCTGACTCTCCGCTTTGGCACTAATCTCGAATCTCTCCGAATGGATCCAATCCGGGCCGCCCTCGATTGGGATCATTTTCTCGGAAGTCAATCGGCCGCTTGCATACCTGTTGTAGGAGACCTGAATCAGGCCGACGTTATCGGCGCCGGCCAGAATGCCACAGCCGATGTGCAACCTTCCCGGCGATGAGCCGTCGCCGCCTGCCGCGCCCGGCTTACAGGGCTTGATGGAGACCACGTCGAAACGGGGACGCGCCTGGGACTGCGCAGGCGTGGTTTGCGCTTGCGCCAACCGAACGGGAACGGCCTGCGTAAACGTGAGAGCCGCGAGAGGAAGCGCGGCTGCCAGCGCGAGGAACAATGCGCCGGCTACTCCCGCGCCCGCTATCTTGTCGCGTCGCAGGTCCGTTTCGAGGAGCGCATACAGCCGCCGCTTCAGGCAACTCCGATGCGCCATCCCAATCGCAATTAAAGAGTGTGTTCCCGGGCGAGCATCCCAATCCAGCAACAATTTCGCGTAGGCCGAAGGTTTTTCACCCGCCGCCAGAACGCAGTCATCGCACGCCAGTTCCTGCTCTTCGCGCAATTGCCGCCGCACGATCCACACCAGAGGCTGAAACCAGATCAATGCGCGTGCGATCTCGGCCAGACCGCGCATAAAAAAGTCGTGCGCCTGAATGTGCGCCAGTTCGTGGCAGATCACCGCATCGCGGCTGTCCGCCGGCAACTCTTCGAAGGCCGCCGGGAGCAGAATGATATGACGCACGATTCCCCAGGTCACGGGCGACCCAATCGCATCGTTTCGGCACAGCCGAACGCGCCGTCCAAACCGCGCCACGTTCGCGAGTAGCCCGGCGTCTGTCACCGCATCCAACGCCTTTCGTAGCCGGTAGAGCCCGCGCAAATTGATGGCAAATCGAGTCAGCAGAGTCGCCGCGACGATGAACCAGATCCAGGGAATCAGCCAGGCGGTGAGGTCGGTTCGGCGAGATAAAGTTTGTGCCGGCTTTGGCCGGCTAACCGGCGCTGTTAGTCCCGTCGCATCGTCGACCATCGGTGAACTCAACGATGGCTCGGCCGTGGGTGCGGGGCGATGGAAGTCTAACCAGAGCGGCACCAGCGCTGTCCAGCGTGGGAGAACAGGCGTCACTGCCGCCGCGACAAACATGGCGACGATGGTGGTGGAGAAGACCAGCCGGCGCAGATCCGCCGATCTGTTCCTTAGCATCCGGCTTATGCAAAGCGCAGCGCCCAGTGCGATGCCGGATTTCCAGAACACGGCAAACAAGACGGTACGAAATTCAATCGGCGTGGTCATCGACCCTCCTTTTCGCGCCGGGCTATCAGTGCCGACAGTTGATCTCTCTCCTGAGCAGACAGCTTTTCCCCGGACATCTCCAGAAGTGCAGCGGCGGCGGCTATGGGCGACCCCTCGAAAAATGTGGATACGAGCTGCCGCAGCGCCGACTGCCGCGCCTTTGCCGGAGCGATCACGGGAGTGTAGACATAGCGCATCCCGTCCCGTTTGTGGCGGACGTGTCCCTTCTCCTCCAGCAGGGTCAGCATTCCGCGAACGGCGGAATAGCTGGGCGGGTCCGGCAATTCCGCCAGGACCTCCGCTACGCCAGCTTTTCCCAGCCGATAGAGAACCTCCACGATCTGGCGCTCCCTGCGGCCGAGTCGAGTTCCGATGTCTTCATTCATCCCAAACTCTCCAGCGT
>Ga0206845_1188_pt2 | contig 12032 bp, 10 predicted proteins | sample Alteio_BWOrgCont_19_FD_152887 | JGI IMG/M metagenome (GOLD analysis project Ga0206845, IMG submission 152887) | Enriched cells from forest soil in Barre Woods Harvard Forest LTER site, Petersham, Massachusetts, United States -... | ecosystem: Environmental > Terrestrial > Soil > Temperate forest >...
GGGCTTAAAAATACGGCGAGCGGAAAGATAGTGCTGCGCGGCGAGAATTTCCGTGGGCGCCATTAGCGCGACTTGATAACCGTTCTCGATAACGATGGTGGCGGCTTCGAGAGCGACAATTGTTTTGCCGCTGCCGACGTCGCCTTCGAGAAGGCGGTGCATGGGGAAAGGGCGTTCGAGATCGCTTGCGATTTCGACGAGAACGCGTTTTTGCGCTGAGGTGGGCTTGAAGGGAAGGATGCGTTTCACGGCTTCGCGGATTTTTTCTTCGCGAACGCGCATGGCGATGCCGCGCTGACGGTGGTCGCGCGAACGGCGAAGCGCGAGAGCGAGTTGATAGTAGAAAAATTCTTCGAAGATCAGACGGGTTTGCGCGGGGCTGCGAAAACCGTTCAGGAGTTCGACATTTTCATCTTTGGGCGGGAAGTGAGCGAAGAGGATCGAGTCGCGTCGCGTGGGAAATTTGTAGCGTTCGCGGATTTGCGGAGGGAGGGGATCGGGAATGTCTCCTTCGAAATTGGTGAGCACGCTGTAAATAATTTTGCGAAGCATGCGCGAGCCGATGGCGCCGAGCGCTTCGTAGATAGGGACGATGCGGCCGACTTCGGTGGAATCGGACGAGGCGCCTTCTGTGGCGGTCACTGACTCGATTTGCGGATTTACCATTTCCAGGCGAGCGGGGCGGTAAGGATCGACTTCCACTTTGCCGTGGAGGACGAAGCGCTGGCCTTCTTTCATGCGGCCTTCGAGATAGGCGCCGTGGAAAAAGCGCGCGTGAAGAGAGCCGGAACCGTCGCGAAGAGTGGCGTGAAAGATGGCGGGGCGGCCGCGTCCGAAGCGGACGGTGGCGCCTCCTCCGGCGGTGACTTCGGCGAGAATGGTGTGCACCTGGCCGGGGATAATTTCGGCAATTTTTGTGAAACGGATGCGGTCTTCGTAACGGAAGGGGAGATAGCCGAGCAAATCGCCGGCGGTGGAGAGGCCGTGTTCTTCGAGGATGGCGGCGCGGTGGGGGCCTACGCCTTTGATGAATTTGACGGGGGTTGTTAGGGAGATGGACACGGGCTCAGAGTGTTTGTCGCGTGCTCGGTAGATCGCAGAATCAGGTTGCAGGACATTTATAACATTTTCGTGCGGATGTGCGCGGGGCAAGGCGCGAAAGCTAAGCCAAAGGCAAGATCTAGTGCTGGGGTGCGAGGTGAGGGCAGAAACTAGGCCGCACGGAACGATGCCGCGCTGAAGGCCGCGGCGCTACATTTAGATCTTGGCATCGCGGACCCGATCCGGCGAGGTAGACGGTTAAGGTAGCGGACATGGTGCGGGTTGATCCGGCTGGGCGCAAAAGTGGGATTTGGTGCGCGCCGTGCAATTAGGATTGCGGCTGGATTTGCGCGGGATTCTGAAGCGGAGGCATACCAGAAACTGAACGTCTAAAGGTATCCGCTACAACAATTTACGATTCTTGTGCATCCCAGCTAAAGGACAGGTTGCGGGGCAGATGTCCGATCCTGGGAAATCAACGTCCAGCGGTGCTCACCAACGACCACCGGAGCCGTCTATTTACTCGAATCTTGCAGAAAGGCTAGATAACGGAGAGCGCGGGGTTCGTAGCGCGAGTGGCGGACAAGCGAAGCCACCGGAAGCTGAGTCCCGAGCGGCGGGAACCACTATGGGGATGAGCGTCGCGTTTGAAGGAGATGCGCGCGCAGCAGCGGCGGTTAAGCAAGCGGAGGAGCAGGCGCTCGTCCGGAAAGCGCAGGCGGGAGACCGTCTGGCGTTCGAGGAATTGGTTGGGCGATTCGACCGCGAGGTGCTGCGGCTGGCATTGAATCTGGTGCATCGTCCCGAAGATGCGCGGGACATTTACCAGGAAAGTTTTTTGCGGGTTTACCGGAACTTGCATCGCTTTCGGTTTGAGTGCAGCTTTTATACCTGGCTGTACCGCATTGTGACGAACGTGGCGCTGGATCATTTGCGCCGCCGGACCAGCCGCCGCGAGGATCAAGCGCCGGTGCCGGAAGAAGCGGAAGGCGGGACGCGAGACTTCTTTGACAGGCAACCAGAGTTGAGGCCGGGCGCGAATCCAGAGAGGCATTTGTTGGGGCAGGAACTGGGCGCGCACATCGCGACGGCGTTGGACAAGCTTTCTCCGCGCGAGCGAATGGTTTTCGAGATGAAGCATTATCAAGGATTGAAATTACGGGCGATCGGCGAGATGTTGGGAACTTCGGAAGAAACGGTGAAGAATTCGCTGTTTCGCGCAACGCGAAAGTTGCGTGCCAGCTTGGATGGCATGAGGTAAGGTAGGCAGTTCTACAAGAGTTCGATAATTTTCGATAAGTTCGATAAGCGAGGACGAAAAGGAATGCAGCAGGAGCAGCACGAAAATATGCCGGATGGTACGTGTAGCGGGTTCCAAGAGCGGTGGACCCTGTTTACCGCGGGCGAGCTGGATGCGTCGGAAGTGGCTGAGATGAAGAGCCATTTGGTTGAGTGCGAGCGGTGCAATGAGACTCTGGCGCAGGAAAACGCGCTGGTCGCGTTGCTCTCCAGCAATCGCGTGGAACCGGATGCGGCGCTGCTTGCGGGATGCCGAGCGAGCCTGGAAGATGCGTTGGATCGGGAAGAAGAACATGGGTGGCTGAGGCGCGCGGTTGGCGCGTTGTTGCCGGGTGGCTGGATTTCTCCGGCACCGGCGTGGAGCGCGGCTGTTCTATTGTTGGTTGGCTTTTCGGTCGGCGTGTTAGGGCCGAGATTTTTGTGGCATTCGGCTGGCACTGAGAATGGTCAAGTAGCTGGAAGGGCGGGAGGGATTACTTCGGAAGGGTTAGTGGCCAATGATGCAGGCGGGGGTTTAAGTGCGATAGATCTTCATAGTGCGCAGGTGGCTGGGATTAACGTGTTTCCGTCCGATGATAACAAGCCTCCGAAAGTGGAATTGCGGCTGAACGCGCAGCAGCCTTTCACCGTGGAGGGAACGGTGAACAATGACGATGTGAAGAGCGTTCTGATGTTCGTACTGCGGAACAATCAGCGATTTGATGCGGACACGCGGATGAATGCAGTGGAGCTGTTGCGCGCGCGCAACAACGATGCGGATGTTCGCTCTGAGCTTTGCCACACGGTGCACACGGACCACAACGCGGCTGTTCGGTTGAAGGCGCTGGAAGCGCTGGACGGAGCGGAGCCGCAAGACATCATTCAACAGACGCTGCTCGATGCGCTGGTGGATGACCAGAATCCCGGTGTGCGCGTGGAAGCGATTAACGCGTTGCGCGCAATGGCGGCGAAGGGACAAGTGGAATCCGACGCTCACTTACTCGCGGTATTGCGGGAGCGCATGCACAAGGACCCCAGCACGTATATTCGTCTGCAGAGCGCGGCGGCAATTCAAGATCTCGGTCCGCGCCAAAAGTTCTAAAATGCTGCGAGCAGGGATTGCTCTCAGGCGCAGCGGGCCTTCATGGAAATACCCCAGCTGGAAATACCCTAGCAAGTTCTCCGGTTTTTCTTCGGCTTGCGCCGATTTTTCTTCTGCTTGCGCTGTCACTCTGCTTGCGGTCATGAGCCTGTCTGTTTCCACCCTGGCGGCTCGGCCGCAAGCTTCTCGGCCGTCCACCGCACGACTCAAATCCGATTTGAGAGGCGCAGCCCCGACGCGCGATGGGCGAAGGCTCCATCTGGTATTGGATTTGGGCAACATCGTGGTGCACACGCAAAATTCCGGGAAAATTGATTACACCGTGCATCTGGAAACGGATGCTTCGCAGAAGGATGCCAAAGAGCTTTTGAAGAGTTTTGCGGTGAGCGCACGCGAGACGCCCGAGGGCGTTTACCTGCGTGGGCAAACTTCGCCGCTGTCCAGCGGACGATTGTGGGTGACGGTGACGGTGAACGTGCCGAAGAATTACAGTCTGGATCTGTCGACCGGCGGTGGAGACATAAATACGGATGACATTGGAGGTCCTGAGACGGTTTTGACTTCCGGCGGCAATATCATGGCAGGAAACATCGGAGGTGCCGCGCGGCTGGTAACCGGCGGCGGGCACATCACGGTGAACAATGTGTCGGGAGGATTGTTCGCTAATACCGGCGGGGGGCACATCACGACCGGGGCGGTGACCGGCGGAGCGGTATTGCGTACGAGCGGCGGCCACATCCGCATGGCGTCGGTTGAGGGCGCAGCGAAACTGGTAACGGCCGGTGGAAACGTAACGGTGGAGCACTCGGGAAGCTCACTCAATGCGGAGACGACGGGCGGACAAATTGAGGTAGGAGAATCTGCCGGATTGGTGCGGGCGAAAACCGGCGGGGGCGGCATTCGCGTGATTCGCGTTTCCGGGCCGACCGATCTGGAAACGGTGGGCGGCAGCATTTATCTGACACAAGTGGACAGCGCGGTGAAAGCGTCGACGGGGGCAGGTGTTATTACCGCGTGGTTTGTGGCGCCGGTAAAAGGGCCAAGCCAGTGCGAACTACAATCGAATGATGGAGACATCGTCGTATATCTTCCGCGACAGCTGCCAGTGACGATTGACGCGCAAGTTCAATCCGGGGATGAGCACCGTGTGATTGTTGATCCGGCATTTCAGCTCACGATGAGCGACGACGGCCCGTCGCGAAATGGACACATGGTGCGCGCCGAAGGGCCGCTAAACGGCGGAGGCGAAGTGCTGCACTTGCGCACGGTGACGGGAAATATCCGCCTGGTGGCCAGCGACGCGAACCGGCAAGTTCAGCTTTACAAGCAGCAGATGGCGCAACTCGAGGAAAAGGTGCGCCTGCAGTTGCAGCAACTCGAGCGAGCGCAATCGCACGAGAATGCGCCGTAGATAAATCGACAACGCGTGGTGGCGCACATTTACGCCGGTGGTGCAGGCGGAGAGTTTTCCGGCCGCAAGAGGGCCGAACGTCCACGGAGGAAGGAAGTAGATCGAGCAAGGGGGCGTACTGTGCAAACGACGATGCCTAGAAGTAAGCCCGGATCTTATTCACGATGGCTGGTGAAAGCTGCGGCGAGCGCGCTAGTGTTGCTGGCCGGAATCCTCTTTAACTCTTCGAACTGCCTGGCAATCGACCAAACGTTTAAGCAAACCTACCCGTTGCCGCCGGGTGGAAGCTTCCTGCTGGATAACGTAAACGGATCGGTACAAGTGGATGGCTGGGACCGAGATGAAGTGGAAGTGAGCGCGGTTAAGACATCGCAGACGGATCAGCACGAGGTGGAGCTGGTGAAAATCGAAGTTGACAGCACGCCGGGAAAGATCGCGGTACATACACGCTATCCGGAAGGCGAGGGCGCGGAGGTGGCAGTGGAGTATCACGTGCATGTGCCATACCGCATCCTTTTGGGCAGTGTGGAAACGGTGAACGGATCCGTCACCGTGCGAGGCGTGAATGGTTCGGGAGCGCTGCGGTCAGTGAATGGAAATGTGGAAGTGACGAACAGCACGGGCCGATTTAGCGAGAAAACAACCAACGGGAACGTGCGGCTGGAGCTTCGGCAATTGGCCGACGGCGGGCCGATGAATCTTGAAACGGTGAACGGATCGGTGGTTCTTGGACTGCCCACCACGGCTCGCGCGGATTTGAAGGTGCTAAGCATGAATGGAGACGTAACCTCGGATTTGCCGGTGACTTCGGCGGCGGGAGCTCCGGGATCTCGCGCTTATCAGGCAAAAATGGGAATCGGAGGCGGCCAGATTTCAGTTCGCACGATTAATGGCGGCGTACGCTTGTTCCTGCAAAGACCGGGCGTGTGACGGGGCGTACCAAATGAAAGTGAGGACAACCACATGAAGAACTTGCCGTGTTCGCTTCTAAGTCTCGGGCTCATGTTGCTGATGGTTGGGAGCATGCCCGTGACACTAAGCGCCCAATCCCAAACTCAAAGCCAAACCCCAGCCGTCACTACCGCTCCTTCCGATGCATGCCTCAATTCGAAAAGTTTGATGGAACAATTGAAGGGCTCCGCGCGTATTAGTCAGCAGGAACTACAAGAACAGGTTTCGAGTCTCCAGAAGATGGCGAAGGAGGTCGAGATGAACTCTCCGGAGCTTGCAAAGCTACAAGGTCTCTCGGCCCGACTAGCCGGGAACCAGGAGCAGTGGGAGGCTCGCGCGCAGGAACTGGCCTTGCGCGCCGGGGATCTCGCGGCAGGAGCGCAAGAGAAGGCTGCTGAAGTTTGGGGGCAGGAGCCGCGAGTTTTCACGACGTCGACGGACGACGGCAGCGGCTGGCTTGGAGTGGAAATTGGAGAGGTCACCGCGGAGAAGGCCAAGGACTTGAAGCTTGCGGAAGCGCGTGGCGTTGAGGTGATCGACGTTGAACCAGATGGTCCGGCGGCCAAAGCCGGTCTGAAGGAACATGACGTGATTACCCGGTATGACGGGCAAATGGTGGAAGGCACGGTTCAATTCAGGCGGCTGGTGCGCGAAACGCCGTCGGGCCGGAACATCTCGCTGGCAATTTCGCGCAACGGTAGTGCGCAGGACATTTCGGTGGAACTAGGCGATCGCAGCTCTTTCTACGAGAAAAAGATGAAAGGGAAGATGCGAGATTTCGGCAACGCATACGCTTTGAGTGAACCCAACTTTGATTTTCATTTCGACACGCCCGGAGTGTTTGGAGAAATGGATGGCCGCGGACCTGTGTTAGGGATCAGCGCCGAAGATCTTTCGGGGCAGCTCGGGACTTACTTCGGTGCACCGAATGGAACTGGAATCCTGGTTCGGGAAGTTCGATCGGGAACTGCCGCGGAAAAGGCCGGGTTGAAAGCTGGTGACGTAATCGTGAAAGTAAACGGCAGCCCGGTGGGTTCGCTGAGCGAGCTGCGCCAGCAACTCCGCGACAAGAGTGATGAGAAAACCGTGAGCTTGGGAATTCTTCGCAAAGGTTCGGAGATGAACGTCCCGGTCACGATCGAAAAGCCGAAGCCCATGGAGTCAACGCATATGGTTCGGCGCGCGCAGCTCTAGCGGCAAACTGAAAATCCACCTGTAATTCCCACCCCAAAGGCCCGGGCACACGCTCCCGGGCCTTTTTTAATTTGGCCAGCCGGAGCTACGACAGCTGATGTTCGGTAAGGCGCTTTTAATGGCTGCTGCGCCCGTCATATACTGCTAACGTTGAACCTCGCTGGTGCTTCGAAGAGTCGCGTCGTGGGGGAAAATCCGTGAAACGTTGGGTCAAAGTTCTGCTGGTAATTGCAGGGCTGTTCGTTCTGGCGATCGTGTCGATTCGTCTTTTCGTGCACGCAAACACGTTTCGGCCGGCGATTGAAAAGCAACTTTCCGCCACGCTCGGCCGCGACGTGAAGCTCGGGGACCTGAGCCTATCGGTGTTTTCCGGAAGCCTGGTTGGCGAAGATCTTGTTATTAGTGACGATCCAAACTTCAGCACGAAGCCGTTTCTTACCGCGAAAGAGTTTCGTATCGGCGTTTCGATGAAGCCACTGATTCTTGCTCGTGAATTACACCTGCGCAGTTTTCAAATTGAGTCGTCGCAAATCAACATCATTCGAGCGAGTAATGGCGCGTGGAATTTCTCCAGCATGGGGCGGCTGGCTTCGCCTAAAGCGGGCGCTGCTGGAGACGCGACGCCGACGGCGGGAACCTCAAAAGAAACGGCGGCGGTGCTCGCTGACCTTTCCGTAAGCGAGGTCCTGGTGGAAGACGCTCACGTAGTATTGGCAAGTTTGCCGGCGCAGGACCCACCGAGTCTGTATGAACATGTGAAGATGACGGCGCACAATTTTTCATTGACCTCGAAGTTTCCCTTGGAGGTGAGCGCAAACCTGGCCGCAGACGGCCTGGTTGGAATCGCCGGCCAATTTGGGCCGATCAATCGCGAAGACACGGCAAAAAGTCCAGCCGACGTGCATATCTCGGTGAAACATCTGGATCCCGTGGCGGCGGGATTTCTGGATTCGAGTGTGGGCGCGTCACTGGTGGCGGATTTGGACATGCATGCTGTGTCGGACGGGGAAACAGTCACGGCTAGCGGCACAATGCAGATGCACAATTTGAAGATTTCTAAGGGCGGTGTGGCGTCCCCGAAACCGCTTGATGTCACATATAGCCTCACACAAGGTCTGGAAGGTAACACCGGCAAGATCGAGGACATCGCCGTTAAAGTCGGGAACGCGGAGATCCACGCGAATGGAACGTATCAACTTGCAGCTCCGGGCGCGGAAGGTCCTTTGCTGAAACTGAAGCTTGCAGGCCAAAGCATACCGATTGATGGACTCCAGCCGCTGATGAACGCAGCAGCTGTTCGTTTACCTAATGGCTCGACGCTGAAGGGTGGCACGCTCTCGATGAACCTGGCGGTGAGTGGGCAGCCCAAATCGCTAGTTATCGGCGGAACGATCGCGTTGGACAACACGCGCTTGGTGGGCTTTGACATCGGGTCAAAAGTTCATGGTATTGCGGCGTTGGGCGGCATAAAAACAGGAGACACCACGAATTTTGAAAAGTTGCGCGCGACCGTACACATGACGAACGCCGGAGTGGTGGCCAACGATATCGACGCGGTGATTCCGGAGATGGGCGAGGCTACCGGCAACGGCACCATTTCACCTGCGGATGAACTGGATTTCAAACTCATGGTAAAAGTCACGTCGGCAAAAGGCATCAGCAAAGTGGGAGTGGGCGTGCTGACTACGTTTAACGGGTCGGGCGGGTTGGTGCCGGTGCACGTCAGCGGGACGTCGGAGGATCCGAACATCACCGCGGACGTGGGTGGAATCGTGGGGAAGAAAACCAAATCGTTTACTTCGCTCTTCGGGAAAAAGAAATAATCGCGCGGTAGCTTTGCGCGCGGCGACCCGTTCCTCTTCACTTCGCTCCGAAAGAAAGCTGATCCAGAGAGGCCTAACCGGAAACGGAACCGTTGTCAGCTATTCGCGGATTATTTCGGCGTTGGCGGCGGGAGCGATCAGGCGCATAAGCTTGGGGCCGTCGAAAAATGCGTCAATCTCGTTATCTTCAGTTTTGATGCGCAACTCGTCCAGTTTTGTTCCCGCCACATCCTGCTTGCCGAGCGACTCGACGGTGATACTGCCGGGCGTGATTTCCTGAGGGACGAGAACTGAAAATGTTTGCGGGCCTTTTTTGTCCCAATCGTAGATGCGGCCGAGGATCGCGTATTGATGGTAGAGATTGTTATCGAGGACGACGACGAGTGGGGAATTGAAAGTGAACTGCTGATTGTAAGGACGGGCGCCTTCGAGACGCAGCTCAATATCGGCTTTGGATCCGCTGAAGGCCACTGTAGCTGAAGCTTTTTTTGCGCCCTCGGTGGACCATTGATAGTGAATGGGAGTGCCATCGGGCTTGAGCTCAAGGGTTCCGTTCACACGCGAGGAACCTTGCGGGCTTTGAATTTCGGAGTTGCCGCGAGCCACCCAATTATTGCCGCTGGCGCTGATTTCAAAGTCTTCTTTGCCGACTTGCTGTCCATTGACCATGATTCGCAATTTCCCTTTGTCGGCCGCGAAGGGAGAAGTGGCGAGGGCTGGAAGAAAGGACGCCACGCTCGCGCGTCGCGGTTGGAATGGAGCAGTCGCTACGAGAACGACGGCAGCCAACATTACTGCTGGAATTAAGAATGGACCGTGCGTCTTCGAGGACGAGGAGGGCGAGCGGCGCAAAGAATTCGACTTGGCAATCATGCAGTCACCTTGGGGAAGATTCCCAGGCCGAGAATCTGTTCTACCACGCGTAAGGGTTCCGTGTTTGCTTCGACTTTAAATTCGGCGAGTTCGTAAGAAGGCAGGCGCTCGTCGTAAAGTTTGCGAAAGCTTGCTTCGTCGCGAAAGAGCGGACGGTCGGTAATGCGCGCAGCACGTTTCAGGAGATCCGAAACGGGACAATGAAGCCAGACCACAGCCGCGTTGCTCTGGCGCAGCAAAGCAACATTTTGGGGCTGAGCAGTGGTGCCGCCGCCGAGCGAAACAATGCGAGCTTTGCGTAGTTCGGCGGATTCGCCAAGAATGCGGGCGAGTTGTTCGTGCTCGATGCGGCGGAATTCCGGCTCGCCGAGTTTGGCAAAGATATTGGGGATGGATTGGCCGGTATGTTCGATGATGCGCTGATCGAGGTCCACATGCAGCCATCCAACCTGACGAGCGAGCAGGCGCGCGACGGTGGACTTGCCGCTGCCCATGAATCCGGTGAGGCAGACGAGGGTGCGCGCGCGTATTTCGTTAATCATTGGGGGCGGATATCGGTAATGGAATTAAGAAATTGCGGAATGGCGCAATCAATCACGTTTAAGGATATTGATTGTACCATCGAAGGAGGTCAGTTCAACTTTAGCGCGACCGGCATTGAAGGTGCCGAATAAACTGTTGCCAAAGCGGCTGTAGAAATGCTGCTGATGGCTCTTGGGAGTGAGGGTAGCTTCGTTGATTACTTTGCCCTTCAGCGAGGTGGCGCTCAAGTCAAAAGAATCGGCCGGCGAAAAGCGGACTTCGATCACGCCGCTGTAATTTTTCAGGCGATAAATTCCGTTGGGAAGAAATTCACCGGAGAAAAGAATGTTGCCGGTGGAAGTTTGGGCGTGCACGTGAAAGCTATGTATGTCGGTAAGGCGAAGATTTCCGCTGATGGAAGCAATTTCGAGCTTGCCGGCGCAACGCGTGCACTGAAAGGAACCGCCGACGGTCTTGATGGTGACATAGCCGGCGGAATCTTCGAGGTCCACACCGGCGGCCACGGTTTCGACGTTCATGTCGCCCAGCACGTTAGCGACGTTCACTTCTCCCGAGTCATCGTGGATCTGGAGCTCGGCATCTTCCGGGACGTTAATCTGGTAATCGGCGCGCATGTCGTCGGGCGCAACATTGTCGGCAGCGGCGTGGGTAGAAACATCCACGCGATTGCCCATTTGCTCCGCGTCGACCTCAACGTAATCACTGGCGCGAGTGGAAATCACCATTACCTCGGCCTTGGTCCAGGCTTTCACGGTGATCATGCCGTTTGGATTGTGAATGGTTACTACTGGGTGGGCCTCGACCTTGAAATGCTGCTCCTGGCGGCGGGGAGGCGGCGTGGCGGATGCCATGCCACAGATTAGTAGGCTGGGTACAACTAAAGCAGCGGCCTTCCGGCTAGCGTTCCATGTAAATTGTTTGCGAACGAAGTGACTTGGGCTCATCGGTTGTTTTCTCCACGTTCCGTCATCTGCGCTAGCAGATCCGCCTTCTGCTGATAGGCTTGATAGAGATAATCCCGCGCCACTTCATTCTGAGGTTCTTCTTGCACACTTTTTTCACATAAAGCGATGTAGTTGTCAACAATTGCGAGATTCTGGTTGAGGGAGGCGTTGACCACAGGGTTAGCATTGTTGAAAGAACCAAAGGAATTTTGTTCGGCGATTAATTGGGCGCGCAGCGGCATAGTGGAATCCCGCGAGTCCGCCCGCCAGAGGTCTTCGTTGCTTTGTCTATTGATTGGACGGCTTAAGGCAAAGGCTCCGGCGATCAGCAGAGTCAAGTAAGCGCCAGCGAGCGCCGGGCGCGGAAGTGAGGCAAACCATCCACCAAACCAAGTAGCCTTCGCTGTTTCGGCGGGACGGCTTTCGCGAATCAGGCCTTCTTGCTCAAGATGTGACTGGAGGTAAGTCCAAATGCGGGGCGGGACTTCGATTTCGTCAGCGCGCCAGTTCGAGGCTTCGCCACAGATAGCTTTTAAGTCCTCGACAAGGCTGCGGCAATGCGGACAGTTGCGCAGATGGGCTTGGGAGTCGGAGTGAACGTCGCCTTCCATCCACGATTCGAGGCGGTCCAAGAAGTCCTTACACGTGATGGTAGCCATTTCTTTCAGTCCTCGCTGCCGGACTCGGCGCTGGCAGCCTTGCGATCTTCCCGGGCCTTATCGCGTACGGCTTCGTGAAGGAGTTCGCGAAGGCGCATACGCGCTTTGTGCAACTGTGATTTTGAATTACCGATAGAGCACTGCATGATTCCTGCGATCTCGTTGTGTTCGTAACCTTGAACATCATGAAGCACGAAAACCGCCTTGTAACCG
>Ga0206845_1179_pt3 | contig 11987 bp, 13 predicted proteins | sample Alteio_BWOrgCont_19_FD_152887 | JGI IMG/M metagenome (GOLD analysis project Ga0206845, IMG submission 152887) | Enriched cells from forest soil in Barre Woods Harvard Forest LTER site, Petersham, Massachusetts, United States -... | ecosystem: Environmental > Terrestrial > Soil > Temperate forest >...
CGTCGCATTGGCACAAAAGGGCAACCGCGTGGCGGTGGTAGACATCGATCCGCAGGGCAGTCTCACGCAGTGGCATAAAATCCGTGAGGAAAAACTCGGCGAAGGCTATACGGGTCTTTCGTTCAGCGCGCTTTCCGGTTGGCGCGTGGGTAGCGAAGTATCGCGTCTGCGCAAACAATGTGATTATATTGTAATCGACAGTCCGCCACACACGGAAACTGAAGCGCGCACAGCCATTCGCGCGGCTGATTTAATTTTAGTCCCCGTGCAGCCCAGCCCCACCGATCTATGGGCGACACAAGCCACACTTGATCTCGCCAAAGCTGAAAGATTACCGGTGCGCGTGGTGCTCAATCGCGTGAATAATAATTCCAAGCTGGCGGCAGCTATTGTATCGCAGCTCCCGCCGGAGATGGCAGAAACCATGCTGGGTAACCGCGTATTATTTGCTGCAGCGCTCATGGAAGGCCGCACTGCAACGGAAGTGGAGCCCACAAGCCCCGCCGCGCAGGAAGTGAAGGCACTCGTAAAAGAAATCCTCGCGCTTACCAAGGATGAAGAAGAGGAAGAAGCCGCTCCGGCTGTGGTGCGTAAGAAAGAATTGGTTGAAGCTTAAGGCGCCTTCGCTTCAATCGCCAGTGCATGCAGGCCGGATTTAAGTTCATCGGCCAGCAGTGCGTAAACCATCCGGTGGCAGGCAACTTTACTTTTGCCCTGAAATACCTCTGAGGTAACAATCACCGTATAATGCGTTTCACCATCCGGCTTTGCGCCCGCGTGTCCGGCGTGTTTTGCGGAATCATCCAGTACTTCAAGATGTGTGGGTTTTAACGCCCCAGTTAAAATAGATATAATGCGATTTTTACGGTTCATGCTATAGTGATAGCATAGAATTATGCCGAAGAAAAAAGATTACGAACCGCAAGTGCCGCCTGATCGTGCGCCACCATGCCATGTAAAGGGATGCCCAAGCCCGGGAACCTACAAAGCACCGCTTTCTAAAAAATCGCATGATTACGGTTGGTTTTGCCTCGATCACGTACGCGAACATAACCAGAAATGGGATTTCATGGCGGGCATGACGCGCGAAGAAATTGAACATTTCATGAAAGATGCGGTCACCGGCCACCGCCCGACATGGAACCGCGAGACACGCACGAGTGACCAATACACGCAGATGCTACACAATGCGTTGTATGAATTTCTAAATCCCGGACGTAAAGCGCCAAAGCCGCAGCCGCATTTATCGGCAAAATTGCGCAAAGCGCTAGCGGTAATGGAGATGGAACATCCCTACACAGCTAAGGAATTAAAAGCAAAATACCGGCTACTGGTGAAGAAACACCACCCGGACGTAAACAAAGGCGATAAAAAATCCGAGGAAATGTTCAAGCGCGTGACGGTGGCCTATCACACGCTGGTGGAGCATATCAAAACGCATTGATATTTTTATACTTGACACGCAACCAAATAGTTGCATATAATGTACGTCATGGTTACTGACGAAGATAAAGTGTTCAAAGCTCTCGCTGATTCCAGCCGTCGTAAACTGCTTGACAGGTTACGCAAAAAAGGTGGGCTTACGCTCGGAGAATTATGCATGAGGCATGACATGAGTCGTCAGGCGGTGACCAAACATCTTGTTTTACTGGAGGCGGCTAATCTGGTCGTCACCAAGAAACGGGGGCGCGAAAAGCTGCATTATCTCAATCCGGTTCCCATCCACGACATTTATATGCGCTGGATCGGCAAGTTTGAGCAAGAGCGGATTTCAGCGCTGCATAATCTTAAACACGCCTTGGAAGGAGACGATCATGAGTAACATCGAACATACCTATACCACCTACATCAGAACCACGCCCGAGAAACTGTGGGCGGCCATTACCAATCCTGAATTCGCCCGCCAATATTGGGGTGGACATGTAAATATTTCCGACTGGAAAAAAGGTTCTGAGTGGGAACATCAAAGCACAAACGATAACAACTTAGTGCGCGTGAAAGGCAAAGTGCTGGAAAGCGTGCCGCCCAAACGCCTGGTGCTGACCTGGGCCGATCCTGCCTCTCTGGCAGATGACTCGCGTGTTACTTTTGATCTTGAACCTATCCAGGATATGGTGCGCTTGAGCATCGTGCATGGCGACTTTAAACCCGGTTCAGCTATGTCAGGAAAAGTTTCCAAGGGTTGGCCACTTGTGCTTTCCAGTATGAAATCCTACCTCGAAACCGGCAAAGCCATCGATATATGGGCGATCAAAAGATGTGACGCTGCCTAATCGCCATTCACACTGCCCTAAAAAAGCCATGTTTCTTATGAAGCGTGGCTTTTTTGCTGTTAAAAATGATTGTATTGTACCCTTTCGCAAGGCTATCATAAGCTATAAACCTTATGACCAAACTCGCTCCCATCGATTCCGGCATGCCGGACAAGCTTGTAAACACCGATAAACTGTTCGGTTTTAAATGGCACATGCAGGTGCCCGCTTTTTCCGTGCGCGAAGAACATGTGCCCGACATCGACCCCGATTATAAATTCGAGCCAGAGGTCACGCGCGCCATTCTTGCCGGATTCGCGCATAACCGCCGCGTGATTGTACAGGGTTATCACGGCACTGGAAAATCCACGCATATCGAACAGGTGGCAGCGCGGCTTAACTGGCCGTGCATTCGCGTCAATCTCGATAGCCATATCAGCCGAACTGATCTCATTGGGCGCGATGTCATCACGCTCAAAGACGGCAAGCAGATCACGCAGTTTCAGGAAGGCATTTTGCCATGGTCATTGGCGCGACCGATGGCGTTGGTGTTTGACGAATATGATGCCGGGCGGCCGGATGTGATGTTCGTCATCCAGCGCGTACTCGAGGCACAGGGAAAATTCACGCTACTTGACCAGAATAAAGTCATTTCACCGCACCCGTATTTCAGATTATTTGCGACTTCCAATACCGTTGGGCTTGGTGATTCCACCGGAATTTATCATGGTACGCAGCCGATCAACCAGGGGCAGATGGATCGCTGGAATATTGTTACGGCCTTGAATTATCTCCCGCCGGAGCAGGAACTGGAAGTAGTGATGGCCAAAGCCAAAGGCATGGCCAAGCAGAAGGACCAGCTAAAATCCATGATCGCTATGGCGGCACTCACGCGCGAGGGATTCATGAACGGCGATCTCTCAACCGTCATGTCGCCGCGCACAGTGATCAACTGGGCTGAAAACGCGATTATTTTTGGTGATATCCATCTCGCATTTAAACTCACGTTTCTCAACAAATGCGATGAAAATGAGCGCGCCACCATTGCCGAATATTATCAGCGTGTTTTCAATAAGGATATTCTGGGGCCAGCGTGAAGCCCGAACCGCAAGATAAGCAACTTGCCAGCTTGAAGCATGCGCTGACGGCCGCCACACGTGCGCTGGCAGCGAAACGTAATCTTACATTCAATTTTGGCCCCTACCCGCCCGGCAGCGCGGACGTGATCCTTGCAGATTTTTCCGAAATGCCATCGCCTGTTGCGCTACCACTCATTCGCGGCGAGGCCGATCATGCGGCACTTGCCATTCGCTATCACGATGCAGAGATGCATGACGCGCTCAAACCCTCCGGCGCAAGCGGTACAGTATTTGATATGCTTGAAGATATTCGCGTGGAAACACTCGGAGCTAGGCATATGCAGGGCGTGCAGCATAATCTGACGCGGCGCTTTGAACAGACGGCTATGCAAAAAGGCTGGCGACCGAATTCTTTGCCGCTCATGGTACTCCTTGAGTTATATGCCCGCCGCTACATCCAGCACATGTCTGTGCCGGATTTTCTGGCTAGCGCGCTGGATAAAAAAGATCATGAAATGAAAGAGGTATTGCCGCTTTTGGAAAAATTACACGCGGAAATTGCCGACCAGAGAGCGTTTGCCAAGCTGTCACTTAAACTTATTGACCTGTGGTCTCAGGCAGCAAAATTATCGCAACTGGAAAAAGATAAAACCGACGGTGTGATACCCGACGATGCGCCATCAATAGAAAATCCGCCGCAGGACCAAACGGCAATGTCATCGCCGGGTGCATCCACAGAAGAAGGCGATGCAGAACCTACGCAAACACCCATTGCTCAGGGCGGGCTCGGCAGTGAGGAAGCCATTCCCGATAAAGGCGAAAAGGCTAGTGTTCGCCAGGACTCGCCCTACCCGTTTAATTACCATGAGCCAACAGCATCCCGTGAATACCATGCTTATACGAAGCAATTCGATGAAGTGGTTTCGGCCAGTGCATTGGCGAGTTCCTCGGAACTTGAACATTTGCGCAGGCAGCTTGACCAGAAACTTTCGCAGTTTCAAAGCATCACCGCGCGGCTGGCGGGAAAACTTCAGCGACTGCTTCTGGCCAAGCAAGCACGCCGCTGGATATTCGACGAAGAGGACGGCACCATCGACAGCAAAAAATTGTCGCGCATCATCATCCACCCAGAATACAGCCAGTTTTACAAGCGCGAAAAAGATACCGAATTTCGTGACACGGTGGTGACACTGCTCATTGATAATTCAGGTTCCATGCGCGGCCGTCCCATCACCATCGCCGCGCTCTCGGCCGATATTTTAAGCCGCACGCTCGAACGTTGCGGTGTGAAGGTTGAAATTCTGGGATTCACCACCAAAGAATGGAAAGGCGGCAATGCTTATAAGCAATGGGTAAAAAATGGCAAGCCTGCTCATCCCGGCCGGCTCAATGATCTGCGCCATATCATCTATAAATCGGCCGATGCCAACTGGCGTCGCTCGCGCAAGAATCTTGGGCTCATGCTCAAAGACGGAATTTTGAAGGAAAATATCGATGGCGAAGCCATTTTATGGGCGTGTGACCGCCTGCTCGCACGGCCAGAACAACGGCGTATTCTCATGGTGATTTCCGATGGCGCGCCGGTGGATGACAGCACGCTTTCGGTCAATGGAGGTAGTTATCTGGATATGCATTTGCGCGAGGTGATTGCACGGGTGGAAGAACAGCTGCCCATTGAGCTTGTGGCCATAGGTATCGGCCATGACGTTACGCGTTATTATAGCCGCGCGGTGACGATTTCGGACATCGATAAACTCGGTGAAACGATGACGGAGCAGTTAACCCAATTATTCGAAGAAAAACTTAAGCGGCCTTCGCAACTTTAGCCAGCTTACGTTTAATCTGGCGTTTCAGTTTGCCAGCTTCCGGCGTCAGTTTGCGCGCCGAATGCTTCAGCAAATAGGCATCCAGCCCGCCGTTATGCTCGATCGAGCGCAGCGTGGCAACTGTCACACGCAGGGAAACGTGCACGCCCAGAGCATCGCTTAAGAGCGAAACGTGTTGCAGATTCGGCAAAAAGCGCGTGTTGGTTTTGATGTTCGAGTGCGATACTTTGTGGCCAAATTGCGAACCGGTACCGGTGATGGAGCAACGTCTGGACATGGTAATTCCTTTAAGCAATCATTTTAAGAAGCCGGATTTTTATAGGTTTTTGGCGCACGCGTCAAGCATAAATACTTACGCAAGTAGCGCATTGGGCAAAGGATAAATTACTTAATTTTATGAATATTATCAATATAATAGGTCCAGAAACGCTCCAGCTGCGAGAGCGTCTTATTGAGCACATCTAGCGCTGAACCCTCAATTTCCTTGGAAATCATTTCCACATTGCGCTGATATAACTCATCGATGCGCTTGCACAGTTGCAGCCCTTTCTCGGAGAGCTTAATACGCGTGGAACGTTTATCATGCGGCGCGCGCTCCTGCACCAGATAGCCATTTTCGACCAGTTTTTTTACATTGTAAGACACGTTCGAACCAAGGTAATAACCACGGTTGGTGAGCTCACCAATGGTCAACTGTTCGCCACTGATATTATATAAAATCAGGGTTTGCACGTTGTTGATGTCATCGATCTTAAGCCGATCAAGCTCGGTTTTCACTACGTCGAGAAAACGGCGATGGAGACGCTCAATCAGCAGAATGGATTCTGTATATATGTCTTTCACGTAAATACCCTATCTAATTACTTTATGCTAACTCTAGGGGTGATTCGTTAAAAATTGATTTAAATGCGCAAAAATTATTCGGCCTTATATTCTACACCCGGTGGCGGCGTGGCCGGCAGTGTGAGCGTGACCAGCGTACCCTGGCCCAGGGTGCTCTTGATATTGATGGCACCATAGTGCAGCTCCATCAGCTTTTTAGTGAGCGGCAGGCCCAGGCCGGTGCCTTCGTATTTGCGGTTGAGACCGCTATCCACCTGCCCAAAGCTCTGGAACGCTTTGTCGATGTCTTCCTGCGACATACCAATGCCGGTATCTTGAACGGTGATAACGAATTGGGGTGGTTGTCCGGCGGCCTCTTCCGTATGCACGGAAACATGCACTTTGCCGCCAGCTTCGGTGAATTTAACGGCATTGGAAATGATATTGAGCAAAATCTGAATAAAGCGCAGGCGATCCACCACCAAAGACGGCAGCATTTTGGGGATATCGGTTGTGATGGTGACGTTACCCTTAGTGGCGCGGTCGCTTAAAATCGTAATGGATTTATTGATCGCCTTACCGATATGCACCTCTTCATAGAGGAGCGTGAGCTTACCGGCTTCGGCTTTGGAAAGATCAAGAATATCGTTGATAATGTCTAGCAGATGCGCGCCGGAATCGTTGATGTCTTTCGCGTATTCGAGATATTTCGGATCGCCCAGCGTGCCGAACAACTGATTCATGAGAATCGACGAGAAGCCGATAATGGCATTGAGCGGCGTGCGCAGTTCATGGCTGATATTAGCGAGGAATTGCGACTTAGCGCGGTTTGCGGCTTCGGCGGCGTCCCTGGCTTTTTCGAGCGCGACATTCTGCGTTTTGAGCTGCTGGTCGCGCTGCCCTATCTCGGTTAACATCTCATTGAAGGAGTTGGTCAGGATGACGAGCTCGTTTTTATCTTCTTTTTTCACATCGCCCAGGCTTTTTGCGCGAATATTATAATCTTTCTCGATAGATACTCGCCGCGCCGTATCGGCAAGACTCAGGATCGGGCGAGAAATGGTGTGCTGTAAATTGACCGCCAGCAGATACGATACCAAGAGCGTTGCACTTGCTACGGTTAAGGCGATGGTAATCTGTTTCTTGATATACTGATCAAGCTGATCGAGTGTGGATTCGATAAAAATATGGCCGATTTTATCGCCGGCATTAACGATGGGTTGCATGACTTCGGCACGGTCTGCACCAATCCCCGAAATCCCACTAATTTCGGTCGGGCAGCTGCTGCCGGAAAAGTCTTTACCGGTAAAGCTTGAGAACGTCTTGCCAGACTGATCATATAAACATGCCTGCACAATAGTAGGTTGCGCACTGAATACTGTATCCAGGTTGTTCGTGGCCATATCATTCTGACCGAATCGCAGGGCAGCTGCGTTACGGTCGCCGACGATGGAGGCCGATACTCTAAGCTGCGTCAGCAAATCCACCTGCAGCGTTTTATAGCCGATGACCGAAATCGCCAGCGTCGTCAGCAGCACCGATGCGATGCTCACAAACATGATGATGAGGGTCAGGCGGCGTTTAATGGATATGTTGCGGAAAAAGATCATGCGCGCCCTACCTGTCTATTACTTTAAGGGCGATTTCTAAGAGCTGCGCGTCAATGCGCATACCGGCGGCGTGGACCGGCTTGGTATTGACTTCGAGCTTGATTTTATTGTCGCTTGCGACGAAGCCGATCATGCCGCCGTTATCGACGAAACCGTCAATGTCGCTCACGGTCAGCACCGGCTGGCCTTTTAGCGCCGCCAGTATTTCCGGCAGTTTACCTTCTTCGGAGTCACTTATGAACAGTATATGGCAATGCGATGCGGCATCATGCCAGTTATTTTCAGTGACCAATGACAGCGATAATTTGTTTGTGGAAGCGGCTTTGAAAACCTGCCCGGCGCCGCTTAATCCGCTGGATCCGGCAACGCAGATATCGATGTGCGATTGCTTGCTAATGGCCTTGGCGTCAGGCCATTCAACGTACTTGACGAAATTGTAAATAAACGCTGCTTTAACCAGATATTCTTTATTGTCATCGGCGCGCGAATATTGCGGGAAGCCTGCTATGCAGGCCAGCCATAATGCCAGTCCGTACTTTGCAAAATGTTTGAGCACGCTTTAAAACTTCCCTGCCGTTTTACGGTTTATGGAAGCTTTAACCTAATGGATTTTCATTAAGATTGAATTAATCACAACCCTATATTTCTAAGGCTTTTCAGGCTTTCCGGGTGTTGTTGCCAAAATGATACGTGAATCATTGTTTCGGTAATAACCTGAATATTCGTGGAAATATGAAACTTGCACGAATAATGCTTTGTACCTATGAAACGATCACTTAGAATATTACTAACAACTACTTAAAAACTAACGAATCGTTTATGTCGCAAGGTCCCAAACTCGAACTCCGTCAAGGCCAGTCGCTGGTGATGACCCAGCAACTGCAGCAGTCGATCAAATTGTTGCAGGCAACGGCACTGGAATTACGCGAATTCGTGGAGCAGGAACTGGAGAAAAATCCGTTCCTGCAGGAGGAAGGCGAAGTCGCTGAAGATCAGCCGCAAGCGGAAGAAAAGTCCACCGCCGATGACCACGAGGGTGAACCACGCGAAGCGGATTTTGAAAGCGATGAAAATTTTTCCTCTGAAGTCGAAGGAAATGACCGCTTCGATGACAGCGCCGAAATCGAAACGGATTATGTACGCCAGGATTCATCGCTCAGCATCCGCACTTCGGATTATAACGGTGATGATGATACGCGCGGCATCGATGACAATCCTTCACAGGGAAAATCGTTGCGTGAACATCTGCTCGAACAAATGCAGGTTGAAGTGCATGACCCGGCCAAGCGCCTCATTGCCGCGCATCTGATCGATACGATCGATGAAGCGGGGTACATCAAGGAAGATTTGGGCACGCTGGCCGACACACTCGGCGCAGAAAAATCCGAAGTAGAAGAAGTGCTGAAGCAACTCCAGACCTTCGACCCGCCGGGAATATGCGCGCGTAATTTGAGTGAGTGCCTGGCGCTTCAGCTCAAGGACAAAAACCGCCTCGACCCTGCGATGCAGGCCCTGCTTGATAATCTGCACTTATTGGCCGAAAGCCGGTTTGACGAATTGCAAAAAAAATGCGCTGTCGACCGTGATGACATTCGCCAAATGGTCGGCGAAATTCGTGAGCTCAATCCCAAGCCCGGCCTGGATTTCTCGCATGAAATCACGCAGAATATTGAGCCTGATATTTTCGTGCGCCGCCTACCCGACGGCAACTGGCACATCGAACTCAACATGGGAAATTTCCCAAGGATTATGGTCAATAAACGTTATTATAAAAAAATCACCGCCGAGACGCGCAATAAAAAAGACAAGGATTATTTGTCGGAGCAATTTGGATCGGCCAATTGGCTGGTGCGGGCGCTGGAGCAGCGTGCGCAGACCATGCTTAAAGTCGGCGGCGAGCTGATCAAGCAGCAAGACGCATTTTTCCGCCTGGGCGTGCGCTATTTAAAACCGATGACGCTTAAAGACATCGCACGTGAAACCGGTTATCACGAAAGCACCATCAGCCGCGTTACCAACGGAAAATTTTTGCTGTGCCCACGCGGCACATTCGAACTCAAATATTTCTTTACCTCGGCATTATCGCGTAGCGTCGGCGGTGGCGAAGATGTTTCCAGCCAGTCGGTGAAGCATTATATTAGTGAAATGATTCTGGCTGAAACGCCGGACCATATTTTATCGGATGATGAAATTGTGGAGAAATTGCGTGAGCGCAATATCACGGTGGCGCGCCGCACGGTGGCGAAATACCGCGAGGCGCTGAACATTCCTTCGTCGCCTAAACGCAAGCGCATGAAGACGCAGGCGCTTTAATTAGCGTTGTGCATTCAGCGCTATTTCCTGAGATTGTTTTTCCAGCCGTTCAACATACCCCAGGGAGGTATTTGCTTTGCTGAGCCCCAAACGCTCGACAAACGGTCTGGCCGATGTGGGATTATTATATTCTATCGGCGCTGCTACAGGCATGGCTGGTATTGGTTGGACAGATGCCCCAGGAACAATATGGAACACGCGGCACATGCCGTTATAACATTTGCGAATGAACCCCTGCGGCTTGCGCAGCGTATCATCCGGCGCGGAGGTTTGACCGTGTACGGCAAAGGCCAGTTCTGTTACTTTATACGTGCCTTTATTAATGCCGTCGGCAAGCGCATCGAGCGATACGCGCTGGCTAATTTCCTGTTTTGATAAATCAGGATTGGCGCTGGCGAAAACTTCCAGCAGGCGTTCGCGCGTGATGATTTTCCCGTCATTATGATCGCGCTGCATTTGCGTGATCCGCTCATGCGTAGTCTCAAAATCGAGATTGAACATCTTGTGCGCTACCCAGTGCATGGGCAGCTTGGCGACGTTATAAATCCCAAGACCAACCGCGGCTTCCGCCATCAATGACGGAAACTCAGCAAGTATCGCAGGAATCCCCGGTGTAGTAAGCGTAAGCGCATGGATGGCAGCAGCAAACGGCGGTATGAAATGAATCGCCGCCGCCACGGCACCAAATGCCAGCAACGACGCAGCCGTTGAAATAATTACCGTCGCCGTGCGGTTGGCGCGCAATTTTCCCACATGCTCGGCAAATGTGCGGTTGGCACGAATTCCTTCTGCCGCATCGCCCTGCACGATTTTGTAAATATCTTTTTCGTCCAGATTTTTGACCTGTTTTTCAAGCTTCGTGGAAAGTTCGTCTTTATAGAATTTTTTGATGTTGTCGATCAGATGGCGATAATCGAGCTGCGCCATGGCGGCGCTAATCATCGCCACGACGCCGACCAACGCGCCGCTGCCGATAATTTTACCTACGGTAGATCCAAAATTATTTTCAAACCAGTTGCCGATAGCCCCAAATGCTCCGCCAACGCCGTGCGTTTTACGAATGCCGCCATTAAGAACGGTGGTATTAAATTTGGCAAAAAGCATGCGGACATTGCGCGAGATAAAATACGCCGTCTCGCTCATCAGATATCCCGCGTTGCCATGCTCACGATCGGACATGTTAGACTCTCCTATTTCCATCTTACAGGAAAACGGAGCCAGAAATGTGAAAGTTTTGTGACGATTGAATGGGTTAAGGTATTAATATTTAAGGGCTAAATACTCGCGGGTGTGTTTGACGTAATTATCAGCTGAAATACCAATAAACCTTTGTTCTTCCTCATTTAAATCTCTAAAATACTTAGCCGGATTGCCCGCCCAGATTTGTCCTTTTGGCACGCGCTTACCGGGCGTGACCAGCGCACCGGCCGCCACCCAGCCACCGGATTCCACCACTGCGCCATCCATGATAGTCGCGCGCATGCCAATAAAACATTTATCTTCGAGCGTGGCGGCATGAATGAGTGCCGAATGCCCGATAGTGACATCCGAGCCGATATAAGTCGGGCCAGTTTTGCGCGTGACATGTACTACGGTACCATCTTGAATATTGGTGCGCTCTCCAATGCGGATGATGTTGACGTCGCCACGCACCACGCAGCCAAACCACACGGCAGAATCTTCACCGATTTCCACATCGCCGATCACCGCCGCACCCGGTGCGATAAAGGCTTTGGGCGAAATGGTCGGCACGATGCCTTTTTCGTTATATTCGCCGCGATAGGGCAATATGTAAGGTTTGTTTGTCATTTGGCTCTGGCACTCACATGATTATTTTTATAAGAATACCCGCTTATGACCAAACCTCAACACATATTAGAAATCAATAGTCTCGGCGGGCTGGGCGACGGCATCGGGTCGCTCGGCGGCAAGCCGGTGTTTGTGCCAAAATCCTGCGTGGGTGATGAACTGGAAGTCGAAATCGTCCGCGAAAACCAGGATGGATTGCATGGTATTATAACCAAAATTATCCGGCCCGGAAACGACAGGGTAGAACCGCCCTGCCCTTATTTCTCAATGTGCGGA
>Ga0206845_1216_pt1 | contig 11948 bp, 9 predicted proteins | sample Alteio_BWOrgCont_19_FD_152887 | JGI IMG/M metagenome (GOLD analysis project Ga0206845, IMG submission 152887) | Enriched cells from forest soil in Barre Woods Harvard Forest LTER site, Petersham, Massachusetts, United States -... | ecosystem: Environmental > Terrestrial > Soil > Temperate forest > O...
GCGTGGAATTACGGGATATCGGTGGCGCAAAATCAGATTAGCGGCATCAACGGGAACATCAGCACCATTGGCGCGATCAATAACGGCACGCCGTTTTACAACTTCGTCAACGCGGCCACCACCAATAGCTGGCCGGGGAATTTTGCTTCCACGGCTCTTTCGGGCTTGAGCTATTTTGGCGATATTGGGCCAAACTGGGACCTGGCGTTGCAGGCGGCGGCGAGCGACAGCAGCACGCACATCATCCAACGCCCGCGCATCCAGACTTCACAGGCGAAGGAAGCGCAGTTTTTTGTGGGTGAATCAGTGCCTTACGTGACGAGCACTTATAATCCCGGGGATGGATACGGCGGCGGTTCTTCGTATTCCCAATTGCAGGTAGGTATTTCGCTGGACGTGACGCCCTTTATCAACCCGGATGGGTTGGTGGTGATGGATATCAACCAGCAAATTAATGATATTAGTGGAAACGTGCAGATTCAGGGGGTGGGCGCGGTGCCCACCACGGACAACCGCACGTTTACCTCGGAAGTGGCGGTGAAGGACCGCGACACGATTATTCTGGGCGGATTTACGGATACGGAATCAGACAAGTCCAGCTCGGGGATACCGATATTACAGGACATTCCGCTGATCGGCTATTTATTCAAATCGCCGTCGAGCAACAAGACGCGGGATGAATTGCTGGTGTTGATGCGGCCCACAGTGTTGAAAACGCCTGAACTGGCAGCGGTCCAGGCGGTGAACGAAGAGGTGCGCTCACCCGGCATTTCGGCGGCGGAGCGGGAAGAGCGGGCGGTAGTGAACCAGGAGCGCAAGGCTGAAGCGGCGCAGCAAAAACATGGAGGCGCCATGATTGAGCCGTCAACGGACACCGATGCGATGTTCATCACCAATCAATTGCAAAACGCGCGGCCTTGATGGGCGGCGGCCGGGTTGATGGCTGGTGAATGCGGGTTGCGTGTGGTATCCAGTATCCGGGAAGAGGCGGAATCCTCCCGGTTTCATGTTTTTCCTCATCCTCATTTTGTTTTGAGGATGAGGATGAGGGGAGCGCATTTCGGGGACAATTTCAACCATTTTGAACTTTGAAGCTGCGGCTTTGAATTTATATTGGCGGCATGGACAAAAGCAAAGTTGCGGAGATTCTCGTCGAGATTGGCTTGCTGCTGGAGTTGAAGGGGGAAAACCCGTTCAAGACGCGCGCTTATGGGAACGCGGCGCGGGCGATGGAAAACCTCGCCGAGCCGCTGGAAAAAATCGTGGCCGAGGACCGGCTGGGGGAGGTCAAGGGCATTGGCGAAGGCATTGGCAAGAAAATCAAGGAACTGGTTGAAACGGGGAAATTAAAATATTACGAGGAATTGAAAGCCTCCATCCCGGCGGGGCTGGCGGAGATGCTGGAAATCCCGGGCGTAGGGCCAAAGAAAATCAAGATGTTAAATGACAAGCTGGGGATAAAAAGCATCGCGGAACTGGAAGCGGCCTGCAAAACGGGCAAGGTAGCAGAGCTGGATGGTTTTGGAGAAAAGACGGCCCAGAACATCCTGGAGGGGATCGAGCGGCGGCGGACGTATGCGAGCAAACATTTGTTGAGCGACGCGTTGCGCACGGCGGAACCGTTGCTGGAGAGTTTGCGCCAGCATCCGGCGGTGATTCGTTGCAGCGCGGCGGGCAGTTTACGGCGCAACAAGGAAATCATCGGGGATGTTGATTTGCTGGCATCATCCAAAAAACCGGGGGAAGTGATTGATTTTTTTTGCTCGCAGCCGGGCATCATCAAGGTGACGGCCAAAGGAGAAACGAAGGCGAGCGTTATTTTGGAGGGCGGTTTGCAATCTGATTTGCGGGTGGTAAGCGACCGGGAGTATCCATACGCCTTGATGTATTTTACGGGGAACAAGGAGCACAATATTGTGATGCGGCAGCGGGCGATCGCGCGCGGGTTACGGCTCAATGAATACGGGCTTTTTAAATCAAAAGAGGAAACACGGGACCCGAAATTGCTGGTCACTTGCAAGAGTGAGGAAGAGGTTTTTGGGAAGTTGGATTTGCCCTACATCGAGCCGGAACTGCGCGAGGACCTGGGTGAATTTGCGGCGGCGGAAAAAAATGAGCTGCCGCGATTGATTGAGTGGACGAATTTGAAAGGTTCGCTGCACAATCATTCCACCTGGAGCGACGGACACAACCGCCTGGAAGAAATTGCGCGGTTCATGGACGAGCTGGGACTGGAATATTGGGCGATTACGGACCATTCAAAAGCGTCGTTCCAGGCCAACGGCCTGGAGGCAAAGCGTCTGCGCGAACAAATTGCCGAGATCAAGAAAATCAACGCACAGTTTGCCAAGGAGGGAAACGAGTTCCGACTATTGACGGGAATTGAGGTGGATATTGTGAAGAACGGCCTGGATTTGGAGGATGAGGTTTTGTCGGAGCTGGACGTGGTGGTGGCCAGTTTGCATGTGCCGTCAAACAAAGAGGCGGAGAACACGAAGCGGCTGATCCGCGCGGTGGAAAACAAGTTTGTCCATTTCATCGCGCATCCGACGGGGCGATTGCTTTTGGAGCGGGAGGCTTACCCCATGAACCTGGAGGCGGTGATAGATGCCTGTGCGGAGACAGGGACCTGGATTGAATTGAATTGCAATCCCCACCGGTTTGATATGGACTGGCGGTGGTGGCCGGCGGCAAAGCGCAGGGGCGTCAAATGCGTGATCAACCCGGACGCCCATCGCAATGAGCATGCAGGATTTTTGCGGCTGGGGGCGGGCATTGGGCGCAAAGGATGGCTGGAGCCCAAAGATGTCATCAATACCCTGGATATGAAGTCATTGCTCAAGGCGCTTAAGGCCAAGCGAAAGGCTTGATTTTGCGGGGGAAAGCCGGTAAAAAATGAGAGAAAATAAATTTGACAGGAGCAAGATGTATTTTATAAATATGTGTGTGTCATCATGTTAGTTTTGGCGGACGCTTAACGGAGCATAACGTCACAGGTAAAGCATACTATGAAAAAAATATTTGTCTCTGCCGGGATAGCAGCCATAGGCGCCATGAGTCTGCATGCGGATGAATATGCACCGGACGTGACGGCGACGGATGCTACAAAGATATGGAGTGTGAATGGCACGCTGCGCGGTTTTTACGATGATAACATCAATACCGCGCCCAACGGCCAAAAAGAGGGCAGCGGAGGATTTGAATTCAGCCCGGCGTTGAGCTTGATTTTGCCTTTGCAGCAGACGGAACTGGGGCTGCGTTATACCTACGGACTTTATTATTACCAGCAGCGTGAAAATCAAGGCTCCAACCCAATTGACCAGTCGCATCAGGTGGATCTGTGGATTGACCATGCGTTTACCGAACGCCTGGATGGGAAAATCCAAGACACGTTTACTTCGCAGCAGGACCCACAACTAAGCTCCACGCCCACCGCGCTGCCCTACCGGGCGGAAGGCAACAATATTCAAAACATCGGCACAGCCTCGCTCCATACGGAATGGAGCATGTTGTTTAGCGACGACTTGGGGTATCAGAACACGTGGGTGGATTATTCGCAGCATGGGGCCACGCCGGAGAGTTTTTACGTAGCGCCTTATGAACCAGCAGGGCCTCCTGCTGGCGTAATAAACGGAGCCTCTTATGCAGGGCTGTTGAACCAGGATGGGAATTCGATTTATTTGAATTTGAATTATCAATACCTGCCTGATTTGTCATTTTTAGTGGGTTATCAATTCGGGCTGGTCAATTACACCGGCGGCGAGCCAATTGGCCAAGATTACCTGGACGGGGTTCCCCTTTATGCGGATACTAAGAATCCCGCTTTTTTGTATAACAGCGCCAGTCGCGACCAATGGTCGCAGACGGTTTACGTCGGCGGACAATATACTGCGATAGAAGATTTGAGCTTGAGCGTGCAGGCAGGCGCTCAATATTCGTACAACTACAATCTTCCGACGTTTGATGGCCAGACTCGGGGTTCCTTTCAACCCTACGCAAGCGTAGCGCTCACCTATAATTATATGCAGGGTGATTATGCCCAAGTGGGTTTTACCCAGTCAGAGAGTTCATCGGGGACGGCCGATCCGAATACATTGAATGGCTCCCTGACTTTGTATTCAGAATCCTCCGTGTTTTATGCAACGATTAACCACCAGATTACACCGAACCTGGTGGCCAGTGTCGTTGGGCATTATCAGTATTCGACGTTTGTGAGCGGCAATAACAACGGCCAGCCGCAAAACTGGTACAGCTTCGGCTTGAATCTCTCCTATGCCTTCAATCCGTATATATCGGCTGAAGCAGGGTATAATTTTGATTACCTGACAGCGGCCGGCCCCCTCGCGGGTTACTCGCGAAATCAAGTGTATCTTGGAGTCACCGCCACTTATTAATCCAATTTTGAACGCCCAGCAGGGAGCCGGGTCTAAGCACCACTTGGCTCCCTATTATTTTTGACCATGGATTCGCCAGAAACACAAGCCGCGCCGGAAAGCAGACTGCACTTTCTCGATTACTGGCGCATTATCCGGATTCGCAAAGCGATTATCATCTCGGTCTTTTTCATCACCACGATTATTGCCATTGTGGTGACATTTTTGATGAAGCCGGCCTACAGCAGCACGGCACAGATTGAAATCCAGCCGGACATCGTTTCGGACGTTGTTAATGTCAATGGAGGCGGGGGGAGTTATGCGCCGTATGATCCTTATTTCATGGAGACGGAGCTGAAAACCATCCAGGGGCAGGCGGTTTTAAGCCAGGTGGTGCAAGACCTGAATTTGGACCAGCTATGGGGCAAGAAGATAAGCCCGGACGGCCAGCCACTCAAAATGAACGACGCTGTGGATTACTTGCGCCGCCTGATTAGCCTGGAGGCCGACCGCAACACCAAGCTGATAGACATTACCGTTTATAACGAGGACAAGAACCTGGCTGCGAGTATTGCCAACGAAATCGCCAGCGATTATTTACATTATCGCCTGGAACAGCACCGGCAGCAAATGGCCAGCGGCATTGAAAAGCTGGACGGAGATTATCAGGCCGAGGAAACGAATATTTTTTCAATGCAGACCAACGTGGACGCGTTGCGGAAAGATCTGGCAATCAACGACACGGATCCCAATGCGGTCGGACCCACGCCCACCATTACCGCAGAGCAATTGCAACACCTTAATGAATTACTTATAGAAGGGGAATCCCTTTATACGAGGTTGGAAAGCCAGTTTGCCGAATTCCAGGACATTCAGGCCACGAATCCCACAGCGCTGGGCGACGTTTTACTGACGATCAATTCGGATGCAATGCTGTCTGATTTGCTGGGCAAACTGCATGCGAATGAACAAAAAATTGTGGAGCAACAGGTTTATCTTGGATCCAACAATCCTGACATGGATGCGGCTGTTTCCTTGAGCGCCACACTGAAGGAGGAGATCAAGGAACGCGTTGACGGCATCATGATTGGCCTGGAAAGCAACCTGAAGGCCCAGGGGAACGAAGTCATCACGATCAGCAACAAGGTCCAGGGCATTGAAGTAGATACCCAGACCGAAGTCGAGCGAGGGGAGCCGTATTGGGAGGCCAAACAGCATCTTCAGGATGCACGGAATTTGCATCAACTGCTCGCCGCGACTATTGAAAAGGACAAGGCGGACGCATTGATTCCCAAAACCGCGCTGGTCACGGTCATTAACCCGGCTACGCCCAGCGACATTCCCGTGAGGCCGACGAAAACTCTTAACATTGCCCTGGGCGCATTTTTCGGCCTGTTGGTCGGCGTCAGCCTCGCGTTTTTCATTGAGTATTTGGACACCAGCGTTAAAACGATTGATGAGGTCGAACGGGTATTCCAGGCGCCGGTGCTGGGGGTCATCCCGCAAAATGTCGGCAGCCTGTTTGAGCAGGGGGCGGATGGCGCACACGCCGAGGCCTATCGGGTGCTGCGGACCAATATACTTTTCTCGCGCAAGGATGAGAATCTCAACAGCCTGGTGGTGGTCAGCGCCGGCATGGGGGAAGGCAAATCAACCACGGTGTTGAACCTGGCAACGGTCTTTGCCCAGGCGGGCCAGCGCACGCTGGTGGTGGATTCCGATTTGCGGCGTCCCACGCTGCACAAATTGTTGCGAGTCACCAACAACCTGGGCTTGATTAATTATTTGCTCAAACAGAATACCCTGGAGCAAGCGATCCAGCCCACCACCGTTCCCATGCTGGATTTTCTGGCCAGCGGCAAGCTGCCCGGCGGCGGGATAAACATTTTGGGTTCCGAGCAGATGCGGAATTTGATCAGCGAACTCAAGCAGCGATATGATTTTATCCTTTTTGATTCGCCGCCCATCATGGGGTTAAGCGATGCGTCGGTGCTGGCCAGTGAAGTTGACCTGGCGATTCAGATCATCCAATACCGCCGGTATCCCCAACTGATGAACATCCGCGCCAAACAGATGGTGGAAAAGGTCGGGGGCAATCTTGTGGGCATTGTTCTCAATAACATCAACATGGCACAGGATGAGAGCTATTATTATTATGGCGGCTATTATTACCATAATAACGATGACTCGAAGGAAGCTCCTTCAAAAGACCCTTCTGGCGGAGATGACGGGACGGGCGGGTCTGACCGCATAGGGATCCAGCAAAAGTATTGATTGCACGCGGGAATTAATTTAGCAAGGATAGAGGTTCATGAATTTTTTATCGAAATTGATATTGCTCCCGTGTGCGGCTCTTTTGGCCGGAATGGTCTTAGCCGGGTGCAGTTCAACGGATGAACCGGATCTGACAGACAACCCCACCTCAACAGCCGTAACTGCTGCGCCTGCAAACAGCGCCATAACGCCCGCAAGCAGCACCGCAACACCTGCGAGTAGCGCCGCAACGCCCGCGAGCAGCACCGCAATGCCTGCGAGTAGCGCCTCAACGCCCACGAGCAGCACCGCAATGCCTGCGAGTACTGCAGCACCCACGGACACCCTGGAGCAGGCAGCACCCGCAGCGCCCAGCTTTGCCGCGGGTGAAACGGTGACTGTGGGCACGAGCACCGGGAGTGAAGTTGAGCCAGGGCCAATCGGTTCCGCAGGGCAGCCTTATTTGATTGCCGAAGACGGGACGATCACGCTGCCGCTGATTGGCAAGGTCCAGGCTGCAGGTAAAACCCCGGGTGAATTGCAGGACGACATCACCAAGCTTTATGTGCCGTCGTATTTTATCAGCCTCGCAGTGACGGTGACAGCGCAATTCCGTGTCTATTACGTCGGCGGCGAAGTTATGCACCCCGGCCCAGTGAATTACCTTAGCGAAACCACCGTCACCAAGGCCATCCAGGCAGCGGGCGACTTTACCCAATTTGCCAGTCACACGGTCTGGCTAACCCACAGCGCTGATGGGACGCGCCAAGAGGTGAAAGTGGACAAAGCACTCAAAGACCCGACGCAAGACCCGCCCGTTTTCCCGGGGGACCAAATTCATGTGCCGCGCCGGTATTTCTGATGATCCAGCTTCATGTTCTTTCCGGAAAAAAGGCCGGCGACCGCACGGACGCCCGGCGTTTTCCGTTTCGGGTGGGGCGCGCGCCGCAAAATGATTTGCCGCTGGAAGACGATGGCGTTTGGGAACAACACCTGACGCTCGAATTTCAAAAAAAGAATGGGATTTGCCTGACGGCGGCACCCGACGCCATCGTGACCATCAATGGCAAACAGGCGGCCAACACCCTGCTGCGGAACGGCGACATCATTACGCTTGGCTCGGCAAAAATTCAATTCTGGCTTGCGCCGGTTCCGCAACGCGGCTTGCAATTGCGGGAAAACCTCGTGTGGGCGCTGTTGATTCTCGTTACGGTTGGCCAGCTTCTGTTACTTTATACTTTCCTGAACTAGGGCATTTCTGCAAACGCTCTAGTGCCGGAAATGCCGGACGCCCGTGAAAGCCATGGCCATTCCCCGTTCGTTTGCCGCGGCAATCACGTCGGCATCCCGGACAGAACCGCCGGGCTGGATTGCCGTCGTGGCGCCGGCCTCGGCCGCTGCCAGCAAGCCGTCAGGAAAAGGAAAAAAGGCATCGCTGCAAACCACACTGCCCTTGAGGGAGAGTTTGGCTTCGTGCGCTTTCCAAACGGCAATGCGGCTGGCGTCCACCCGGCTCATTTGCCCGGCGCCAATGCCCAGTGTGCGGTCGGCGCCGGCATAGACGATGGCGTTTGATTTTACGTGCTTGGCCACGCGCCAGCCGAAAAGCATGGCACCCCATTCCTCATCCGAGGGCTGCCGTTTAGTGACAATTTTCAAATCGCTTCGCGCGGCCATTTTTACATCCGATTGCTGCAACAGAAACGAATCCGCGCCGACGCTCCTGAGATCAAACAAACCGCCTTTGCGGGGTGATTTCAGGATGCGGATCAAGCGCAAGTTTTTCTTCTTTTGCAAAATTTCCAGCGCTTCGGTAGAAAAATCCGGCGCGACAATGACTTCGCTAAAGATTTCGGAAATCGCTTCGGCGCAGGGGCCATCCAGAATTTGATTGGTGGTGATGATACCGCCGAAGGGGGCTTGTTTATCCGTGGCAAATGCTTTTTCCCAGGCCTCGCGCAGGTTATTCCCCCGGCCAACGCCGCAGGGGTTGGTGTGCTTTAAAATGGCCAGGGTTGGGGCCTCATTTTCAAATTCGGTAATCAGGTTGGCCGCCGCGGTCAAATCCAGGATGTTATTGTAGGACAGTTCCTTGCCGTGGAGTTGCTGGAAAAATTCATGGAACCGGCCATAGAGGGCGGCGGCCTGGTGGGGGTTTTCGCCGTAACGCAACGGTTGGGCCAGCGGCGCCAAAACCGCAAGTGATTTGGGCAAGTCTGAACTTTGGGTTTTAAATTCAGCGCTCAAATGCGCGGCAATTGCGGCGTCATACGCCGCGGTCCGGGCGAACACTTTTGCGGCCAGCTTGCGCCGCAGTTCGAGACTGGTGTTTCCATTTTCTGAAATCTGTTTGGCCACTTCGTTATAGTCTGCGGGGTCAACTACGACGGTGACGCTATCGTGGTTTTTTGCCGCGCTGCGGAGCATTGAAGGGCCGCCGATGTCTATGTTTTCAATGGCGTCAGGCAAACTGACGTTAGGCTTGGCGACAGTCTGCTCGAAGGGATAGAGGTTCACGATCACCAAATCAATCGGGGCAATGCCGTGCTCGCGGGCGGCGGCCTCGTGCTTTTCGTTGCCCCGGATAAAGAGCAGCCCGCCATGGACTTTGGGATGAAGCGTTTTCACCCGGCCATCCATCATTTCAGGAAAGCCGGTATGCTCGCTGATGTCCCTGGCTGCGATGCCCGCTTCGCGCAGCATTTTGGCGGTGCCGCCGGTGGAGAGAATTTCAATTTTTGCCTGCGCGAGAATTTGCGCGAAGGGGATTAAACCCATTTTGTCTGACACTGAAATCAAGGCTCTTTGAATTTTTGCCATAAACGATAAAAATCTCGAAAGCGGTCGCCGCCGTCAATGGCAAATCAAACGAGTTAATGAGTGGTTTTGGTCAGTATAAGTCATTGCGTTGTGTCCAGGCCGGAATTCCTGACACTGTGGGACCGGGCATTCGCACTTGGCATTTCGGGCGAGTGGGATTATCTTGTTAACATATCCAAACAAATTACCTGATAATAGTGCCGCGGCCGCAGTGCCTGACAGGACATTCCCAGATTTGCGCAAAAATGGCTTCGATTTTGAGAGAGAAATCCCCGCACCGGGTTTGCCTGCCAGTTGTTATGCTGGCAATCGCATGGGGACTGTGGCTGGGGACAGTGCAGACGCAGGCGCAACGACCGGAGGGGATTGACTCGGATTTTCAAACCAGCGCGCCCAACTGGAGCGAGGTGAAAGCGGATGGAACGTATGGAATCCAGTTCGCCTGCATCAAGGCGGCGGCGTTGGACGAGGGTTTTTCAAACGCTTATTTCTCCGCGCGCATGAGCGGCGCGCAGGCCGTGGGCATTTATACCATCCCCTATTATCGTTGCGACCCTTCTGTGTATGAACCGAAGACGGAAGCGCAATTTTTCTGGAACTGGGCGCAAACCAATCTCACTGCGGGAGGGTATAATTTAAGCCCGGCGCTGGATGTGGAAGATGGCCTGACTACTCATTATACTAACGATACGGGCGGCTCCATCAGTCTTACGGGTTGGTGCAACGAGTGGTTTAACGATGTGTCCAATGATGCGGCGACGGCAGGGGTTCATCTCAAACAAATTACTTACGTAAACGCCGGTTCGTCCTGCGATTTGAGCAGCAGCATCAATGGGTATGGCTGGATCGCGTGGACGAATTGCGCGTGGCCGTATAATTCGGGGGAAGAACAAACCGGCACGCCCTGGTGCCAGGACACTGGCTGTGAAATTTATGGCACGGGGGCGTGGACCATCTGGCAGTGGGCGTGGCCACCCGAAACATCTTCACCCATGACGGGCCTCAAAGAACGAGTGGACCAGGATGTTTATAACGGCACGTTGTCGCAAATGATTGCCGCGCTGGGCACCACCGGCACCGCGCCGGCCTTTACTCTGACGCCCACGAATGAAACGATCGTGGCAGGAGGGACATTGGTGATTCCTGCGACAGTTTTTGGAACGGCAGCGTTGGGATATTATTGGACAAATGCCAGCAATGGAACACTTTTGGCTTCCGGAACAACGAATGGAACCACGCTGAACTCGACGTTAACGGTTGGGAACGTTCCCGAAAGTTGGAATAATGAAATACTTAAGTTGATGGTGACCAATGCCTGGGGCTCGACAAATGTGTCGGTGGAAATTTCGGTAACGCCGCTGGTGCTGAATATGACGGCCTCAACCAACGGGCTATTGCAGTTAAACTGGGGTTCTGGCGCGACCTTGCAGTGCGCGACGAATGTGACCGGGCCGTATAGCACCGTGACAACTGCCTCACCTTACACTGTGCCGATGACAAACGCGCAAATGTATTATCGGCTGTCATTGTAGGTTGTGGAGCTAACGGTTGAAAACATCCCATTTAGGCGGCTCCAACGGGCAGCGTTCAGTGGCCATAAAGCCAGTAGTATTCCCTTTTCGGATTTAACCTGCTGGAAGGCATCAATAGATATATGAAGTTGGAAAAGTGGCAACATCGGCTACATCGTTGATTATCAATGACTAAAGTGGCTACAACCGGCAACATTTTGGCGGGGGCAGTCGTCCCTTTGGATTTTGGCTTCGTACTCCAGTTGCCCTTTCGCAAATAAATTGTCGGTTTTTTCCGCCCGGCGCACACTTATCACCGAATGGAATCCGTGGCTGACAAAACCTTGCTGCGCCAGTTCGCTGAAAAGCGTTCGGAAGAAGCGTTTGCCGCGCTCGTGGCGCGCGATGTCAACCTGGTCTATTCCGTCGCCTTCCGGCAGGTTGGCGACCCCCACGCGGAAGGAATCGTTTTCCGATGACGGTGAGTTATGACGGGACCATCGTCAAACTAATGCCCATGAACGGTTTCGGCATGTTTGATGGCCAGTTGCGCAATGGCACAGAAATGATAGGCGATTGGATTCAAGGCGGCTACCACACGCGAACGGCGTTAATTCAGACAAACTATTATCAGTTTCCGGGAGCAAAATAATTGTCACCTTTTGCTGTCGGGCGGACACTTATTATCGGTTGCCGAAGAAATTCAGCGCCACAACAAATTTTCTTAATTTTACAACTTTTTGGCAGAAATTGTTAATATACCGAGAGATGAAGCCCAAAAAACATGGCTGGACGTTCCGCGTTTGTGGCGCAAGGGAACGGGTTGGCCGAAACGAAGCATTCACGCTCATCGAGTTGCTGGTGGTCATCGCCATCATTGCGATTTTAGCGGCGATTTTGTTGCCGGTTTTGTCTATGGCCAGGTCGCGGGCCCAACGAATGACGTGTTTGGGCAACCTGAAACAAATCAATCTGGCTGTCCAATTGTATG
>Ga0206845_1217_pt1 | contig 11918 bp, 13 predicted proteins | sample Alteio_BWOrgCont_19_FD_152887 | JGI IMG/M metagenome (GOLD analysis project Ga0206845, IMG submission 152887) | Enriched cells from forest soil in Barre Woods Harvard Forest LTER site, Petersham, Massachusetts, United States -... | ecosystem: Environmental > Terrestrial > Soil > Temperate forest >...
AAAAGAAACAGTCCCAGAAAGGTGCTCTCAAGAAAGAAACTGAACATGCCTTCCATAGCGAGTGTCTGCCCGATGACGCTACCTGCCTGCTTCGCGAATTGCGCCCAGTTGGTGCCGAACTGAAATTCCATCGGAATCCCCGTGACGACGCCCATCGCAAAATTGATGGCGAATATCTTTGCGAGAAAGCGGGCGCACTGATCGTAGTGCGCGTTGCCCGTACGCAGAGCCAGTGTCTTGAGGACGACCAGCAGCAGAGCAAGGCCCATCGTCAACTGAGGGAAAAGGTAATGGAAAGTAATGGTGAAAGCGAACTGAAGACGATGGACGAGGAATGCGTTATCCATTTATCTCAAGTGATTATGATAAGCCGTCGGGAGTGTCATGTTCGATAATTTGAGAGGCACCAGGTATTTAAAGGATTCCATGGCCCGTTTCGAAAAGATTCTTTTCCCCATCGACTTCTCTGAACGGTCCCGCGCCGCGGCGCCGTTCGTTCTTTCCATGGCGCAACGCTACAACGCCGAAGTGGTCGCCCTTCATGCTTTGCAGCCTCCGCCGCCACTCTACGCGGGAATGAACACTGTGTATCCGGAGGTTTACGATTTCGAGAGCATATCGGCCGATCTCTCCCTGGAGTTGCGAAAGTTTACCGACCTGGAACTGCCCAAGGTAAACGTGAGATGCGTTGTTGAGCTGGGCGATCCCGCGGTCGTCACCACGGAATATGCGGAAGAGAACAATATCGGTCTGATCGCAATGCCGACGCACGGATACGGCGCGTTTCGGCGCGCATTGCTCGGTTCGGTGACGGCAAAAGTTCTGCATGACGCGAAGATCCCTGTCTGGACCGCCGCGCACGCTCCCGAACCCTCGCATCGCGCTCATCCCCAGCCGCGCCATATCCTGTGCGCCGTGAATTTGAGACCGGAAAGCCGCCAGACTCTCGAGTTCGCTATCGGCCTGGCGAACGATGCGGACGCCACGGTCGATCTGGTTCACGTAGCCCTGGAAGGCGAGGTGGAAGCCCTTCCCAGCGAAAGCCGGCTGCAGGAGATGCTCATCGAAGCGGCCCGGGACAAACTGGTGAAGATTCGCGAAGAAATCGAGGCTCCCGAAGCCCAAATGATCGTGGATGGAGGCAGCGTGGCGGACATGGTGCGAAGCGAAGCGGTACGAAAACGAGCGGACCTCGTAGTGATCGGCCGAGGATCGATCCAGACGGGGATGGGACGATTGTGGAGCAACGCCTACGCTATCGTCCGTGAAGCGCCGTGCCCGGTTATCAGCGTTTAATGGCACTCGCATATCCGCTACCCTAGTCTGGTGTCCCGGATCCTGGATGGTAATCGCATACGCGATCAGATAAAAAGCGAGTGCCTGCCGAGAGTGGAACGTCTCGTCGCGCGAACGGGACGCCCGCCCGGTTTGGCCGTCGTCCTCGTGGGCGATAATCCCGCGTCGGAAGTTTACGTCCGCAGCAAGACAAAGACCGCCGCGGAACTCGGAATGATGGGCGAGACCATCACCCTGCCGGCATCAACGGAGGAAGATGAGTTGCTGGCAGTCATCGAAGCGTTGAACCAGCGGCGGGAGATTGACGGCATCCTGATCCAGCTTCCGCTGCCCCATCACGTGGATGCGCAGCGCGTTCTTCTTTCGGTAGCGCCGGACAAAGACGTGGATGGATTTCATCCATACAATGCAGGCCTCCTCTCCACGGGGCGGGAAGGACCGCGGCCCTGCACACCGGCCGGCATCATCCAGATGCTGAAACGGTATGAGATAACGATCGAGGGGAAAAACGCCGTGGTGGTCGGACGCAGCGACATTGTCGGAAAGCCGATGGCGTTTTTGCTGCTGCAGGAGAATGCGACGGTCACCATCTGCCACTCGCGGACGCACGATCTGGCGAGTATTTGCCGCACAGCCGACATCCTCGTGGCGGCGGTGGGACGGCCCGCCTTGCTCACGGAAGACCACATCAAGCCGGGCGCAGTGGTGATCGATGTCGGCATTAACCGGGTCGAATCGCGAGTCGAAGCGGAACGAATTTTCGACGCCAAACGCCTCGCGGATTTCGACCGGCGCGGGAGTCTGCTGGTTGGAGATGTTCATCCGGGCGATGTGGCCCGGCTGTCATCCGCATACACGCCGGTTCCGGGCGGCGTGGGCCCGCTGACGATCGCCATGTTGATGCGAAACACGATCGAATGCGCCGAACGGCGCACCGGAATCGAGTGATTGGGCCACAGGGTTCCGGAGGATGTTAAAGGTCGGACTAACCGGGGGCATGGCGTGTGGCAAGAGCTTCGTCGCTTCGGTGCTGCGCGAACTGGGCTGCGAAGTCGTCGAAGCCGATGAGCTTGGGCGCGAGGCGATGCAGCCTGGTGGCGAAGCTTACGCGGCGGTTGTCACGGCTTTCGGAATGGACATTCTGGACGAACGAGGTCTGATCGACCGGCCCCGGCTCGCTGCACTGGTTTTCCGCGCTCCGGAACGGCTCAAAGACCTGAACGCGATTGTGCACCCTGCGGTTCGCTCACGCGCACTGCGCGAGTTTGACGATATCGGCGCGCGGGATCCTCATGCCGTCGTAGTTTACGTGGCGGCCATCCTGATCGAGAGCGGGGCCTGGCGCGAGATGGATAAAATGATAGTGGTTAGTTGCGACCGCGGCCGGCAAATCGAACGCGCGATGCAGAGGCCGGGAGCGACCGAAGCGGAGGTTCTGGCTCGTATTCAGAGCCAAATGCCGCCTGCGGAAAAACGAAAATACGCGGATTATCTGATTGACACCGGCGGGACGAAGGAAGAGACGCTTCGTCAAACTAAAGTCGTCTACGAAGATTTGAGGAGATTGGCATCATGAGACCAAGAGCGCTCGTTCTCACCTTGCTGCTGGTTACGGGTTTCTGGTTCGTGACTTCGCGGGGGAACTGGCGTCTCCAGCAGTTGGTTCGACCTCTGTCGAGCAGCGGGAGACTTTGGTCGGACCCGGTTGTCGCCCACGGTTCGGGTTTTGCGCCGGACGAACAAAACAACATCGACATCTACAAAGCCGACCATCTGGCGACGGTAAATATTACAAGTATCGTCTACCAGCGCAATATGTTTTTCCAGGTCTTCCCCCAGAAAGGCATAGGATCGGGTTTCATTATCAACGAGGGTGGTGAGATTCTCACGAACAACCACGTGGTCTCCGGATCGCGCAGCGTCACTGTAACGTTATCGAACAAGAAGCAGTACCCGGCGACTGTAGTCGGCATCGATCGGCGAGTCGATCTGGCAATTCTGCAGATCCATGCGGATCAGAAGCTGCCCTTCGTTCATCTGGGCGATTCCGATAATTTGGTAGTCGGCCAGAAAGTTCTCGCCATCGGTAATCCCTTCGGTCTCGAGGGAACCCTGACGACGGGAATTGTAAGTTCTCTGGATCGCAGCCTGGAAAACGAAGACGGAACTCCGCTCGAAGGCTTGATCCAGACAGACGCTGCGATCAATCCCGGCAACAGCGGCGGACCGCTGCTCGATTCGCACGGCAACGTAATCGGCATCAACACCGCAATTTTCGGTTCGCAGACGTCCAGCGGCGAGGCGGGCAGCATCGGCATCGGGTTTGCAATGCCCATCAATCGCGCGAAGGAAAAGCTGGAGGAATATCGCACCACGGGACGCATTTCGCACGCCGTGCTTGGCGTATCTCAGACGGTATTAGTTCAGGGCGATCTGGCCGAGGAGCTGGATATGCCCTCATCGGGTGGTCTGCTGGTTCAGGCGATCGACGAGGGTTCTCCAGCCGATTTGGCCGGCCTTCGCGGGCCCACCCGCTCTGTGATTGTGGGCAGACGGTACGAGCTGGGCATCGGCGGAGACCTTATCATTGCGATCGACGGGCGGCCGGTAGACGGCCAGGACGCGTTGCGCCGCGCTTTGAATCAGAAGCGGCCGGGCGACAAAATGGTTTTGACGATTTTTCGCGGCAAGCGGACTTCGAAGGTCTCGATAACGCTGGGCTCGGCTCCGGAAGCACTTTGACAGAAGTACTTTGACAGAGGAACCGCGTTATTCTTCCGCCGCTTCCAGACAGTCCGCGATCTCTTTTTCGGTAACCGCGCCTTCCTTGATGACCCGCCACTCGAGTTCGGTGATATCGATCGTGCTCGCTCCGATGCCTTCGCAGGCGCCGCCATCGAGCACCAGGTCAACGCTGCCGTCCATCACCCCGAAGACCTCGATCCCGCTGCGGCACGTCGGGCGTCCCGAAATATTGGCGCTGGTGGCGATGATCGGCTGATTCAACCTGGCGATCAGTTCATCGGTTACCGTGGAACGCGCCTGGCGAACAGCCAGACGTCCCGTATTCCCCGTCGCGCGAAGCGGCACTTTGGGCGATGCAGGCATGATAATCGTCAACGGACCAGGCCAGAATCTCCGGGTAAGCATCTTGAACCGGGGCGAGATGTCCCTTGCGAGTTCCTCCGCCATCATCGTGTCGCGGACCAGCATGGGCAGCGCGCGATGAATTTCCCGGCCTTTGGCCTGATAGACCTGCCGAACCGCCCGCAGGTTGAAGGGATCGGCGATGAGCGCGTAAAGAGCGTCGGTCGGCACAGCGACAACACGCCCGCGGCGAATAGCGGCCGCCGCCCGATCCAATGCTTCCGGTGAAGGATCGAGCGGATGAATCTCAATCAGGTCCGTGGCCACGCGGTCAGCGTAACACAGCGCGCCTTCGGCTCCAGTTGTCGGTGGGTTATTCCCAGACGCTGACCGGTCAGCTGGCGACGGCTTCCAGCGTCGCTTCCTGATTGCGAGGCTCAAACGAATAGCCGAAGCCCCTTACCGAATGGATCAGCCGGGGAGCGGAGGCGTCCTGCTCGATTTTCTGACGCAGCCGAAGAATATAGACATCGACGGTGCGATCGGTGATTGCCCGGTCCTGCCCCCAGACGGCGTTGAGCAGTTGCTCGCGGCTGAACACCACCCCGGGCCGAGTCATAAGGAACTCGAGAAGACGGAATTCGGTGGCGGTCAGTGCGAGGCTCTCGCCGCCCAGTTTCACCTGGCAGCTGCTGCGGTCCAGCTCGAGACCGCCGGCCTTGAGCAGGCGCGACGGCGCGGTTTGGGTGCGGAACTGCAGTCTGATGCGCGCGATCACTTCGCGAATGAAAAACGGCTTGACGATGTAGTCGTTGGCGCCGAGTTCCAGGCCGACGATGCGATCGGTCTCGGAAGCCCGGGCGGTCAGGAAGATGATCGGCGTCTGCGCCAGTTCGGAATCGTTCCGGATTCCCTTGCAGATGTCGAGCCCGTCTGAATCGGGCAGCATGATGTCGAGCAGAATCAGGTCGGGGTGAACGCGGCGGCAAAGATCCAGAGCGCCCCGTCCGGTCTGCGACCCGGTAACGATAAAGCCTTCCTTTTCCAGGTTGTACTTCAGCAACGCAAGAAGATCGGTGTCGTCTTCGATGAGGACGATTCGTTTTGTCACGGCACTTTCAGCGTAGCGGGATTCGCGTTACAGCGGGGTTAAGGGGCCGTAAACGGTGGGTGAAGAAAAGATTTCACCCGATCCCGATTACCGGCTCTCGAAACGGTAGCCGAACCCTCTGACGGTCACGAGATAACCCGGCTCGTCGGGCTTTTCTTCGATCTGCTCGCGTAGCCGACGGATGTGTACGTCCACGGTTCGAGGCGTGACGAAATGCTGCTCGCCCCAGACCTCGCGTAGCAATTGTTCGCGCGACCAGGCGGTTCCGGGGTGGGTCAGAAAGAACTCCAGCAGCTTGAACTCGGTAGAGGTCAGTTCGATTTCGCGTTCTCCCTGAAAAACGCGGCGGGCGGCCCTGTCCAGCCGAAACGGGCCCATAGCGAGCGCGGCCTCCGGCGCCGAATCGTTCTCCTGCCGCCGCAAATGCGCTTTGATCCGCGCCAGGAGCTCGCGCGGGCTGAAGGGCTTCGTCATGTAGTCGTCGCCCCCGATCTCAAGACCGAGTACGCGATCGACCTCATCCGACCGGGCGGTCAGAAAGATCACCGGGGTGCGCGCGAGTTTACCGGTCTGACGAATCTGACGGCACAAATCGAAACCGTCCTGACCCGGGAGCATGACATCCAGAACGATCAGATCGGGCTGCCATGTTTCCAGTTCGCGCAGCGTCTCCCCAGCCCCGTTCATGAGATTGACCTGGAACCCTCCGCGGATCAGGTTGTACTCGATCAGCGAAGCCAGTTCCGCTTCGTCTTCAACGACAGCTACTTTTTTTGACATGAGCGTCAGGCGGGCCGCTCTGGACTCGCCTGACACTCCGGGCAGGGACAGATCTGGCGAAGGTGAGCGTAAGAGTAAATCCCAGCGTTGTGGCCATCGCTCCAGTTGATTCGCAGGGCGTAGTTCCCCACCGGTTCGATGCCGAGCATTCTTTCCCTGGGCTTGTACATGGGAAACGGATTTGCCGGCTTCCCGGCGCCGCTCGCGCCGCCGCCGGCGTTCAAAGATGACGTCTTCGGCCGCGGCTCCGTGCCATGCGTGCCCGCGCAGGTAGCGCAAGGGCACCAGTCGCGCAGATATTCCACTCCGTAGGAGCTGTGGTGCCCGTCTTTCCAGTCGATTTCGATTCCTTTCGACTTCGAAACGGCGATATGTTCAGGATCCGTGACTATATTGGTCGTCATTGGTTCAGATCGTTATTGGTTCAGGAGGCGCTCGACATCCCTGACTCCGGAGATCCGGCGCATGGTCGAGCATAGCTTTTCGAGCTGTTTCTTGTCGCGGACGTCAACCGTCATCTCGACCAGGGCCTCGCTCGTCCCGCTCACATCGGTCTTGGCTTCGAGACTGCGCACGTTGGTGCTCTCGTCCGACAGAACACTGGTCAACTGGTGCAAAAGACCGGGCCGGTCGTCGGTATGCACGACAATACGGACGGGGAAAGAATCGCTCGCATGGCGCGCCCATTCGACTTCGATTTTCCGCTCTGAGTCGTACATCAGATTCTGCACATTCGGACACATGCGCGCATGAACCGCGATGCCCTTCCCCCGCGTGACGTACCCGACGATGGCCTCCCCCTTGATCGGATTACAGCACTTCGCGCGATACACCATTACATCGTCCACGCCATGGACCTTTATGACCGCATCGTCGTCTTTGCGCGCCGGACCGGGACCCTGCGCCGGCTCTATGACCGGCGCAGGAGCGGGTTCTTCCACTACCTGCTCCGGGGCGGATTTCTGCAGCACCTGGCGGGCGGAAAATTTGCCGTATCCAAGACTCGCGTAGAGGTCCTCAATCTTGCCGAGGCCGTATTCGCCGGCGACCCGCTCTAATTCGGCTTTCTGGATTTTGCTGAGCTGAACGCCCAGACGGCGCGCTTCCTTTTCCAGATACTTCTGGCCGATCTCGATCGCGCGCTCCCGCTCGTTCTCGTTGATGATGTGCTTGATTTTGTTCTTGGCGCGCGAAGTTCTGACGATCGAGAGCCAGTCTTTACTGGGCGTGTGCCCGGCCTGGGTCAGGACGTCGACAATGTCTCCATTGCGAAGAACGTAGCGCAGGGGAACGATGCGACCATTAATCTTCGCTCCGATGCATGTGTTGCCGACTTCGGAGTGCACGGCATAGGCGAAATCGATCGGGCAGGAACCGGCGGGGAGAACGATAACGCGGCCTTTCGGAGTAAAACAGTAAACCTCCTCCGGATACAGGTCCACTTTGAGCGTGGACATGAACTCGCCCGGATCGCGCATCTCCTGCTGCCACTCCACCAGTTGCCGCAACCAGGCGACACGCTGATCGTCCTGCACGCCGCGCTTGCCTTCCTTGTATTTCCAGTGCGCGGCGATGCCTTCCTCCGCGATGCGGTGCATCTCTTCAGTTCGGATCTGGATTTCGAAGTGCTTGCCGTCGGGACCCACGACCGAGGTATGGAGCGACTGATAGAGATTCGGCCGCGGAATGGCGATGAAGTCCTTGATCCGTCCAGGAACCGGGGACCATTCGTTGTGAATCACGCCCAGCGCTCCATAGCAATTCTTCACGGAATCCGTAATGATTCGCAGAGCGAGCAGATCGTAGACCTGGTCGAGCGATATCTTCTGGCGCTTGAGCTTCTGATAGACCGAGTAGGCGCGCTTTACGCGGGCATCCACCCGCGCAGGAATACCCTCGCGGCGAAGTTCGGCCTCAAGCGTCTTGCGCATTCGTTCGAGGTATTCCTCGTTGACGGCGCGCTGGCTTTCGATTGAAGACGAAATCTCGGCATAGGCCTCGGGATCGAGGTATTGAAATGCGAGGTCCTCCAGTTCGCCCCGGATTTTGCCCATGCCGAGACGGTGCGCAATGGGGGCATAAATCTCAAGGGTCTCCCGGGCAATACGCTCGCGCCGGTCGGGACTGAGAAAACCCAGGGTCCGCATGTTGTGCAGACGGTCGGCCAGCTTCACGATGATGACGCGGATATCGTTCACCATCGCAAGAAGCATCTTGCGATAGCTTTCCGCCTGCCGGTCTTCAGCGGAAAAGAAATTGATTTTACTGAGCTTCGTTACGCCGTCGACGCACTTCGCGACTTCGTCGCCGAAGTTCTTCTGGATGTCCGCGGTGGTAACGGAAGTGTCTTCGACGATGTCATGCAGCAGCCCTGTCTCGATACTCACGACATCCATCCGCATTCCCGCCAGAATGCGAGCAACCGCCAGCGGGTGGATCATATAAGGCTCGCCTGACGATCTTTTCTGACCGGAATGGTATTGAGAGGCGAACTGGTAAGCCTTTTCGATGGGAGCGAGATCGTCCTTCGGCCGCGCCTCCCGCATCGCCGCAATCAGTTCATCGAATTGGTTCTGCGAATCAGTTCGAGTAGCGGGGATCTCCGAAGCAGGCGCTTCAATGCCGGGGTCGGACCCTGATACGAGGGGCACACTTCCATTCTAAGGGACCGCTATCGACCAGCGTGACGCAATAGCCTCGAATCGACACTCGCCGCGCAAATAAAAAGCGGGTGCTCAAGAGCACCCGCTTTCGCAAAGACGAAACGTCAACCAGTGCGGCTATTGCGTTTGCTCGGCCGCCTCAGCCTTCTTCTTGGCCTTCTTCTTGGTGGTTTCGAGAGACTTCTGAACCCAGTCGTCGGCTTCCTTTATGTCCGCGTCATACTGCTCTTTTGTATCGTCCATAATTGCCCGGTACCTGATCAGAAGGTTCATGTAAGCCATAGCATTCTCATAGTCCGGATCGATCTGCAGGGCCTTCTTCTCATACTCGATCCCGTCCGTAAGCGATTGCCAGTATTTGGCCTTGAGTTCGCCCTTGAGATCCGCCTCCTTCTTCTTCGGGTTCGGAGGTTTGAGCGGCCCCGGATCCTCCGGTTTGAGGCCCTGCGCGGCGATCGCTTCGCGCCACGGCGCCACAAACTGAGTCCATGCGATTACGCCGAGGGAGTAATACGCTTCCTTATTCTGAGGGTCCGCCGCGATGACTTTCTTGTTCCAGTCCTGCGCCTGAGAAAAGTCTTTCATGTTCCAATACAGGCTGGCAAGCGATTGCATGGCAATCAGCTTGTTCTTATCGTCCAGATTGGAATCGAGCGAGGTATGAAACTCCTTGAGCGCAGAATCCGCGTTGCGCTTGTTCTCCGGAGCTTCCGATCCAGGCACATACTGCGTCATATAGGCCGTCGCCAGATACAAACGCGCCGACGGCAGATCCGGGTCGAGATCGATCGCCTGCTTGAAATTATCCGCCGCGGCGGTATATTGGCCCGCTTTGAAGGAGTTGACTCCCTTATTCAGGTCGTCGCGCGCTTTCAGCTTGTTGCAGCCGGAACTTAATATGGCAAGAGCAGCCAGTCCGCCGATGGCGGCAATCGGGCGAATTACCCTGCGACCAATAGCCTGCATTACTGACCAGCCTCCACCTTTGGAGTCATCAAGCCAACCTTATCGATCCCGGCTCCATGCGCAATGTCAATCGCCTGCGCAATCTTCTGAAACTCAAGATCCTTGTCGCCCTTCACGAACACGACCTTTTCTGCGCGCGTCTTGAAGATCTCGATCAGACGATCGCTCAGTTTTTCCCATGTGGTGTCGTCCTGATTGATCTTCAGATTGCCCATGGCATCGATCACGATCACGACGGTTCGGTCGTTAGGGTCCTGCTTCTGGTTAGGCGGCGGCGGTTGAGGCGCCAGCGCGTCCAGTCCATGCGGCGATACCGGCGAAATCGCCATGAAGATAATCAGCAGCACCAGCAGAATATCGATCATGGGAGTCATGTTGATATTCGACTGGGGACCGCTCCCTCCGCCAACTGACATTGCCATAAAAAATTGCTCCTTAAAAATTCTGATCGAACATCGCAGGAATTTTCAGCGTCCCGCGCCGCGCGTTTCCGAACCCGAGATCGAACCGAGATCAGCTTTTAGGCTTCGCCGGAAGGTTATTGTCGAGAATCTGCTCCGTCAGCAAGCCCACGTCGTCGACTCCACCCGCCCGGAGATTGTCTACAACGTCTTCGACTGTCTCGTACTTGGCGCGCGCATCGGCCCTGATGTAAACGATCTTATTGGGCTTGTCCGAAAGGAGATCCTTCACCTTGGGCGCCAGGTCTGACGGCGTCACCTTTTGCAGACCAGGCTGCAAGAACGTCTGGCTGTCGCGAGTGACCGAGACGATAACGGAGTCTTCCTTATCCGCATCCGACATCACGATGGGGTTACGCGCCCTCGCCAGATCGACATTGACTTTGTTGTTCAGCAAAGGCGTAATGACCATGAAGATGATCAGTACTACCAGCATCACGTCGACCATCGGGGTAACGTTGATATCGGATACCGGGGGTGGCGCTTTCTTTAATTCCATTTTGTTCTCCTGGTTGTCCCTGCGTGTGAAGATCCCCTGAGGCGAGTGGTCTGCGTCATCGACAAACCAGCCCCCCCCCAGGAATCAATCAACTCGCATCGCCTGATAAATGCCTGTGTATCGCCGATTACTTGCGCGCGCCGGCCCGAACCTGGCTGCGCTTCAGAAAGTAGTCGAGCAGTTCCGAACTGGAGTTGCCCATTTCCACGTCAAAGGCGTCTACACGGCCCGTGAAGTAGTTGAACGCCCAGACGGCCGGAACGGCCACGAACAGGCCGATAGCAGTGGTTACGAGGGCTTCCGAAATACCACCGGCAATGGCGCCGATGCCCGGCGTCTTCTGCGCCGCCATCGTCTTGAACGCGTTGATGATGCCGACGACGGTACCGAACAGACCGACGAACGGAGCCGTCGAGCCGATGGTGGCCAGAGCGCTGACGCCACGCTTCAGTTCCGCGTGAACAATGGCCTCGGAACGCTCAAGAGCGCGCTTGGACGCTTCAATTTCTTCACCCGATATCTCCGAAGCACCCTGGTGCGCCTGAAATTCCTGCAAACCGGCTACAACAACCTTTGCAAGATGGCTCTTCTTGTAACGATCGGCGATCTTGATCGCCTCATCGAGCTTGCCTTCGCGCAACGCGCCAGCGACCGCCGGTGCGAACGCACGGCTCTGTTTGCGCGCCGCGTTGAAAGCCATTGCGCGATCGATCATAACGCCGATCGACCATGCCGACATAATAAACATGAGGATAACGACGGCTTTCGCCAGCGTTCCCATCTGCTCCCAAAGGTGGCGGAAATCCCATCCCGGAGCCCCGGCTTCCTGCAACAGCATAAAAGCCCATACCTGCATCTGTAAAAGCATTTCGTCTAGTCTCCTGCGAGTTGATTTTAGTTACTACCTGCGGCGATCTCTTATTGAAATTTCCAGCATTCGAATTCTAGTTGAGTGTGAAGTTCACGTCGATTGTCGTGATCACATCCACCGGGTCACCGTTAAGAAGCGTCGGCTGATAGGTCCACTGCTGCACCGCCTGCATAGCCGCCTGAAC
>Ga0206845_1219_pt1 | contig 11770 bp, 10 predicted proteins | sample Alteio_BWOrgCont_19_FD_152887 | JGI IMG/M metagenome (GOLD analysis project Ga0206845, IMG submission 152887) | Enriched cells from forest soil in Barre Woods Harvard Forest LTER site, Petersham, Massachusetts, United States -... | ecosystem: Environmental > Terrestrial > Soil > Temperate forest >...
AACTTAATTTTCCATCTTACCGGCAGGGGAATGATATTCAAAGGCAGGGGCAAAACCACGCCTCGTAAAAACTTGGTGAACTTGAGCTGACTCAAGTTGATGTGCGATTCTTCGGCGCCGATGACGAGGGTCGGAATAATCGGGCATTGGGTTTGTAAAGCCATGCGCACGAAACCGCGTTTGAATTCCTGCAGCTGGTAAGCCTTTGTGGTGGGTTTAAAATTACCGTATTCGCCTTCGGGAAAAAGAACGATCAAGTTATTTTTTTTCAAGGCATTCACGCCGTTTTCATAAGTTGCTGACGCAAAACCCATTTTTTGGGCCGGCATGGCTGTGGTCTTGGTCAAAAACCACAGGTGATGGGCCAGAACCCGGGGAATACGGTGCACTTCTTTGTTCACAACATGAGCGATCATCAAGGCATCAAAAGCGGTAAAACCGGAGTGATTCGGAGAAATAATGCCGGAGCCCCGTTTCGGTACATTTTCCAAACCTTCCGCTTCGACACGAAAATATTTGGCCATAATCTCGAGCAGCAATTGCGGTAAGACACGATAAAGCAGGGTGTCGCGGTCCATGTTCTTCAGCTCAGAAATTTTTTGTTTGGGTTTCTGAAAAAAATTGATCATGATGCTCTCTATGTCACAGTTTATCCTTTCTGTCGACCAAGGAACAACAGGTACGACAGCGATTATTCTAGACCAGGCCGGGAATGCAATCGCCAAGGTGAATCATGAGTACCCGCAGATTTTCCCCCAACCGGGGTGGGTGGAACACGACCCCGAGCAAATCTGGCGATCCGTACGCGATTCTGTAACCGGGGCCCTGGAACGGGCTCAAATTTCCGCCGACCAAATCGCCGCCATCGGCATTACCAACCAGCGCGAGACGGTTTTGCTATGGGATCGGCAGACGGGGAAAGCCGTCTACAATGCCATTGTCTGGCAATGTCGACGTACTCAGGATTTTTGTGAGCAGCTTCGCCGCGCGAAAAAGACCCCGTTGATTCATAAAAAGACGGGCTTGGTGATCGATCCCTACTTTTCCGGTTCGAAAATTCGCTGGATCTTAAAGTTGCGGAGCGGGCTCGAAAAGGACAACTTGCCGCCGGTACCATCGACACCTATTTGGTTTGGCGGCTGAGCGGAGGAAAACAACATAAGACCGACGTCAGCAATGCCAGCCGCACCATGTTGATGAACATTCACAGCGGTGAGTGGGACCCAGAGTTGTTAAAAATTTTCTCAGTACCTGCGCCGATTTTACCCAGTATCGAAGATTCCAGTGGTATTTTTGCCGAGACAAAGGGGCTCGATTTTTTGCCCGACGGAATTCCGATCTCGGGAATTGCCGGCGATCAACAGGCCGCCTTATTTGGTCAATCGTGTTTTGCCACGGGCGAGGCCAAATGCACCTTCGGCACGGGCAGTTTTCTGATGCTCAATACCGGGCCGAAACCGGTGACCTCGCGCCAGCAAATGCTGACCACAATTGCTTGGCGGCTGCCGGGACAAAAAATGACCTATGCCTTGGAAGGCGGGGCCTTCATCTGTGGCGCCGCCGTGCAGTTTCTACGGGATGGTTTAGGTTTGATCAAAGCAAGTGCGGAAGTGGAAGCGCTCGCACAAAGTGCGACCAGTTCCGAGGGCGTGGAATTCGTTCCAGCTTTGACTGGCTTGGGAGCGCCCTACTGGTGGCCGGGCGCGCGCGGTGATAAAATTTTCTAGGCCAATGAACTAGACCCTTGGTCTGGGACTCCACAGGACAGGTCTTTCCACGCTACCAACTGCTTGAGATCATAAGACAATGAAAAAACGTGTCAGAGGCATTCCAAAGTTCTTGCTGCCCAAGAACTTGGAAGATCCTTTTATTATTGCCAGCCTGAGCACCACTATGATTGTGGGGCCAATATCGTCTCTTCTTTTTGGTTCACTTTCATTTAGGCTTGAGCATATCGGCCTGAAAAATACAGCCATCACCATGTGGACATGGGCTGGCGTCAATCTCTTCTGCTGTCTTCTCATTCCGCTTGGCCACTATGTCCTTGCCAGGTACATCTATGTCGTCAACATCGTGATCACGGCCACTCTTGGTTGCCAATTTTTGGGATCACAATGTTATTTTTGGTTATTTATGGTCAATATGTCGGTGTCGGCGCAGATGTTTGCTGGTCCGAAAGAAATCGGTTTGCGGCGGTTCCTTCATGTCATGTGCGCATCTGGGGTTGTTCTCACATTTGTTCTGCAATACCTTAACTGGATTTCTCCCGAAATTTTACCTGAGCAAGTTCCTTTTGTCCAAAAAATCGGCACGGCCAACGTGATCAATTGTCTGGTCATCTTGGGAACAGCCATCGTTCGTTTTGAAAAAGAATTGGACCATTACAAAAGCCGTATCGAGGAACAATCGGTCACCATGCTCCAACAGGCGAAAATGTCCACGCTAGGCGAAATGGCTGGCGGAGTTGCCCATGAAATCAACAATCCCCTAGCGATGATTCTGGGTAACACCACTCACCTATTGCGGGATTTGGAAAGTCCCGTGATACCGGTGGAAAAAATGACCGGCAAATTGCAAAAAATCCAAACGACGGTTATGAGGATATCCAAAATCGTCAGTGCTCTACGAACCTTCAGCCAAGACGCTGAAAATGCCCCTTTTCATTTGGTCAAAGTCTCCGAGCTGATCGAAGACACGCTGACATTTTCAACTGAAATCTTTAACCAAAACCAGATCTCGGTACGAGTGGTTGGCGACAAAAATTTGCAACTCGAGTGCCGTTCGACGCAAATTTCCCAGGCTTTATTAAACTTGATCAACAATTCTTTCGATGCCATCCGCGCTCTGCCGGAAAAATGGCTGGAAATCAAAACTGAGGTTCACGGAACTGATGTCATCATCACTGTGACCGACAGTGGATCGGGTATTGCGGCGGATGTGGCCACTAAAATCATGCAACCCTTTTTCACGACCAAAGAACTTGGAAAAGGCACCGGGCTGGGATTGAGTGTGGCCAAAGGCATTCTCGAAAACCACCAAGGCACGATCCATCTAGACCCATCCTGTACCCACACACGTTTTATCCTCACTCTCCCTCAGTACCAAACCCCAATGACGACAGAAACTGCCGGAAGTTTTAAAAAATCTTCTTAATGACGATTTTTATGGCCGGTGGTTGGGGTCATCCTTGCCGATAGCCGAACCCATTTGGTTCCACTGTTGCAGGACCGCGCCTGAATCTTGCGGAGTCTCGCCGCTCTTGACGAGAGCTGTGCGAATCAAAAAAGCGACGGATACAGCAACAAGAAGCAAGAGAACATATTCGACAACCAGCTGGCCACCCTGTGCGGAAGCAAGGGCGGATTTAAACGAAGGAAGCTTCGACGGTGGGTTTGACTTCCCAACCTGTGATGGAGTCGGCAACCGCATTAAGCACCTCCGGCAATTTTTCGTCTTCAAAGGGACCATTGATCCCGATCAGATTGTCGCCGTCCAACTCGTCACGAACGACAAAATTCGATTGCCCTTCAAAGGACATCTGAAAACTTTCGCTGGAAGGATACAGCATGACTAAGATATTTTTTCCGGAAGCGCGATGCAACTCTTTGGCCTTGACCATCAATTCCGACATTTCCTGCTGCAGACTAAAGTAAATTTTTAAAGCCAGTGCCTCATGAAACTGCGAAAAATAAATTCTTACGGGCCCGTCAAAAATCGCCGAATTAAAAGCCGGATTAAAAAAGCGAGACTGAAGAAGAGTCGAGTAAGTAGATTTCATTCTGTCGCATCCTTGGTTGATTACTTCATCAGACTAGAAAGGTCCTAGTGCGATTTGCAAGCGTGATTTGTAAGAAAAAAAAGAAATCTTAAATTTAAGACGCGTTACATTAAGTCTAAAGTTTTGTTATAACTACCGCTTTTCAAAGCACCTCATCCCCAGATGAAAAGACTTTGGTCGGCATCAGTCCGCCAGCGGAGTAAAATAAATCCGTCCAATCCAACTCAGTGCTGAAAAAGTCTGCATACTTGTTAACTTCGAGGGAACCGAGCTCTTTTTCTCGACTTAAGGCTGCTGCTGCCGAGTAAGTGTAGGCTGCAATCACTTCCGGCAATGTCATTTTCATCTGCAGACGGGCCAGCAGGCCCACAAGTGAAACATCCTGACTGGGAGAACTGCCCGGATTGAAATCAGTCGCGAGGGCCACGCGTGCTCCGGCAGCGATCAAACTGCGCGCCAGAGGATACGGGCAATTCATATAGAGGTCGGCCAGCGGAAGTAACACGCAGGTCACCTTTGATTTGGCCAATTTTTGAATTTCGCGCTCACCAATTTGCAAAAGATGATCAGCTGAGGTTGCTTCATATTCCACGGCCAGTTCGGCGCCGCCACTCAAGGACAACTGATCGGCGTGGATGGCGATTGAAAAACCCATCTCCTTCGCTGCCTGTAGGTAGGGGCGTGCAACCGCAGCGGAAAAAAATCCTTTCTCCACGAAAATATCCACTCTGTCAGTCAATTTTTTTCGACAAATTTCAGGCAAAACTTTTTCGCTGCAAAACTTTACATACTCTTCGGCAGAAGAAAATTCCGGCGGTACCGCATGGGGCCCCAAATAGGTGGATACCACCCGCGCCCCACGCAATTTTTTCATCACCTGCAGGCATTTCAATTCATTTTCAAAATCCAAAGCATAACCGGTTTTCATTTCAACCGTGGTCACACCTTGCTCAACAAATTTCCGCAAGCGCCGCTCACCCAATTGCAAAAGCTGCGAGGCGGACGCATTCCGGGTCTGCTGCATGGTCGACAGAATCCCGCCACCACCGGCGGCGATCTCGCTGTAACTCACGCCGCGATTGCGTTGTTCGAATTCAGCAGCGCGGCTGCCGGAAAAAATCGTATGGGTGTGACATTCCACGAATCCGGGCAACACCGTTTGCCCATCCAGATCGATATCGGTTGTCTTCTTTGCAGAAATTTTCGGCAGCTTTTTTTGGGGCCCAACCCAGGTCAGCCGACCATTTTCCACCACCATAGCCGCTTTGTCGATGCGGCCCAGATCCTGTTCTTGAACCTGCCGACCGTCCTTTTCCGCGACGCCGGCCAAGGTTAAGAGTGTGCCGATGTTTCGAAAAATTCGGATTTCGTTTTGTTTTCGTGACGCTTTTGTCCGAGTCATTTTGTTAGTCAGGCATTGGACGGCTCCAGGGTCAAGGCTTGGCGACCTTGGCCAACCCCGGCTTTACCTGCAAAGCATCGCCTGTTATTCGAAAAGGACGGAAGCCAAGAAAGGACAGGATATGAAAATTGCACGTTTGTGCGCCAGTTTACTCATCCTCATCGCCTGCAGCCATCAGCAAGTGGATCAATCAGCTGCTGCTCAAAAGGGAAGATTTAAAAAGGTGATCCTGATTGTGCTCGAAAACACCGACGCCGCCGAGGCCTTGCACCAACCTTTTCTGGCCGAACTGGTACAACGGGGCGCACTTTTGACCGATATGAACGGCGAAGCTCATCCGAGTCAGCCGAATTATGTGGCGATGATTGCCGGTGATACCATGGGTGTCACCGGTGACGACAATGTGGATTTGCCCGGCAAGAGTCTTGCGGATTTAATGCAAGAAAAAGGTCGAACATGGAAAAATTATGCCGAGGGCTACCCAGGAAAATGCTATTTGCTTCCCACCACCGGCCGGTTTGTGCGTCGACATGTCCCTTTTTTAAGTTTTCAAAATGTGACGACGAACCCGAAAAAATGTGCCAACATCGTCGATGGCAAACAATTTGATATCGATTTGAAGAACCACTCCCTGCCGGATTTTTCATTCTACACACCGGATCTCGATAACGACGGACACGATACGACACCCCACTACGCGGATCGATTTATGGAACGTCGCTTTGGCACACTTCTGCGTGATGAGAATTTCACTCGCGATCACCTTTTCATTGTCACCTTTGATGAAAGCGAGTCCTACGCTCACAACCACATCTATACGGTGCTTGTCGGCGGTAAAGTTATACCCAAAAGCACGGCCCCGACCTACCTCAATCACATCAGTATTCTGCGCATGATGGAAAACGAATGGGACCTGGGATCTTTGCACCGCAAAGACGAAACTGCCTCCACGCCCGAGGGCATCTGGCGCTAAGTTAGCAGCTCACTTTTGGTCTGGCAGCGAGTCAAATTTTTTGTGAATTGAGCCTTTTCAAAATCGAAGCTCTTCCGTTTCAAAAACGAGTTCGGCTTGGCACGGACGCTTGCCAGGCTTCCCATCATCCCCCGTTACCTCTGACCATTTGCAAGCGGACGTGACAAACGTATGTTCGAGCTTTTTGAAACGGAAGAGCTTCGATTTTGAAAAGGCTCAATTCACAAAAAATTTGACTCGCTGCCAGACCAAAAGTGAGCTGCTAACCTAAGCTGCCACGGTTGTGGGGCTGGATTCATGCTTGAATGGTAACTCAATCACAAATTGAGTGTTGGCTGATTCTCGATTGAGATAAAGCCTGCCGCCGTGATTTTCGGCGATGCCTTGAGCAACGCTGAGGCCAAGCCCGGTGCCTTTGCCGATTTCTTTGGTGGTGAAAAAGGGCTGCATGATCTTTTCAACAATATCATGGGGAACGCCGGGACCGCCATCGGTGACGGAGATTCTAAATTTCTCTGCGTCCAACCGATCGACACGGACTTCAATCCATTTCTCCGGTAAATTGAGAACGGCATCATAGGCATTGCTGAGCAGATTCCCAAGGGCTTGGGAAATTTGCACGGGGCGGCCTTGAAATTCAATATTCGGCTCGCCGCTGATTCGAATTTCAATGCTGTGGTCGTTTAAATTTTCTTTCCAAAGCTGCAGAGTCTCAGCGATGACCTCTTGAACATTGCTGTGTACGAAAGGGTCATTTTCGGCGTTGCGGGCATAGGTCCGTAGAGCGTTGATAATTTTTGAGATACGCTGAACCACCACTTTGATCCGACCGAAATCGTATAAAATTTTTGCGGAATCGATCTGACTATCGCCGGCTCGACGTTCGAGAACTTCGATTTTACCGATGATAACGCCAAGAGGATTGTTGATCTCGTGAGCCACTCCCGCCGCCATTTCCCCCAAGGTGGACATTTTAGCCTGTTGAACCATCGCCACCGACCGCTGCTCAAGCTTGGCCTTGAATTCCGCAACCTCACGTTGGTAACCAATCACCATGATCAACATCGAAAATCCCGCCCAACAGACGTTAAAAACGCCAAATCTGATCACGGCATCCATGTGCTCGATTGGGATGTGCGCCGGAACAACATTGAAACCATAGAATACAAAGCAACAGACAAAGCCAATCGCACACATCATATACGTATAATTGCGGAAGTATTTTTCCTTGGGTGTGGTAAGGAAAAAAGTGCCGGAAGGAAATTGCAAAAAATAAACCCATTCGCAGGAGCTAAATCCAACGATTTGGGAAATGGCAAAAACGGTCAGAGTTGTATAAGTAAAATAGTAATATCTGGCGAAATTGAAGAAACCCATTCTTGAAATTAAAATCGTACAAGCATTCATTACCATCCACAATATGGTGATCTTGCGAGCCAGTCCGAATCCCTCTGCCGGTAGGAAAAAAAGAAGGACACCGGTGAAAACAAAGGACGCCGAAACAAGAATTTTTCCAAATTCCATGGCAATAAATGTCATCTCCGGATCCGTCATGCCTCGCGGAGCAAAAAGTCTTCGCGCTAATGAAGATGATGCTGGTTTAGCCATGGACCTTCCTAGGCAACATATTCATTTTCCTTCCCAAGATTTTGACGGAACGGCAATTCAATGACAAAGCACGTGTGCGGCGAAGAACGGTCCAAGGAAATGGATCCATGATGATTTTCCACGATTCCTTTCGATACACTCAGGCCCAACCCGGTGCCTTTGCCGATTTCCTTGGTGGTGAAAAAGGGCTGCATGATCTTTTCAGCAACTTTTTCCGGAATTCCCGAACCGCTGTCGGTGATGGAAATTCTAAATTTTTGTGTGTCGATCTTTTCACTGTGAATCTCGATCCATTTTTCCGGTAAATTTTGAATGGCATCATAGGCATTGCTGATCATATTGGCCAACACCTGCGAAATTTGCACCGGTCGCGATTCAAATTGAATTCCTTTTTCACCCTTCACCCGGATTTGGATATTGTGAATGCGTAAATTTTCGGACCACAGATCCAGGGTCTCAGCCAGGATCTCATCCAGCCTTGCCGGTACAAAAGGGTCGTTTTCGGCATTGCGAGCGTAGGTTCTTAAGGCCGCAACGATTTTAGCGATGCGCTGAACGACCACTTTCATCTTGCTAAAATCTTGGATCAAGCGGACAGCGTCGACTTGATTTTGACCAATTCGGTTTTCTAAAACCTCAATTTTGCCGATGATCACACCCAGCGGATTGTTGATTTCATGGGCGACCCCAGCCGCCATTTCACCCAAGGTGGACATTTTTGCTTGTTGAAGCATGGCTACGGATTGTTGCTCCAAACTAGCCTTGTACATCACAACTTCACGCTGGTAACGGAGCACGTACACCAACAAGAGAAGAGCGGCAAAACAGATATTGACAACGCCTAGAATTGCCATGGCGCGATGGTACTCAGGATTAATTTCCGGGGATACAACATTAAAATGAAAAAGAAGGTAGGTCGTCAACAAACCGGCCGCAGCCGTTATATGACAGAAAATTCGAAATCTTTTTTCACTGGGGACGGTCATAAACAAAGTTCCAGAAGGAATTTGTAGAAAATAAACCCACATAAAGGAATCTTGACCCAGCACCTGCGCGCTCAATACCAACGTCGTACACAAATTAGTGAAATAAATGAACCTGGCCATTGTATGGAAACCCAACCTTAAAACCACTAAAGAGATGGCCGCCAGCGATATAAATATGAACAGGAGCATTCTAGAGATAGGGGCATCGAGCTGAACAACCCAGATTGTGACCCCCGACATGAGGATGATAGCAAAAAAAATTGTGGTCGCAGCGGATTGAAGAACTGTGACTAAAACCGGATCGGTAATCCCTTTGGGAACAAAAAATTTATCGATGAAATCCGGCGCTGATTTCTTTTTGCCTTTTTTATTTTCCATACCGATCCCCCTTTCTATGCCGCCGCGGCCAGTTCCTCTTGGATAAGCTCTTCGTGTTTCAACGGAAGTTCAATGACAAATTTAGTCCGTGGTGAGGACCGATCAAAAACCAGTGTCCCATTGTGCTCTTCCACAAGGCTCTTGCTGACGCTTAAGCCCAACCCCGAGCCCTTGCCTGTTTCTTTTGTGGTAAAAAAAGGCTGCATGATTTTATCGGCCACGTCCTTGGAAATACCATGGCCGCTGTCGACAACGGAAATTGTGAATCGTTTGTCGTCAACCCGTTCCAGGCAGATCTCAATCCATTTTTCCGGCAACTTTTGAATGGCATCGAAAGAGTTGTTAATTAAATTGACCAGGACCTGCGAAATTTGCACAGCCCGCGCCTCAAAGACAATATTTTCGTCGCCGGTAACGCGAATGTTGATGTTGTGGATGGTTAAATTTGCTCCACAAAGCTGAATTGTTTCATTCACAATGTCATCAAGTCGACTGGGTATGAAGGGGTCGTTTTCGGCATTGCGTGCGTAGCTTCGCAAAGAGGACACGATTCTGGCGATCCTTTGTACCACCTGTTTGATTTTGCCAAAATCATGAATCACCTTATCGGAATCGACTTGGCTTTGACCAAGCCTTTTTTCCAAGATTTCAATTTTTCCGATAATAATTCCCAAGGGATTGTTAATTTCATGAGCCACTCCTGCGGCCATTTCGCCGAGGGTGGACAATTTCGCTTGTTGCAGTACCGAGATCGACTGCTGTTCCAGACGGCCTTTATAGTCCGTGACCTCCTGCTGGTAGCGCAACACCGACATCAATAAAACAAAGGCTGCATAACTGACATTAAAGATACCGTAGTAAACCATCCCGGTGTGATGTTCCGGTCCAATTTCCGGCGTCACCGCTTGCAAGGCATAAAGGATCACGGTCAATAGCAAACAGAAAGCCGACGCTCCAAATGAAAACCAGCGGAATGTTTTTTCTTTTGGCGTCGTCATAAAAAATGAGCCGGCGGGAAATTGCAGGAAAAAAACCCACACGTAGGAGACAGGTCCGAGCAATAAGGAGCTGGCCATAATCATGACACAGGTCATGACGAAGTAGATATATCTCGCGCCTAAATGAAAACCCATTCGCAAAAGGCTAAGGCAAAATAAATCCGTCAAAACCCAAGTGATCATAACAGCACCAAGAAGAGGGACCCCCAACCAAAAGGCAAAAGGAGTGAGGCCGGAAACCACCAAACCCGACATGACAGAGGCGGTGATGAAGGATCTCACCGTGGTGTAAAGAGTTCGATCCTCAATTCCCTTGGCATGAAAATTTTTTCGAGAAATGACAATTCAGAGTTTTTCATGCAGCCCTACTCAAAGCCTGTGAATGTTTCATCGGCAGCTCGACGACAAATCGGGTGTTCGCCGAGGCGGCGTCGTAAAAAATCACGCCTTCGTGATTTTCGATAATTCCTTTGCTCACGCTCAAACCTAAGCCGGTTCCTTTGCCGATCTCTTTGGTTGTGAAAAACGGCTGCAGCATTTTTTCGGCGATCGCAGGTGGAATGCCTTTACCGCCGTCGGTGACCGAGATCCTGATCTTGCCGCTGGCTTCCCGTTCGGTATGAATGGTCACCCATTTTTCCGCTAAGCCCTGAACGGCATCGGCCGAATTGTTGACCAGATTGACCAGGACTTGCGAGATTTGCACGGGTCTTACTTCCAGCAAAATACCTTTTTCGCCGGTGACCTTCAGTTCGACTCCCGAGCTGCGCAAATTTTCGCCGCAGAGATGGACAGTCTCCTCAAGAATATTGTCCAGATGACAGGAAATAAACGGATCATTCTCGTCGTTGCGGGAATAGGTTCGCAGAGCGCCGACAATTTTGGTCATGCGCTGGATAACATTTTTAATCCGCTGAAAATCATAGACAATTTTTTTCGGTTCGGGCTATGTGGATCTGACCGACTGGTGGAAGCTTGGTTTTGTCACCACGGTTTTGAATCTTTTCATCTGGCTTGCCATCGGCGGCCTGTGGTGGAAGGTCCTGGGCATTTTGTAAGGACTCGGGACCTTCGTCGAGGTCGAAAAACTCTCAATGTTATTCAGCTTTTGCCGAAAAGTAAGGGAAGATCTGCAGGGGAATTTTTTTGGCAAAAACGGCAAAACATCTGGCAAAAAGCGCATTCATCGATCGTTGGTTTCTACCTCAGAACGTTGAAGACCAAGAACTGCTGGCCGTGCTGCGAAGGTACGTGCCTTCAATCACAGTTTCCCTTGTGATCATTGGCGTGACCTTCATCCCGATCACTTTATGGCTGCAAGCTTATTTGACCATGAAAGGGTTGTTCATCTGGTGTGGACTTTACTTTGTCAGTTTAGGTCTGCTCAAGGCAGGCTATTACAACGCTTCCCGATATTTTTATTTTACCTACAACTGTCTTCTTTTAGCGGTCATCTCTCAGACATTTGGTTTGGAAGGTTACATCTGGGTCTACTTTCTGCAGTTTCCGTCCGGTACTTTTTTCCTGACCACGACGAAAGAAAAAGGTTTTCGCCTCTATTGTTTTTCTGCCTCGATGATTTTCTTCATCGGTACGATCCTTCTGCATGTCTTGCATGTCTTTCAACCTGAGGTCCCTGCTGAACAC
>Ga0206845_1220_pt1 | contig 11767 bp, 8 predicted proteins | sample Alteio_BWOrgCont_19_FD_152887 | JGI IMG/M metagenome (GOLD analysis project Ga0206845, IMG submission 152887) | Enriched cells from forest soil in Barre Woods Harvard Forest LTER site, Petersham, Massachusetts, United States -... | ecosystem: Environmental > Terrestrial > Soil > Temperate forest > O...
CGACAACTTCGATGTTGCTATATTTTTTATGCAAAAAATTATCAGAGAGCATCCTGATGATGTTGAAGCCTAAGCTGTTTCCTTATGAAAATGAGCCTGATTAAATACTGTATTCATGTTTTCCCCAATGAGATTTATGATTACACGAAAAGTCGAAGTTTCTTAATGAGAGATAAATCTTCCATTGCATAAGCTTACTGTATAATTGATTTTCATTTGAGAATCTCTATTAATAAGCGAAATAGTAAAAGTGTCATTATAATCTTGTATGGCAACAAAGATAGTTCCATTAATTGAAGCACCGGGCGCTATCGTTGTATCATTAAGGGATCCGCATATAAAATCATTGGTCAGTTTTTGATTTTTTTCATAAGAACGCGCCGATAAAACTATACCTGGCACAATAAGTATTGGTATAAAGCAGCTTGCTATACCCCATGCCGTCATACAGCCCGTTGTATTATTATAAACACTTTGTGCTACTACATCAGCGGCGACTGTTTTTAGGCTAATATCTTTGACGTTTAATTGAAAGTATTCATCGGTGCTATTTGTGACAGTTATTTGTATTGGTTTGTAGCCAGCGCTCACAACATCTCTTCCTAAATATCCTTTGCACTCTTCCGCGGTAAAAGCTTTACAAACAACGGATGGTTTTGGACGTTCATGACAGACTAAAGTCTTTAAGCGAGGAAATAAGCAATAAAAAAGTATTATAGCTGCAGCAGTACCTACTAAAATGGTGCATCGCCTTGATTCAAAAAAATTCATAAACAGCAATATCTCCGTTGAAATAGCGCAATAAAGGGACTTTTTTATTTTAAGTAACAATTTGTTGAATGTCAAGTCGGCGCCAAATTTATGAATTTACTTTTTAATGATTTTCATATTTGAAATTAGTATCGCGTGTCTCAGGGCGCATTAGAAGGAAACATTTGGGGCTAAGTGTAACGACTGTGTTGTTCAAGGAAAAAACATTATTTGAGGTGATCAATGGATGGAATGAGACTTGATTGAGCTGTGAAAATAATTAGGAACTCTTCTTAGTGGAAAGAGTTCCTAATTATGAAAATAACGCGTATTAATTATGTGCTTATCGCGCTTACAATAGCGCACACATGGGGTACAATGCGATCGAATGCGGCATATTGTGCATCGATCAGTTGACGCCATTGCTGCTCTGTGAAATCATGCTCTAACCATCGTTGAAGAGCCATACCAAGAGAGCCGTCTACCATTATCATGAGTATGAGTTGCACTTTTGGCATATGCTGCCTTTGAGTATGTAAGTGAGCGTGCAAGCTCAGTTCCTGATTCAGTCGGACAATAGCACGAATGGTAGATTCAATAATAAGTTCTGTAAAAGCTTGATAAGATGCCGAATTTTCGGAAGTAACATCATCCAAGTCTTTATTAACTAACGTTAGCACATTTGCATCTACAAGCTTTAAGGCTTGATAGTAATGTTTTGAAATAAGCGTTTTAGCAGCTGGTGATGGCGCTTGAGAAGTAAAACTAGCAAGGCAATCAAGTAGCGAAGAAGGTATAGACATTTGACTGTCTGCTGATTCTTGAGATACCAATTCGTCTTGCATGGTTTTTATTTGTTGCTCAAGCATCTCACAAGGATTGGGTTGGGATCTTCCTTTTGTGATAGCTTGAAGAATAGCCTTTTTTTCTGATCGGGTCGTTGTATGCTTTTGCGCTATAGCTTCTATTTCAAAAGGAAACTCAATCATTCTTCTTAAAACGAAAAATCGAGCAAGGGTAATAGGATCCTTTGTTCCATCAGTTAAAAATTTTTGGTAATCCTCGGTGAGTTTCTTCAGTTTTTGTTTATAGACTTGTATATCCTCATGATGATCAGTCAAAGGTTGTTGAAAATTGCTTTGTCTGTTTGACATACATAACAGAGATGATGGAATTAAAAAGAGCGTGGTTATAAATACTAATTTTTTCATAATTTGTCCCCCCTAAATATACATGGCTCGTTGCCATGATTAATTGTAAGTATACAAAAAAATCAATAAAAGTCTAATTTCAATATTTATTTTTATTAAAAAATAAATATTGAAATTAATAAATGGATATATTGCGCGAACGGCTTGCTCAAGATAATTCTGGCTTTTTAATATTTTCAAAAAGTGTTTTTTATTAAAGGAGAGTATTCAGGAAGAGAATATCTTGAAAAGACACAGCCCTTCCTAAATATAGTAGTTGAAGATCGTTTAATTAAGCTGCAATATTATCATCTGTGCATTTGCGTCAGGTGCAATAGCGATAGGAAGAGAATCATTGCCATCAAAGGTAATAAGCAAATTGAGTGTGTTATTGGCAGATGAGGTTGTGGTGATAATGGCAGATCCCGTTACGATTCGTTGTGATGAAGGAACTGCATCGCTGATTCCGTCGGTTGCGACATTATTAGTAATCGCCGCCTGAGATATATTGGTAGGAGTTCCCGCAACCGTTTGCTGCAGCTGGGCGGTAGCGGTTTCTGTGCCAGTGAATGGTGTTACGGTAAATCTTACGGTGTATTGAACAAGAAAAATGCCGGTTGTAGGGAGCGTAATAGAGCCGCCCGTATTGGTAATACCAGATGAAAGATTACTTGCAGGAGTCGCTGACCACAGGACATTGCTTCCGCTTGTTACTGCTGCTGTATTGGTGAGTACTGCGTAGTTGCGCAACCCAGGAAAGAGTGGGCCTGCCGGTGTAATAAAGCTTGATGCAGTGACAGAGCCTCCTACTGTTTCATTGTTGGTAACATTAAGTGTGCCTACCGTTAATGTGCCGGCTGTTAGTGCATTGCACACCACTAAGTTGCGAAATGTTTTACACTTATTGCTCTTAGCGCATAATGGAGCACAGGTGATTAACAATAGTACTAAAAGCTTTTTTGACATAAATTCTCCTTTTTTTGGTCTCTGCTTCAAAGCTATTTGGAAGTATAAAATTGTTTTGGTATGGATAGGAAGCGTTTCTCTTTATCCGTGCCTTTTAAATGGCCCGCTTGCTAAAAATGGTTTTCCTGTTATAATATTTTCAAAGAGCATTTTATTGGGGGCTTTGGGTAGCGGTATGGGTATTTTTAAGCTTAACTCTTCTTTTTCTCCCGCAGGGGATCAGGTTAAGGCGATTGAGGCATTATCTCAAGCTCGTCCTGGCCGGTCTACGCTTTTAGGAGTAACTGGTTCAGGGAAGACCTATACGCTTGCTCAGGTGATTGCCAAGCAGTCAAAGCCGGTTCTTATTTTAGCTCCTAATAAGACATTGGCAGCCCAACTCTATGAAGAATTTTCCGGTTTTTTCCCTGAAAATAAGGTTTGTTACTTTGTCAGCTATTATGATTATTATCAGCCTGAGTCGTACATGCCTGCCCAGGATATGTATGTTCCTAAAGAGGCGAAAATTAATGCTGAAATTGAACGGTTACGGATTGAGGCGACAGCATCACTTATTAACCGCCCTGACACTATTATCATCGCATCAGTATCAAGTATTTATTCTCTGGGTGATCCAACTGATTATCGAACATTAGCGGTCCCGCTTTCTATAGGACAAGAAATGTCTCTTGACCAGCTCTCTCGACAGTTAATGACTATCCAATATCATCACAATACCTATGAGCGTGGGCCTGGATCAGTTCAGGTAGTAGATGATAAAACGATTGAAATTTCTCCTCCCTATATGCGTGAAAGACTGCGTATTATATGGAATGATGGTCATGTTGAAAAAATTCAAACAATACGCAAATTAGATGATTCTGTTTCTGGTGAGATGGATACAACACTGATTTTTCCTGCACGTCATTTTGTAACGACCGGTGAAAAACGTATCCGTGCAATGGCCAGTATTGAACAAGAGCTTGAAGCATGGTTGCCGAAACTCGCAGAGCCGCATCGTGAACGTTTGAAAGCACGTGTTGAGCGTGATCTGGATATGCTTGCAAAACGTGGTCATTGTGCCGGCATTGAAAATTATTCCATTCATTTTGATGGGCGTCCGGTTAATCAAGCGCCGTTTTGTTTGTTCGACTTTTTTAAAGATTTTCTGTTGATTCTCGATGAATCACATATTATGATTCCGCAGTTACAGGGAATGTATGCCGGTGATCGTGCGCGTAAAAATAATTTAGTGACGTATGGTTTTCGATTGCCATCTGCATATGATAATCGTCCCCTTCGTTTTGAAGAGATTGAACGATATTTTCGTGATGTAATTTTTGTTTCAGCAACACCAGGATCATATGAGCTTGCCATGAGTGACATGGTTGCAGAGCAGGTTGTACGACCAACCGGATTGGTTGATCCTCCCGTTGATGTTCGTCCACGTATTGGGCAACTGCAGGATCTTGTTCGTGAAATTCAAGAAACCAATGAGAAGGGTTACCGTACCTTGGTTACGGTATTAACGAAAAAGCTTGCTGAAGAGCTAGCGCTCTATCTTGAAGGGCAGAAAATTCGTGTTTGTTATCTTCATTCAGATCTTAAAACGCCACAGCGGACAGAAATCTTACATAAATTACGCGCCGGAATATTCGATTGTGTTGTTGGGGTTAATTTATTGCGCGAAGGGCTTGATCTTCCTGAAGTTGCGCGTGTTATTATTATGGACGCAGATATTGAAGGATTTTTACGTGATAAACGTTCGCTGATTCAGACAATCGGTCGAGCAGCGCGAAATGTTGATGCAAAAGTTGTCTTATATGCTGATAAAATAACGCAATCGATGCGTGACGCGTTAGATGAAACGGAACGACGACGAACTATGCAGATGCAACATAATGAACAGCAAGGCATTACGCCGCGTACGGTAATTCGAGATGTGGTAAAAAGTATTTCACCGATACAGGCATTGATTGCACGTGCAACTGAAGTGAAAAAACCGTCTCCGCGAGCATTGAAAAATATGACTATGGAAGAACTAACCGCAAAAATGGTATTGCTAGAACAAGAGATGCATGCTGCTTCATCACGCCATGATTATGATACCGCAATTCGTATACGCGATGAATGGTTTATGTATCAGAAACGTCACGCAGAAGTAATGCGTGAGAAGTCGGTGGCGCATAAAAAGGGCGAATATATTCCCGCTTTACCGGATGATGATAAAAATACAGGACCTACGCCGTAGCAACAGAAGTTAACTGATATTGACGGACTAAATGCGATTTTAAGACTCCCACAATTACACGCAAGGCAAGAACACTGGCCCTTTTCATGAACAAATTTCACAATCCGCACTGCGTAAGACTCATACACCTCAAGAATAAGCTTCGATTAAGAGTACTATTACTCACCTTAGAAACGGACCGTAAGATCAAATGCAGCGTCCTGCGACCAGTACCTACTACCCACCCGGCATTATAATGGAGCGAAGCATTTTTATAGTTTGTGGCGATTTTTTGAGGCAGCGTGCTAACATACTTGCGAGATGTATTTCGATGTTGTAATGACGTAAGGATACGTAATGATACAGAACATGTTAGATTTTATTAATCAGCATCAAGAGGCAGTTTTTATCACCGTCAGCATACTTTTCGTTTTTGGACTTATCCTTTTTACACTATTTTTGAGTCGAGGACTATTCAAAAACATTCGAGCAGGTATTGCCACCTTTCGACCCGCGTTACAATTTGCACGTGCACATCCGCTCTTGGGATTGCTCGCATTTATCAAAATATGTATTTTCGTCACAATGACTGTAACGATTATTGTGTTAGAAAAAAATGACTTCATCATGCGCAATCAAGAAGGTGACGCTATCTACACAACCACCGCGCTTCTGATTTTGATCCTTGGAGCACTCATTACCAGCTTCTTCGCCAAGCTTATCGATATCAGCGCAATTCACTATACCATTGCAGCACTTGAATCAAACATGATTTCACTATCAGCATTAGTGCGAAAAGCATTCAAGTCATCATGGCTTCTTGCAAAATTTGTCTTGCTTGACTTTGTGATCAATGTGCTTACTCGTTCTCCTCAAAAACAAGGAAAGAAATATACATCATGGTTTCAATTTATCAACATGATTATCGCATCTACTATTGGATTGGCATGGAATGTTGCCACCTATTTTATCACGCCGGTCATCGCCCATGAACGCGTAACCCTTCGAGAAAGTATCCGTCGATCTGCTGAAATTATGAAAAAGCACTTTGGCACAACAATTGGATTTGAAATGGCATCTATCGTCTACTTTGTTATACCATTTATTCTCATCATCATCGGATCACTCGGTATTACATGCATAGCCGCGCTTATAAGATATTCGGCTCCTTTACTTTCTAACAGCATGCTATTCCTGAGTGCCATTGTTCCTATCTCTTGCCTGTGTATTGTAACACCAGTTATCTTGATGCTGAATTTTATCACCACATGGATTTTCAAAAGTGCTGCTTACAATTACACGCAAGGCAAGAGCACCGGCCCTTTTCATGAACAAATTGCTCAAGCCGCACTGCGCAAAACTCATATGCCTCAAGAATAAGCTTCGATTAAGAGTACTATTACTCACCTTAGAAACGGACCGTAAGATCGAATGCAAGATCTTGCGCCCAGTATGCGCTGCCCGCTTGACCATCATAATGAAGTGAAACATTCACCCTATCGCAGAAACCTTGGTAGATAAGCACAAGGCGCGGAACGAATAAATTACGTTTATAATCTCCACCTCTGCCCGTAAAAACACAGGATGAATTTGCAAAAGTGGCGCAGTAATTCTTGCTCGAGCACGGCGTTTGATTGATATACGCCAACGTAAGCATCGGAATAAATACGCCATTACATGCATGGTGTGTAGTGCTCAGCGAAACGCCCGCTTCTCCTTGAAAGAGCATTGCTCGTTTTGGATTGACCTGCAGATCAAGACTATTCGAACCAACCTCAGCGTAACCGTGCTCATGTTGAATAACATAATCAAGATTGAGGTATGGCATCACCTGCACATGAGACGGACGCATCCAATGCTCAAAACCCACATGAAGCAAGAACTCATTACCCTTGTGTTGAGCCTGAGCACATCGATCGATTGTTGCAAAACTGATGTAGCGCGTTGTTGTATATTTGTTGAACGCACCGATGACAGCAGCATTCATGTAAAATTCGTCACGGTTCCAACGACCGTACAACCCTCCGTAAAAACTGTTGATATGCGCTTTTCCAGAAAATTGTGTCCAACAGAAGCGATCATGTGTGTAACTGAACGCCAATCCCACATTGCCGTTGCCAATACGACCATCAGCACCGAGAGTAGCACCCAGTGTGGTATCATTATATCCAAACTGCTTTCCTTGATGTTGCCATTGCGCAATGCCATCAATCCAAAAACTGATCGGCTGTTCACACCATTGATCTTTATTGAAACCAGATTTTTGTAAATGTTTGGTGTACGTTGAGCGAACGAGAATGGCATCGAGCAACTGTACTTCGGTCGGTCCAGAAAATTGCGCAGGACTCATCTGTTCGAAAGCAGACTGAATACCATTGAAGCTTAAAGACAGTAACGCGTTATTGATTGTGGTTACATCTGATCCTGAGAGTGTAACAAAACAGCGTGCAGCATTGAGCGCATTGCATGAAAGAGCAATGGCATCTAATGGAACGTAGGAAAGTTGAACGCTCAGCGGATTATATATTAAACTCATAATCGATGGAACGGAGCTGGTAAGCGAGGAAAATATCCCTGTCACGCCACCGCCTGCAGTAATAATGGTATAAGTACGGCGTGCGGTGAAATTAATCGTATCCGGAGTTATTACAACACTTCCACCAAGCTGAGCAGATCCGGAAGCCTCGATCATATCACTTTCACCGGCAGCATTAATTTCAACATCGTAGATGCTCGTAGGATATAAATAAAGATCGGTAGTAAACATCGCACCGATGGAATTACCGGGTGAGATTGTCCCATTATTGTAGATATTTCCATTCACCGTGCCATTTCCCGATAATGTACCACCCACTTCGATGTACACATTGCCACTCACAGATCCATCCAGGTTCAGCATTCCCGATTGAATGACCGTATCGCCGAAATAGGTATTTGCTCCCACTAAACTGACCGTCCCCGTACCCGACTTAATAAATCCTGGTCCGTTAACTTCAGATAAAAAACCAGCACCTTCGATTGGATTAGAAAGTGTCAATGCATCATTGATCTGAAACGTGACGCTTCCTCCCGCTTGGATAAAAATATCATCTCCAAGAGAAGATCCATCTCCTCCGCTGCTACCAAGTCCTGCGGCTATACCACCAATTCCTGCCGTCGTTACGTTGTCAGAAAAACTGACACCGTCTTGAACGATGAGAGCTCCCCCTTGTTGAATGAATATTGCTCCTCCCAGCCCAGAGCCGGCGCCTCCGCCAGCCGATGCGTGTATGGCTGAGCCACCCGTTCCACCGATGCCATATATATCAATGCCACCACCATTACCTCCGCCACCGCCTGCTCCAAATCCGCCGTTGCCACCTGCACGACTACTCGAAGCACCACCTCCGCCGCCGAAAGAACCACCAGCACCTCCAGGACCATTTAATCCACCGCCACCACCACTTGTTCCATAACCTGAACCACCGCCATTGCCACCGCCGCCGCCACCACCAGCACCATACGTATTTTCAGGACCGAAGCCTACGCCGCCATCACCTCCCCGACCCGATCCCCCCTCATCGATCGAATCAGAACCAAAAGAGCCGCTTCCACCTGATCCAGCACCTCCACCGGCACCTGCACCATTATTGACACTGCCAACGCCGCCTCCACCACCAGATCGGGCAGGAGTGCTCGAAGTAGCGGCAACGTTACCTCCAGCTCCCGCAAGCCTTGATGGTCCAGGAATCTCCCCGCCACCGCCGGCGCCAGCGAAATTTGAGAAATTATTGGGCGAACCAGCCCCTACGGTACCACCAGAGGACCCGCCGTTATTTCCGCCACCACCACCGCCCGCTCCAGCAGTAGCACCAGTATGTGTTGATGTACCACCACTACCACCGCCGAAGCCACCACCGCCGCCGCCCGAGCCGCCTGTTGCATTACCGGTGCCGCCCGCGCCACCGACCGCTTGGTTACTATTGAGACTGATCGTAGAGATGATCATGGTAGTGCCCGCACTTATATAGAGGGCACCACCGCCACCAGTTCCGCCACCGCCACCAGTGAGACCAGAACCGCCACTGCCACCGTGCGAAAGCGCATTTTGAATGATGAAATTGGTAATGGTTGCCGAACCTTGTGCTACGGAAAAAACCGGCACAGTGCCACCTCCATCGATGGTCACGCCACTCCCCAAAATAGTAAGTGAAGATGCAATTGCTGGCAGGTGCGATGATAAACTAATTGTCTGTCCGGCGATAGGCGAGCAGTCGATGATGTCACCATCTACGGCCTGTTGAAGAGCGCTATTCAATGAGCCATCGCTTAAACCGCCATCGTTATTGGTAACTTGAATGATATCAGCAAGAAGAGCTTTTGAAAGCACTACCTGTGCGATGGCGAAGAAAAAAAGAAGTCTGCCAACAATGAAAAATGCAGAAAACTTTTTCGACAATGTAAGAACCATAATCACCTCTTGAACACACGTTCGATCTCAAAAAATTATAAAAACAACATCACCAAAAAGTGTGTTATGAAGCCGACAACAATTTCTATCACATCGATAACTTTTTGCAAATCATTCGAAAAAAATGTTGTAATAATGCACCGCGATCGACCTGCACTATTACGGTAGTCATAAAGACATGAAATATGCTTCAGCCCTTTCATTGCGTAAAATTTGACGATATACGAATTATTGACCTCATACAGCTTTTCGACGATAATCTGCTGCTAATACCGATAAGCATCCCATATTGAAGATTATTGTATGAAAATAATGCAAAGGCTCATACGCATGATTCCATGGCTGTACAGTGTTATTATTCTCGGTGGTTGCACACCCGAAACGCTTGTCGCAACGCCATCACATTTTGATATTGCTCGCATGCTTCATACGCATGATCGCTTGCCGTGTCGAACGGACGATGGAGCAACAATTACTCGATCAATCGAGATGGTCAAACATCGTCGCGTTGATGAAGTGATACATCTGAAATTCGGAGATGACGAGCTCGATGTTGCCACTGACCAGCGGTTCCTCATTGCAGATGAAGCTCGTTTTATTACAGCAGATCAACTCACAATTGATCATCGACTCGTCAATATCAATGGCTGCCCCGTGGTCATTGATCACATTGAGCGAAGATATGGTACATATTTGTTGATCACGTTGTCGGTAAATGAATACCACACATTCTTCGTTACCAAACAGGGAATTGTTCTCCATAATAATCTCACATTCAGCTTCATAACAATTCCTGAGCGTTTTGAAGCGCCTGCAAAAGTTGCCCTCACGGGAGCAGCAGGTCTTATTGCAATCCCGGTCGGCACTCCTGTCGCAGGTGCCATTATTGCCTGCGGATTTGTCTACCACATGAAAGACCATATTACCAATGCATGCCGCGCAATTGGCAGAGGATTCACTTGGTTATTCAGTACAAGCATGTCGATTGGCGACGAAGCAAGAAAGTATCTTAAGCAAAATGCAAAACCTCATGAAGCCCGTGAAATTGACCAGATGGCAGACCCAGAGCCAAATGATGACGGCACATATCGCGTCTATCAACCATCACCAAAACATTATCCTAATCCTTGGCGAGACGCGAGCCCAGGACCAGGCTGGATCAGTGGACAAATCGCTCTCAATCTTTCATGGCAAGTTATCACAGATTCTGGTCATACTGAAACACGTGTTGCATATTGGAATGGTAAAATTGTGATATTTCAGTTTACGCAGCAAATTGGCAAGCTTATGATCTATCACGGATATTACCAGAATGAATCCAAGATTAGTGATTTGGACATCGATATAAGGAAAATTTTAAGGAAATACCTGATTATTAATCATAAGGACAAGATCATAAAATGAAAGAAGACGGCAACGCTTTAAAGAATGAAATAGTTTTATGGCTTAACGATGAATGCTCTATGAAAATGACTGCAATGAGGCCCGTTCAAGAACTTTGTATGTGTGATTGCGCAGCGTTAATCATTCATTGCCCCTTTTTAGAAGATCTTGTAATTGCACCATGGTCAAGTTCAAAGAGCATATTTGATGTATTAACACGTATGAGGCATCGTTTTGAATCTGCACTAGAGGGAAGGTTACAATTAGTGCCTCTCCCCTATAACATAGGATATATACGTTGTGAAAGATTACATTTTGATGAGAAAGATCACCTATCGTTTCATAAGGTAATGAGTAAATACTTGCTCATGGATAGCCCTCGCTTTACCTCAACATGGCTGTACGAACATGAAGGTAAATTTTTTATAGAAGTAACTCCAATGTATCCGTGGGAATTTGATGAACCAAAGCCCGGCGAACAATATTGTTCCTATGAAGAATTCATGGCTTCATATCAATCGACATTGACTATCCCCCTTGAACGTGCTGATATTGAACGGCTCTATCAACAGACATCACAGCTTGCTGATATGATTCTTGAGCGAGAAAGAGCGGAGGGAAGGAGATACGCTACAGAACTTGAAGAATCAAAAAATCAGGAATAACGCTCAATACATCTCTGGCTTCATGATCATTGCTTGACCGAATCATATTTTTCGGCGAGAATCTGCAGCTGATTATAGCTGAGTAATCTGATTCAGAACTTTATCAATAAATCTCTTCCAAAACACAACATAACTGAAATTCTTGGAAATCTTC
>Ga0206845_1221_pt1 | contig 11634 bp, 11 predicted proteins | sample Alteio_BWOrgCont_19_FD_152887 | JGI IMG/M metagenome (GOLD analysis project Ga0206845, IMG submission 152887) | Enriched cells from forest soil in Barre Woods Harvard Forest LTER site, Petersham, Massachusetts, United States -... | ecosystem: Environmental > Terrestrial > Soil > Temperate forest >...
AGGGACGGCAGGAGCTTGTTTCGCAGGCGCTCGAGCAAGTCCCGCTGCGCTTCGGTTTGCTCCTTTGAAAGAACCGCCATTCGCTTCATGAAGAACTCATCAAGGTTCGACGTGAAGATCGCGAGAAATTTGGCTCGCTCGAGCAGCGGCGTGCGCTCATCGAGGGCCTCCGCCAGAACTCTCTCGTTAAAATCGAGCCAACTCAGGTCGCGGTCAATCCAGATGCTCGAAAGTGGCTGGGGCAAAGACGCATTCAGAATTCCGCGGTCACCAATAGATACCAATACGGGCGCAGCGCTCATCGCTTTTATAGACCTTTTCAATTTTGTAGACTTTCTCAACGTTTACTCAACAGGGCAAGGCGTAACCTGCCAGATTTCTGATGCGTATTGCGAGATCGTGCGGTCGCTCGAAAAGTTTCCCGAACCAGCGACATTGAGAATGGCTTTCCGGGCGAACTCTTCGGGTTGGGCATACAGCTCGCCGATTCGTGTCTGCGCCGCTCCGTAAGAACTCATGTCGGCAAGATGCATGTAGAAATCGCCCTTATCGAGGAGGGTCTGACGAAGGGGCTCGAAGATTGTGGTATCGCCGCCGCTGAAGTGCCCCGAGAAGATCAGGTCGAGGGCGGCGCGGATCTCCGGGTCGTTCTCGTAATGCCAGCGAGGGTTGTACCAGCTTCTGCTTCCGGTTACCTCGTCGGCGGTGAGTCCGAACAGGAAGAAATTCTCTTCGCCGGCGTCCTGAGCCATTTCGATCGTGGCGCCGTCCCGCGTTCCGACGGTTAAGGCTCCGTTCATCATGAACTTCATGTTGCTCGTGCCGCTTGCCTCATAACCGGCGGTCGAAATCTGTTCCGAAATGTCGCTCGCCGGAATCAGCCGTTCGGCGATCGAGACGCTGTAATCCGGCAGAAAGACCACCTTCAAGCGGCCGCGAGCCACCGGATCGTTGTCGATCGTCGCAGCCAGATTGTTGATGAACTTGATGATCAGTTTGGCCAGTTGGTATGCGGGCGCGGCCTTGCCGGCGAAGAAGAACGTGCGCCGCGGCATTTCGGCTTTGGGATTTACGAGTAAGCGGTTATAGAGCGTGACGATGTGGAGCGCATTCAACAACTGACGCTTGTACTCGTGGATTCGCTTGATCTGGCTGTCGAAGATCGATTCGGGATCGACGCTTATTCCCGTGGAAGATGCGAGCCAGTCCGTGAAACGCAGCTTGGCTGCCCGCCTGGCGTCGCGGAAGTGTGCGCGGAATTGTGAGTCGTGCGCGAAGGGTTCGCAACCAGAAGCCATCGCCGGGGCGTGACGCCATTCGTTTTGTTGTTGAACCGCTCGGGAAACATCTGAGCGAAATCGGCGACCAGATAGTCGCGCAACAACTCCGAATGAATCGCCGCAACCCCATTGGTGCTATGCGATCCCACGATAGCCAGATTGGCCATGCGCACTTTCTTTGTGGAGCCTTCCTCGATCAGGCTCATGCGCGCCAGCTTCCCGTTATCGCCCTGGTAGCGGCCCCGCACCTGATCCAGAAACCGTCGGTTCACCTCATAAATGATTTCGAGGTGGCGAGGGATGATGTCCTCAAACCAGGATACAGGCCATTTCTCCAGCGCCTCCGGCAGAAGCGTGTGATTGGTGTAAGCGAAGGTACGCTGAGTGATTGACCAGGCCTGGTCCCAACCCAGATTCGCTTCATCGAGCAGGATTCGCATCAACTCGGCGATTGCCATCGTCGGATGCGTATCGTTCAACTGGACTGCGGCCTTCTCGGGGAGCAGATTCCAATCCGAATGGGCGCAATGAAAGCGTCTGGTCAGATCCTTCACAGAACAGGCGGAGAGAAAGTATTCCTGTAGAAAGCGCAGCTGTTGCCCGACGAGAGTTGAGTCATCGGGGTACAGAACACGCGTGATCGACTCCGCGGCGAGAGTTTCGGTAACCGCTCCCACGAAATCTCCGTGTTCAAACTCCTGGAGATCGAAGAAGTCCGGAGCTCCCGCGGCCCAGAGGCGGAGCGAGTTGATGGTATGAGCGCCGTATCCGATGACCGGCCGGTCAAAAGGAATTCCGAGCAGTTTAGAAGGTTTGCCGGGAACCGGCATCAGGATGCCGCCGCGAATCTGAAACGTGCAGTTCAGGTCGACTTCAACGACGTGGTCGAGGCGGATGACCTCCCACGGGTCGGGGCGCCGCAGCCAGTTGTCGGGAAGCTCATTTTGCCAGCCGTCGCGGATTGCCTGTTTGAAAATGCCGTATTCATAGCGAAGGCCGTAACCCATCCCCGGCAGCTGCTTTGTTGCTATCGATTCGATAAAGCAGGCCGCCAGTCGGCCCAATCCGCCGTTACCCAGGCCGGCGTCAGGCTCCTGTTCCAGCAACTCGTACCAGTCGACTTTCGTGTCCGCGCAGGCTTTGGCGACGGCGGGATCGAGCAAGAGGTTCGTTACATTGTTCGCCAGCGACCGCCCGATCAGGAACTCCATCGAGAGATAGTAAACGCGTTTCGGATCCGCCAGATCGTAGGTCTGCCTGGTGCGGAGCCAGCGCAGAGCCAGCACGTCGCGGAGCGATCGCGCGACGGCTTCATAGCGTTCGCGCGGGGTAGCGTTCGCGGGATCAATCGCGTAGTCGAAAACCAGATGCCGGTCATACAGTGCGTTGGGGTCTCCGTGGAAGGAAACTGGCCCGTAGTCAACGAGATCCGGATGCATGAAAAATGTGCGCTCCTGCGATGAATTTGAAGGGCGGTATGAATCGGTCGCCCACGGTCAATTATGAGCGGCGAAAATAACAAAACGATGTCAAACCGGAGGAAGAGCGTGATTTAGCACCTCTTAACCCGGGAACCCCTGGTATTTCACCCCCCTGTCACAAACCATCTGCAGGATGGCGATGAACCTTGAAGTTCACTCTACAGAGGAGACGAATCTATGCCACACAAAGGCGCCGAACATCATCGCAAGGCTGCCAGCCATCATGAAGCCGCCGCGAAACATCACGAGGAGGCGGGAAAGCACCATGAAGCAGGCGACCACGAAAAGGGCGCCCATCACGCACAAATCGCGCACGGCCATGCCCTGCACGCCGAGCATCATAGCGCGGAAGCCGGAAAGCACCACGCCGACGAGCACGGTTCGACTCCCAAATCCTGATTGAGTGTTCCCCGCGCCGACTGGCGCCGTCAGTCGGTACGGGCGCTCGTCGAGGCCTCGATCGGTCCCACGATTTGACCTTCGCGCATGGGCACGCAGTCATCAGGATAGTCCTGGACGATTGGAACATTCGATTCCTTAAGCGCTGTCAGAAAGCGGTCGAGGTGTTTCATTCCGCTTCCCGGCTGATCGTGCAACACGATCAGGTTCCAGGCTTTCGGACTGCATTGCCGCTGGGCGGTGGCGACCCATCCTTCGGGATCGCGCCAGTCTCCGGGAACACAATTCCACAGCACGGTCGTGTATTTTCCCGACACCAGCTTTTCCACGACGACCGGATGGATCAGATGATGCCCGAGTTTGCCCGCCCGGCCATAGGGCCGAAACAATCGCGGCGTCTGATCGAGCCAGGCTAGTGATTCCTCCGCACGTTCGAATTCGCTCAAGGCGGCGGCACGGTCGAGCTCACCCAGCGGCTGCGTGTGCGACCAGGTGTGATTGCCTACCCAGTGGCCCTCGGCCACGGCTCGCTCGGCGAGGGCGTGCCCTTCGGGAGTAACGACCTTACGCCCCATTACGAAGAAAGACGCTTTTACGGAATGCTTCGCGAGCGTGTCGAGGACGCCAGGCGTGACTTCCGGCTCCGGCCCATTGTCGAAGGAAAGAGTAACCATCATTAATTACAAGATCAACGATCCAGGCGCAGACCTGACGATTTCAAGCGCAAGCGGAACAGATGCGTACAATGCAGGGCTACATTGAGCAGGGCGGGGGCGAATAGTGAGATGAGAATAACGGCTTTCATGCGAAGGTAATGACCGCCCCCAATACGGTGCGATCCCCGACCGCCTGTACTGCTTCGCGCGTTCGCTCGATGGGATAAGTCGCGGTGATCATCGACTTCATGTCGATGGAGCCCTTCTCGATCAGTTTCACGTAACGCGGGATGTCGCGCAGCATGTTCAATCCCCCCTGCTGACCAGAGTAGAACGTGCGTCCGCGGTTGGAGAAGGCCGCCGCGTTGAAGGTTACGTTGCCGCGCCAGGCTACGCCCAGCATGACGATGTGGCCGCCTGCGCGGGTGAAGTCGAAGCATTGTTGCAGCGGAAGAATGGCGGTCGGGTCAGGCCCCACTTCGACCTTCGGCGGAAACCAATCGCTGCCCACGGCGTTGATGGTGAAATCGGCGCCATCCGGCACTGAGAGGAAGCCCTCGCCGGACTTGCGCCCACCGGCGAAGCGGCGGTCGGTGACCCCTTTGCACAGCGAGTGAATCTTGGCGACGAGTCCGTTGCCTTCGGCGTTCGGGTCGAGCGCGATTGTGCCGCCCACCTTCATGGCAATCTCGCGGCGGGTTCGGATCGGCTCGATCACAATCACCTGTCCCGCATTGGCCAGCCGCGCGGCCTGGATCGCTCCCATGCCCACGGGTCCGGCGCCCTGTACGATTACGTTCCAGCCGGGTTCGATCTGCACGAGGTCCCGCGCGGCGGCGAGACCGGTGCCAACGGTGTCGCCGAGCAGGGTCAGTTGCTCCGCGGGAAGATCGGTAAAGACCGGGCAGCAGTATTCCTCCGGCACCACCATCAGTTCGCTCAAGCCGCCCAGCCCCGCCTGCTCGAAGATCTGCGTGCCGTCGGACATCTCGGCCAGCGGATGGGCGGGACCGGTGTCGAGGAACTGGCACCAATCGGCGCGGCCGTGCAGGCATTGATAGCAGACTCCGCATTGGGGTGTTCCGGGGACCACCACGCGGTCACCCTTTTGCACGCGCCTGACGAGGGGGCCGACCTCTTCGACGACGCCCATTCCGGAATGATTGGGGATGGATGCCTGGGCGGCGTTTGCGGTGCTCAGGGCGCCTCCGACGATGGTGTAGCAGACAGCCGATGCCTGCGTGCGAACCAGGACTTCGCGCGGCTGGATGGCGTGCAGCCGGAGTTCCTCGACGGACGCGCCGGCGCCGTGCCGGACGAAGGCTTTGAAGCGCCGGCCGGCATTGGTTCCGGTGAGTTGTGCGGGGGCTTGTCCCTTCACCGCCTGGGGGATGAACGCCAGGCTGCCGGCCGCGGCTGCTGCAGCTCCTTTGGTGAACATTTTGCGTCTGGAAATTGGCATGGCTGGGCCTTTACGATATCTCGTTTTGAGAGAGGAAGACAGCGCAGGCGGTCTGTCGCAAAACCGTTTTGGGCCACGAATGAACACGAATAAGTAGAGTGAACATCTATGACCGGGACACTCACGCCTTCATCCGCGAACTGCCGCGTCAGGGCCGCTCGTCGCTGGCTACCGATCTCGAGAGCAACGCGGATGGCTCAGTTGATATTTACTATCGACAGGCGGATTTTACATTGGCGCTGACGCGTGAGGTGTGGGCAAAGCTCTACCTCAATCAGGCGACCGTCGGACAGTTGGCCGAGGCAGGCACGCTGAAAGTCAAGGGTGACGCGGCGGCCTGCGATCGCGTGCTCGAACTGTTCGACCCGTTTTGAATCTTCGAAGGCCGGAGAAGAACGGTGAATGGTGAACGCTATTCTTTCGCCGTCACCCGGCGGTGGAACCGCCAGAAGCAGCGAGAGGGGCAAGCGGTGACCGGGCGATTCGACTCTTGTTTTGCGCCGTGTCCGGCGGCGGTTGCGCTCCCTTGCGGGCGCGGTTCGGAATACCGAGCCGCGCGCGGCAGCAAAACGGAGTGTGGCGAACTCAGCGAAGCGGGCGCCTCATCTGGGTTTCGCCTCCGGGAATATCCACGTTCCCTTCAACACTTCCGGGCGCGGCCGATAGAGACGGACCATGTAGTTCCAGTCTGGAACGATCGAAAGACAATTGAGCGCTGTTGAGTCGCACCCTCCGAACTGAATCGTTACCGACCCACCCGCATCCTTCTTCGCCGTCACGCTGTTGAAGGAGTAGACGTTCCGATCATTCTGAGGAATGTACCCCTTCGCGTTGTAGACAATCACGGACCAGAAACCATCAACCGGCACATCTTTAACCGTGAATTGATGGACGGTTTTCCCATCATTCAGTTTCGGAGTGACGTTCAAATACATGGCGTCCTTTTCCGGATTGCCGCCCCAGGCCATGGCGGAGCCAATGAGTCGACGGACCGGATCGACCTGACCTTTCGCACCGAACATGTTTTTAGTGTCGCCGAGCGTGCTCCCGAGCATCAGCAGCGCTTCGCGCACTTTGTCCTGACTGCCTTTGTCCCATTGAGGAACCTGGAATGACCCGACGTTCTCCTGCCCGACAGTTATCGCGTCCTGGAGCGAATGCACGGTCTTCACGTCGGCGGGATCCTCGGGATTGATCAGCGTTCGTACGGCAGCCACCATGTAGCGCGTGCCGATTCCGTCACGCGTATACGTATGACTCCCTCGGCCATAAACCACTTCGACTACATATTGATCCTCATCGAATACCTGCATTGACAGGAACCGGGCGCCGGGGTCGGGAAGGGTAATGGTGACGGGAGCCGCATCCAGGTCGAATACCGCTCCCGAATAGAGCGTGTCGCGATTCATTCGAATGACTGGCTGATCATCAACCGGAGTGGGCGCACGACGATGAGTGAATTTCGCGAACCCGCCATCCTTCACGACGTTGCCGAAATAGAGGTCTGATTCCGCTCGGACGAAGTTGTCCGCAGTGACTACTGCAGGTTGTGGCATGTTTAATCCCCTGTAGGATGCCGCACAGTCGGGCAGGTTTTATTTTCACCCTGTAAATTGGTTCGCGAGCAGGGAGAGGTTCTGCAGTGCCCTGGTAAAGGCTTCGAGGAGCTCGGCGATCGAAAGACAGGGGCAACCGGCCCGAAATTATTTGAGCCCGCGCCTGGCGTTCCACATCCTCACTGACGGAGCGGCCAAGCCAGGCTCAGAGGGGAACAATAGTGCCAACAACGAATGACGGGATCATCGCTATCGACATCCTGCTGGAGCCGGACGCGCGGATGCTTCAGCACGCGCAAGTGAACAATGCGCGCCTCTTGAAGGCGTTTCCAAACGGCTTCTCGCTGGATGCGACGCACCGGCCGCACATCACGATGGTGCAGCGTTTTGTCCACGCCGAAGAGCTGGACAAGGTTTATGCCGCCATCGGTAACGTTCTCGACGGCGCCAATGCGACCGCCATGAACCTGGTGGCCTTCAAGTACTATTACGCCCCAGGCCCGGGTATTGGCGTTGCCGGCATTTGCGCAAAACCGACCCCTGAATTGCTTGAGTTACAGGCGGATGTGATCGCCGCCGCGGCGCCGTACACGGTGGAGACCGGAACCATTGCCGCGTTTACCGCTCCTCACGGCAACGCCACATACGACGAGCTTCTGATCGAATACGTTTCGGCGTTTGTTCCGAAATACTCGGGCGCCAATTACAATCCGCACGTGAGCACCGGCGTCGGGTCGGTCGAGTACCTGAACGGAATGCTCGCCGAACCATTCGAGTCATTCACGTTCTCGCCCGCGGGCGCGGCTGTTTACCAACTCGGCCCGTTCGGCACGGCTGCGAAAAAACTCAAAGAGTTCGAACTGAAGCATTGAGGCGATCATGACAGCTCCAGCCATGAAACCTGACCCGGGAGCCGGCGCCCTTCCTTCGTGGAGCGACGGCCCTGCCAGGCAATCGATCCTGGATTTCGTCAGTAGAGTGACCACGGAAGGCGGTCCGGAATTCGTCCCCGTGCTGGAGCGGATTGCGGTCTTCGACAATGACGGCACTCTCTGGGCCGAGCGGCCGTTCCCTTTCCAGGGACTGTTTGTCTTCGACCGGGTCCGCGCGCTGTTGCCCGAGCATCCTGAGTGGAAAGACCAGCAGCCGTTCAAGGCCGTGCTGGAGAACGACATGAAGGCGCTGGCGGCCACGGGGATGGCGGGCCTGGTCACGCTGGTGATGGCAACCCATGCGGGCATGACCACGGAAGAATTCGACCGCCTGGCGAAGGATTGGATTGCTACGGCCCGCCATCCCAAATTCCAGCGGCTCTTCACCGAACTTGCCTATCAACCAATGCTGGAAGTGTTGAATTACCTGCGAGCCAACGGTTTCAAGACGTTCGTTGTTTCCGGTGGCGGGGTCGAGTTCATGCGTACGTTCAGTGAAAGGATCTATGGCATTCCTCCCGATCAGATCGTCGGCAGCAGCATCGTAACGAAATACGAAATTCGAGACGGCAAGCCCGTGTTGGTGCGTCAGCCGAAGCTGAACTTCTACGACGACAAGGAAGACAAGCCGGTGGGGATCAACGTGTTCATCGGGCGGCGTCCCATTGCGGCGTTCGGCAACTCGGATGGCGATTTTGCGATGCTGGAGTGGGTCACGGGCGGCACGGGCGCGCGTTTCGGGTTGATTGTGCATCACGACGATGCGGCGCGCGAGTTCGCCTATGATCGTGAAGCCGGCCTCGCCACACTTGACCGCGGCCTCGACGAAGGGCCGAAGCGCGGCTGGACGATGGTGAGCGTGAAGAACGACTGGAAGCGCGTTTTCCCGTTCGAAGCGGAGTGATCGGGAGGGACGTTCGCTAAGCCGTGGGCAAGGAGAACGTCTGAGGCATCTGACCCGCGAGCGCATGAAATATATTTTGGAATCGTCTCGAGTCGCGATTCCATGGGTCAAATCAGGAAACGGCAATCGACCCGGGGCGGCCGACCAAATCAAACAGGGCAAGAGAATGCTGGATCTACAAGCAAACCCTTCAGGACCTGGATGGGCCGTTACATTTTCGGTTCATCTTCCAGGCGTTCATGGCGGTGATCTTCGCGATCCGGTACGGCAGAAGAGATGTCCCTGTAGGGCGGGTTTCGTTTCGCATTATCATCCTGCCAGGGCAACGGCGTGAGGTGCTCAATCAGTAGTTGGAAGTCGGTGGGCAAGGGGTTTGTCCTCGCTTTGGTGCTCGAGGCGATATACCAGTTCAAGGTGTATCGCTGGTTCTATCCGACCCAGGCGTTGGTTGTGGCGCTCTTCCCTGCAGTTCTCCCGTACCTCCTGGTCCGGGGTCCTGGCAACTATCTCACCAGGTGAAGAGTTGGACACGTGAAGGTGACGCGTTCAGGAGCTTCATTACGAAGCGAAAGATGGAGTGAAGACTTATGGCAACCGAAAAATCGAACGGTGCACCCGATCGGGATCGCTCGAGGCTTCCTCTGCCGGAATTGCCTTTTCGGAGGAAGATCGGCAAAACACATCTTGAGTCCGACATGGATTGGCCTCGCGTATGGCTACTTTGACGAACACGCGCAGGTTCTGGCCGCCGAATCGCGGCTGGACGGGCTCGTTGCTCCACTTTTTGGCGCCGCGTCCGGCGGGCCCTTGCGCCCTATGCAGGTAGTCAGTTCTCCCACGTGGTATCGAACATCCCGGTTCCCGCCGAACGCCACAAGCTGTGCTTTGAGTTTCAATTTTTGAACTGAAGGAGGGGGCAAGTCCCGCGTCGGGATCTGGATTCGGCGCAACGGCACCCGATCGAGAAAAAGGCCGATGGCTCGCTTCCACACATCGTAGGGCATTACACCTTATGGGGCCGTGCGCTAACAATTTCTTGAATCGGAGGCTTGGGGAGATCATCATCGCCCGGTGGACGCTGTGCGCGTAGGCAAAGAGGGAGAATGAGATGGCCAAGCCAAAGAATCCAGATAAAAGCACACGCCGGGAATTTACCAGGATCGCTGCTGCTGCGGCCGCCTCCGCAGGCATTCCCCGGATCGGCGCCGCACAAAATAACGGGCTTACAGCCGATCGTACAAAAGCACTTGACCACATAGTAGTAATCATGTTCGAGAACCGTTCATTCGATAATTTGCTGGGCCATCTGTACGAGCCGGGCGAGGTCAAAGCGTTTGAAGGCGTCATCAACAAAGACCTGAAGAATCCCATCCCCGCGTGGGCCCAGAATGGAGCCGACCGCAAATTCGTACCTTATGGCGTCGCGACGAATATGAATACGCCGCAACCGGACTCAGGTGAGGAATATCCGCACATCAATACCGATCTGTTTGGCATCGTGAGCCCGAAGAACCGTTTCATGCCTTTGGCGCGCATGGTTGCTCCTTTCAATGCGCCGGATTATCCGCGCCGGCAGCCCACAATGGACGGGTTCGTGGCCGACTATATCAGTACTTTTACGGCTGAGATGCGGCGCCAGCCAACATATGACGAGTATTCCCAGATCATGATGGGTTACACGCCCCAGCAGATGCCGGTCATCTCGACCCTGGGTCGGGGCTTCGCGACCTTTGACCACTGGTTCTGCGAAGTGCCCTCGCAGACTTTTACAAACCGTTCCTTCTTTCACGCCGCGACAGCGTCGGGATACGTGATCAACTATCCGCCGGCGACGGCCTTTCCGATCCACAATACCGCTGAAACGGTTTTCCAGCGTCTGGAATCGAAAGGCCTCACCTGGCGCGTCTACTGCGATTCGCCGAGCCCCGCATCGTTTACGGGAATTATCCATGCATCCCAGCTGCACGCCCGGTTCGCCACAAATTTCTCGACGGTTGACGACTTCCTCGATGACGCCAGGAAGGGCAAGCTTCCAAACTATGCGTTCATCGAACCGAACTTATGGCATGGCCACAACGACATGCACCCGCCCATCTCGGCGCTCCTGCATGGCGTGCCGTACGATCCTCCTTCTTCTCTTCTTGGCGGGGAGGCGCTGCTGGCGCAAGTCTACGATGCGATCAGAACCTCTTCGTCGCCCACCGGGTCGAATTACCTGAACACTTTGATGATGGTCGCCTTTGATGAAGCGGGGGGAACTTACGACCACGTTGCCCCGCCGCCGGCTCCGCCGCCCGACGCGGCAGCCCCGAAGGGTCAGATGGGGTTCACATTCAATCGCTCGGGGCAGAGAGTACCGGCCATCGCGATCTCCGCGTGGATACCTCAGCGCACCGTTGTCAATGAGGAGTATCGGCATACCTCCGTGATCCGGACGCTTCGTGAGCGGTGGTCCCTCGGAGGTCCCCTCACTGCTCGCGACGCCGTGGCGCCGGATCTCAGTCCTGTCCTTTCCCTAAGCACTCCGAGGGCGCCGGAGGAGTGGCCCGACGTTACTCCGCGACCGGTGCCCAAATTCGATACTTCGCTGCTTCCGCCGAACCAGCCGCTGTCGGTCCTGGGCAAGGGGTTGGTCCACTCAATACTTGAATTTGAAAAAATAGGGGGCGCGCGGGTACCGGCGATTCCTCCAGACGCGGATTTGACGGGCGCTCAAGCCCTGGACCTGATACGAGGGGGCGCCTTCAGCCTCTTCCCGGGCCTCCGGCCTAAGGCCTGACGCGTTCCCATCTTGGCCGCCACGCGCAAGAGAAAGGCCGAAGACCTCACATCAGGAAGCGCTCGCCAAAGACAATCTCTATCCCCGCATTGCCGCTTTCAGTCGCCGCATTCCGCGGAGCGAATAAGTGTAATCTATGTCTCCGGAAGGTCCGAATCGCCGTGCCCAGACCGCTTCGGCCCTGC
>Ga0206845_1222_pt1 | contig 11628 bp, 10 predicted proteins | sample Alteio_BWOrgCont_19_FD_152887 | JGI IMG/M metagenome (GOLD analysis project Ga0206845, IMG submission 152887) | Enriched cells from forest soil in Barre Woods Harvard Forest LTER site, Petersham, Massachusetts, United States -... | ecosystem: Environmental > Terrestrial > Soil > Temperate forest >...
GCGTGCGTCCCGGATCGACAAGATACTCGGCGCGAATTTTTTGAGGGTTTTTAGTACAGTTTGGAGCGCTTAGAGTTCGTGGCGTTGGTCTAACGATACCGTTCTCCAACTCCGCAAAAGGCGAGGGCTTCGCTAGGCGATTCGCTATTACTTGCCGTGCGGAGAGGGAAATCCTGGAGGCAAACCCGGGTCCCGTGTAGGGTAAGCTTCGATCTGGCAGTTGACGGCTTATCGATCGAGAGCGCGAACACCTGCCGATATATTGACATAATGCCAGAACTCGAGGCGGTGAATCGTCTGAATCAACTCCTGCTGACGTACTCTGAGAATGGCGGGGAGGCGTTCAGCTCCAATGCTCTGATCGAGGGGAAGTCCGCATTGCGATTCTGCATCGTCAACTTCCGAACCTCAACCGGCGACATCGAGGCCGTGCAGCCATTGGTGGCGCGCCTCGGCCGCGAGGCTCACGCCGAGGCAGGCAACCAGCGATTTGTCGCAAGTTCCCGGCGACCGGGATGATCAAGGAATTCACTTTGCAGACACTCGATTCACCGGTTATCAAGGATCTACTGGGTCGAATGCAGCGCATTCGTCCAGAAACTCGCGCTCTTTGGGGCAGGATGAACGCCCATCAAATGGTATGCCATCTGAATGATTCGTTCAGTCTCGCAATGGGCGATAAGACGGCAAGTGAGGACATCAATGTTTTTAGTCGAACGCTGATCAAATGGGTTGCACTCTACGCGCCATTACGCTGGCCAAAGGGGGTACCAACGCGACCGGAAATGGATCAGTTGAGGGAGGTACGCGCCCCGTGGAATTTTCGCATGATAAAGCCGCGCTGGCCGCCGCGATCGAACGGTTCGCGCGGCAGCCCAATACCTTCCAGTTCGCTCGTCATCCGACCTTCGGTGAACTCACCAAATGGGAATGGATTCGCTGGGGTTACCTACACGCAGATCACCACTTCCGCCAGTTCGGAGTGTAGGCGATGGCATTTCGGTGAACGTCGACCGGATTGCCGACCTCCTATGCGAAAGGCGCCGGGCGTCCCTTGGAGGCTGCGATGGATCATCGGCGAGCGTGAAAGTAGCTACCGATATTCGTTACGTTAACGTTCGGCCACCGGCGGTTCGGCATTTCCCTGGGGCGCTGACTCCACATCCTCGTGGAATGATCGACGTCGCATCGGCACGCGTCTCCTGGGAACCGGACGCTTCGAGCGAAAGGGTCGCCCAGACTGTTACCCGAGGTTAACATCCGATTAAGCGCGTGATCCTTTCCAATGGCAAATTTGCAGCAACTTTCTGACCTGAACCATAGCGCGAAGAGGGCAAGTCACAACTGTGTCCTTTCGGCAAGCGTGCACAGGGCGACCCGATATGGTCAGTTCTCGTCGGGGCTGTATAGAACAAAGCCCACTCTCGTCGCGCTCGGCCACCGCTTGCTTCGAATCATTTACCATGTCCCCCTCCGTTCCCAACCATACCGGGAATCGAGCCCACGGCTATCAGCATGACGGGAGAAAAGAATTTTCGAAACCACGACACAGTCACACTATGGCTCTGTTGTGCGGTTTTGGGTTTTAGGCGGCGCGAGCCGCCTTCTTCGTTTTGAAAACACCAACCGTAGTCGGCGCGGTGGAAAAGTGGGAATCGGGCGGTGTTTGCCCGATTCCCACGGTGGTGTGGGAAGAGGAGGAAACCAGGGCCTGGTTTTCGCCGCTTCCCACACCACCGTCTTTTCCACGGCGCTCTTCTTTCCCGACGGGTGTTCCGTGCGCCGTGAATCGTCCCACCACATGGGGGCCGAAGCGTCGATACACCTCCATCCAGATGCTCGTGAATCGTTACCGTGCTGCCGGCCAGCGTATGCCGAAAGCGCGTCCTGTCGATCTGCCACGTACGATCGGCGATCGCCACAGTGTTGTCCTTCGCCACTGCCCGCTCGGCTTGCACCGTAAAGACCCAGTCCAGATCCTTACGGCTGGTCCGCCGAAATGCCGTGCCTTTCTCCTCGGCCCCCACCATGAACTGCTCATTGAAGCGGGCTATGTAGTGTTTGCGCAGGAATTGATTGGCGCCTTCGACCGTTGTCACCTCTGCCAGTCGAAGCTCCTGCGGCAGCCGTCCCTGCCACGTTCCGAAGCTGCGCTCCGATCGGCCCCGCGCTTGCGGCGAATACGCAGCGATCATTTGCACTCCCAGTTCTTTCATTGCCCTCCCACCTGCGTCAACCGGTGTTTGTCCACCTTCTCGCCCGCTTTGGGGGTGACGAAGAAGTGGCTGCCCCGGTCACTATATAAGGAACAGAACAGACCGCGCGTCTCAATCACTTCCCTCAGAGCCTCCATCACCGTCCGCGTCGACTCTTCTTCCACCAGCTGGGCGTAGTAAATCTCGCTGGTGGCATCGTCCAGAATCACGATCAGATCGTGCCACCGGTCATTATGCAGCCAGCGATGCTTGCTGCCGTCTATGTGCAGCAGCATTCCCGGCATCGGCCGCCGCCGCCGGTGCGGCCCCCGCTTGCGCCGCTTCGCCACCAGACCCGCTCCCTGCAGCGCCTGCTGCACCCACGTGTAACTCAGCCGGATCTCATGCTCTTCCTGCAGCTTCTCATGAAAGTGCCGGATGTTGAAATCGAAATATACTTCCCGGTACAGCCGCAGCACCTCCTCAGCCGTCTCCATCGGGATCCGGTGCGTGCTCCTCTTGCCCCGCCTCTGATCGAATAGTCCCGTATATCCGAACTCTTCATAACGATCCCGAATCCGCCGCATCGTCCGGTCCGTCACCCCCGCTATCTCAGCTGCCTCCATCCAGCTGATCTTCTTCGCCATCGCCTTCAAAATTACGTCCTGTAGTTTCATCGTCCGCTCCATCGCTGCGGCGCTCATCGATCCCGGGATTGTCAATCCCCAGCATCCTCGCCGTTTGGTTAAGCGGACAAATCACCTGCGAATTCGACCGGACATTTCACATACTAACGACACCTCACACTATGGCTCTTGACCTTGCAAGACCACCGTGATAGCATCCGTGGCACATTGACAATCAGAAGATGAGGCGCTGGGCGAGCGTGGCTGAGATGCAAACTTTCCGGAGCCTTGCGGTGGGCAGTGCGATAAAGCTGCGTGGGTTTGAATTACAAAGGGGTTTTAACATGAGACACACAAGGCCCGCTATAGCTCTTCTTTTCATATTGACCCTCGCTCACGCTGCATTTGGACAGACCGGCGGCGTGATCACCGGTGTGATTTCGGACCCGGGGGGAGCCGTAGTTTCGAACGCCCCGATCGAAGCCAGGAACTCCGAAACCGGCGTCGTCGTGTCGGCCGCGACCAGCGCCACGGGCAATTACGCCCTCGGCGATCTTCCCGCCGGCACGTATGAAATAAGCACGACCGTTCCCGGATTCAAACGGTACGTCCGGGCGGGGATTACGGTCCAGCAACTGCAAACCACACGCGTCGACGTGGCCCTCGAAATAGGCTCCTCCAACGAGTCCGTGACGGTAACCGCTGACGCGCCGCTCCTGAGAACCGAGTCGGGAGACGTAAGCCACAACGTCACTACCGCCCAGGTCGACGCTCTTCCGATGGGCCAGATCGGCTCCGTCCGCGTTACCACGCAGGCGGTACTAACCATTCCCGGCGTAAACGGTGGCCTCACTTCGATCAGCATCAATGGCACGCCGGCAGCCAGCGAACGGATCCGGATCGACGGTCTGGACGCCACCTACACGTTGGGGAATGCCTACTACTCGTTTGGAGCGCCTAGCGTGGATTCCGTTCAGGAGGTCGCCATACAGACCAGCAACTTCGCGGCCGAATACGGTCAGACTTCGGGTTCCGTTCTAAGCTACACCATGAAATCGGGCACCAACAAATTCCACGGATCTGCATACGATTACTGGGTAAATGAGGTTCTCAACGCTGCGGGCGCATACTCCCACACCCGCCCCAAAACGCGAAAGAACGACTACGGCGGCACCATCGGAGGACCTGTCTGGATTCCCAAGCTCTACAACGGCAAAGATAAGACCTTTTTCTTCTTCAGCTTCGAATCCCTCCCCACCACCACCACGACCTCCAACAACCTGCTCACGGTTCCCACAGCGCAATATCAGGCCGGGAATTTTAGCGCGGCTCTGGCGGCGACCGGCAATAGAGTTTTGGGAACGGATCCGTTGGGCCGGCCTATCATTCAAAACGCGATCTACAATCCTGCCACGCAGACTACGGTCAACGGCCTGCTCATTCGGGATCCGTTCCCGGGCAACATCATTCCGATGAGCCAGCTCGATCCGGTCGCTTTGAGAGTTCAAGCTCTGATCCCGCAACCACAGGGGCCCTTCGCGACCCAGTTGATCAATAACTTCAACAACCCATATACCGTCAAGGCGTCCGACTATATTCCTTCGTTTAAGATCGACCACTCGCTGAATTCCAGGATGAAGCTGAGCTACGCCTTTGGGGTCGTGCACATAGCCACACCTGGGCCGCCCACCAATACCAGTGAGGATGGTTTTCCCACACTGCTTTCGGCTTTTGTCCCGACACATTGGGTAACCACCAGCAATCGCCTCAACTACGACCAGACTCTCAAACCGACTCTGCTCCTGCATTTGGGGGCGTCCTACGTGGGCAGCTCGCTCTCCATGCCCTCCGCGGTCACCGGTTACAATGCCACGACGGGAATAGGATTAACCGGGCCATTTACGCCCCTGGCCTTTCCGATATTCACAGCGATGTTGGGGGCTAACAACGTCGGAGGCGCGAGTAACCTGGGGGCGAGCACCGGCATCGGGGGAACACAGGACACGCTGGAACAAAAAACCAACTTCAATGCCAACGTTACCTGGGTCAGGAACAACCACAACTTCAAATTCGGTGGGGAAGCGGCCATTGAAGGGTATCCCAATTACAATTTTATAAATACCAACGGTAACTTTGCCTTCAGCGCGGCGGAAACAGGTCTACCCTACTTGAACGCGCCTGGCCCGGCGGGCACCAACGGTACCATCGGACTTCCCTATGCCAGTTTCCTGCTGGGTCTCGTCGATAGCTACAACGTTGCAGAACCGGCGATCTCCAGGCTTGGGAAACACTCCCTGGCGTTTTACGCTCAGGACAGCTGGAAGGTCACGCGCACGTTTACGGTCGAGTACGGGCTGCGCTACGATTATTCCACTGCCGCGAAGGAGCAGTATGGCCGTTTTGGAACCTTCGACCCTACCGTGCCGAATACGCAGGCTGGCGGATATCCCGGAGGCGTTACCTATGGGGCGACCTGCGGTTGCGACGGTAATTTCGCCCACAACTATAAGTTTGGATTTGGGCCGCGACTTTCCCTTGCTTATCAGGTGAATCCGAAGACCGTGGTCCGCGCAGGAGGGGCCCTGGTTTACAACGGTACGCCGGACGTCGGCATTCTCGCGCGCTCAGTTACATCCGTGAATCAGGTATATTCAACTGCCTGGGCCCAGGCGCCAATGACTCTTGCTGGCGGCGTTCCGCTTACCTATTCTCAGATTGCGTACCCCAACTTTAGTGCGAGCCACTACCCTGTTGTGGCGATTCCAGGAACGCCCGGCGCAGCTCCAACATACTGGATCGATTCGAACGGCGGGCGCCCCAGCCGGTCGACTCAGTGGAGCGTCGGCGTTCAGCGCGAGATCGCTCGGAATCTGACGGTGGAAGCCAACTACGTGGGGAACCGGGGGGTGTGGTGGCCGGTAAGCACCGTGGGGGCCAACTACAACGCGAACACCGTGCAGTCCCTGTTGGCCGACGGGTTGGACATCACCACCGCTTCGGCCCGGGCCATCCTGGCAGCTCCGATCGGCAGTGCGGCGGCTGGCCCGTTCCAGAATAAGCTGCCATATCCGGGTTTCCCGCTCACGGCGACGGTGGCCCAGTCGCTGCGGCCGTTCCCGCAGTTCACCAACTCGCCCCTGGCGGAGTGGGCCCCGTTGGGAGATACCTGGTATGACGCCTTGCAGATCAGAGGAATCGAGCGGCTATCGCACGGCCTGACTGTCAGCGCCAACTTTACGTGGTCAAAGACGCTTCAGAACGGTGTCGAGGCAGTGGAAAATGATGTTTTCAATCGGGGTCAGAACAAGTACCTCTCGGGCCTGGACCGGCCGCTGGTCACCAACATCAACGTTAATTACACCGTACCGGCGCCTGCGTTCACCCAAAACAAGATCCTGCGGTACGTGCTGAGTGGCTGGCAAACGGGAGCCCTCCTGACATACGCCAGCGGGGTGCCCATCCTCGTTCCCGCCTCGACAAATCTGCTGAGCACGGACACGTTCCAATCGACATCCTATATGAATCGCGTCCCTGGACAACCGCTGTTTCTTCAGGATCTCAACTGCCACTGCTTTGAACCCCCCAAAACCCTGGTGCTGAATTCGGCTGCGTGGGCAAGTCCGGCTCCGGGCACGTTTGGGACTTCTCCGGCGTATTACAACGACTACCGGGCGCAGCGGCATCCGACGGAGAACTTCAACTTCGGACGCCAGTTCCGGATCCGCGAGACGATGAGCCTCAGCATTCGGGCGGAGTTCGTGAACATCTTCAACCGCACCGTGCTTCCCGCCCCAAGTTCGACGGCTCCGCTGACGCCGGCAACCTGCTTCCTGTCGGGCACGAGCGGCGCCACGGGCGCCTGCCAGCCCGGTGCTACCATCGCTTCGGGCTTCGGCTTTGAGCAAACGGCAGGCATCACGGGCGGGACGCGTACAGGCCAGCTCGTCGCTCGCTTCATTTTCTAGCGAGCCGGCAAAGGGGCTCTGGGGCAAGACCGACTTGTCAGCGGTTGCCCCCGAGTTACCGTTTCTGGTACCAACCCACTGCATCGCGATTGTATTGCACGTCGGTCAATCCGGCCTGACGCATCGACCCACCCCGAACCTCAGGCAGCCGGTCATTGGTCAGCAAGAGACCTCCATGCTTCAACATGGCGCCAGCGTTCTCCAGCGCCAGCGACCGCTCGAACGCGTCGTAATAGATAAAGACGTTGGTGCCCACTATCAGGTCGAATCGGTCCGCCTCGGCCAGAGGGATGCGTTCGAGAACGATATTGAGGTTCTCCGGCTGACAGCGAAGCACCACGTCCGGACGGATTCGGACCGCTCGCGTTTCCAATCCCGGCCCGCCGTTTGCCGTTAGCCCGCCGTCTGCTATTTGAAAGATCTCCGGGGGCCGGATCGGCGTAACCTCGGCTCCCACACGGTCGCCCAGCGAACGCCAATAAGTGATAAGGCCGGCCGGCCACGGATCCGCCACCTGGCGCGGCAACTGGATGACATAGCCGGTGTTCATCCTGGCAAGTTCGCGAGCGCGCTGGATATGGTTGATCACTCTGGAACTGATGTCGAAAATCGACATGGATACGCCGCTGGCTCTGGCCAGACCCAGCCGGACAAGCGAATCGTACAACGCAAAGGGTTGCAAGGTCTGCTGGGGATAATAATCGTAGCTGGATCGCTCGTTCTTGTCGATAACGTCGAGGCCGGGCCCGATCACGGCCACGCGGGCCACCTGGCCTTCACGCAGCACACCGCGATTCTTCAGATCGCGCAAGGCCTGTTCGATGGAGAAATCAGGGAAAATGTTGGTGTCAAGCGAAACCCCACGATCACGGAACAGCCCCGGCCGCCAGTTGAAAATTGCCGCCGGGTCGGGAACTGCATCCGGCTGGGTAAGGCGCCTGGCTTCCTCGGCGCGTTTCGCCAGGGTCCCCATCTCCTGAATGACTCGCAGGACATTGTTGTAGATGAAAACGCCTGTCTCGCCGGGAGCGCTCGGATCAATTCCCTGGCTTCGTAGAAGACCATTCAGAAAGGTGAGACGCTCGTTGTTGCCTGGACTCCGCAGTCCCGCAACCAGGTCATTCACCCGGGCCCGCAGGACCCCCGCCCTCGAAGCCTCAGTGAAAGCGTCAATCTTGATCCGCGGCTGCTTCGTGAAGGAGGTCCCGTATAACAGAAGGTTCACCATCGAGTCCAGATCGCCCTGCTGAAGACGCGCTCGAATGGCTTTGTCCTGCCGTTGACTCCAGGCACGCCAGCTGGCCTCATTTGGGTTTCTGAGCTCGGCAGGCAGCAGGTCGCCCGGTTGATCCAGGAGCTGATCGAGGACCGGTTTCGCGTTCGCCCAGGAGGTAAGGGCGCGGTCGGCCGCGAGCACGCAAGCCGAAGAGGCGCAAACCAGCGGAAAGATTAACGAGATGCGAGAGAGCCGCATTTAAAATTCCGCCAGTCCGATCCTCCGGGATTCATGTTAACCGCTATTTCGCGACGCGTTATTTTGCGCGGAGCGTTGAGCGCGCCGGACGTCTCCAGTCTCTGTTGTGCCTTTCGTATTCCCTTTTCGGAGGCCCGCCGGAACCACGCTTCTGCCTCGGCCCCATTCTTCGGCATACCCCGGCCGTCGGCCAGCATCCGCCCCAGATCGTACTCCGCAGCTGGATAGCCCTGCTCGGCGGCCTTCCGATACCAATACACCGCCTCTGGTTCGTTTTTCATGCTCCCCCAGCCATACTCCCAAGTCATCCCGAGCACATGTTGGGCCGAGGGGGACCCTGTGTCAGCTACGCTCCTTAGCGCGTCCTGAGCTCTCCGGAAGCCCCGATTCGGCCGCTTTGCGATACCATTCCACCGCCTGCTCCAGATCGCGTGGCACGCCCATTCCTGCCGCGTAAAGCACTCCCATGTTGAATTCCGCAGGAGGGTAATCCTGGTCCGCGGATTTGCGGAACCAGGTCACCGCCTTCGCGAGATCGCCAGGGACGCCCTGGCCGTCCGAATACATCAGTCCGATAGTGAACTGCGCCGCGGAGTATCCCCGATCCGCTGCCTTAGCGAACCACGTCAGCGCCTCGTGGAAGTCCTGAGCGACACCCTGCCCGTCGCGATAGGATACGCCCAAAATTGTATTGCGCTTCCACGTCTCGCTGATCTGCCGCCTTGCGGAACCATTTCGCCGCTTCCGCGTAACCTTTTGTGACGCCCTGGCCGAAGACATACATCGTTCCCAGGTTGAACTGCGCCCACGACACCCTGTTCGGCCGCCTTGCGGTACCAGTTCGCCGCCTCGGTATTGGTCTGGCCGAATCCCCTGACCGATTGCATCATTTGCGCGAGCCGATACTGAGCTTCGGGGAATCCCCCCTCCGCGGCTTTGCGAAACAGTTGGCGGCCTCCACGTAATCCTGAGGAACCCCGCTTCCATACCAATAGTCGGTCCCCCGATTGTACTGAGCCCGGGGATCCTCCTCCGGCTGGGCGGCCAGTGTGGAGCAAGGCGACACAATTGCGAGCGATACGTAGAAACGCGCGACCAAACCCCGCGAATAATCGAACGCTCTCCTTCGCTCCATCACGTGGGGCTTTCTCTATTCAGGTTTTCTTCACGCTGAAGATATCATATCGGCGGTTTCAACTTGGGGTGCTGTAACCGCATGACCCGGTTTTCGCTGGCGTGCCAAATCGCGTAGAACACGCCCATGCAAAAACTCGTTTTGAGTGTGGCGGCATTCCTCGCGTTCCTTGCAGGCATGAACGTTAGGACTCAATCGGAAGCCGCTCGGTAGACTCGGCTGCTCCGGAAAGAACATCCCGGGGCCGGGCCGGTTCGGATTGAGCCATGAGAACGAAGCCGCCCGCCTGATTTAGCAGGGCAATTGCCTACCGGGTATTCAATTGCAATAGTGGCAATATTGCTACGCAAAGACAACGCGGGGGTCGGCGCCGCTTACTTCTTCGACTTCTCCAACTCCCTGGCTTTCTTCATATGTTCCAGATCCGGGTTATTCTCGATGCACTCGTATTCCTCCACCCGGACGCCGACCGGAGCCCTAAAGACCGCGCCAGTCAGGTACGGCTTCGTCAGGACGACAGGGTCCTCGACCTTTGCATCCCAACTCAGGCTACCGTCGTTATTTAGCGTGTAATGCTCCAGGACGTGCATCTGCTCGGAGTGAATAGTGCCAGTGCCAGCGATCCACGTCTTGTCGTTGAAACCTGTGACATCCACGACGAAAGTGTCGCCCTCCCAGCGACCGACCGAGTCACCCATCCAGGTGGGAGTGATGTCGTCGGGATGCTGTAATTTGTCGTTTATCGGGATGCGGCGCCACGCACGAAACGATTCATACAGAATCACGATCTCTTTGGGTGTCTGAACGATCTCCAGTGGCATGGGCTCCGTCTGAATACGCGGAACACCAGGAAGCAGGCACGTCAGTGTCGGATCGTCAAGCGTTGTCAAAAGCTTCCTTTTCGCGTCGAAATCCGGTTTATAGGCCAGCGGCTGACGAGTTATGGGATGCGGATCAATCGGCGGAAGAGGATGGATCGGAGGCGCGCCGGCTTCGCCGGTAATACTGACGCCGCCCGCTTGCCAGGTGCCGCTCATATCCGGCTTGCCGTCTGCGGTGCGCGGAATCGGATGGTGGGTTACCGACTGCGCAGTCTTACTATCGCTGTTTGTCCTTCCAGGCACTTGCGCGGCAGCAGGCGAAGCGAAAGACATCAGCGCGATAGGCAGCGCGGCCGCTGTCAAAATGGGGGTCACGGCAGAGGTTTTCAAGGAAGTCTCCTTCTTTTTACGGCCCGACTCGAGCTCATCGGCCTTCCGGGCCGAGGAACTTCTTTGAACCGTCAGGGAACGTGACTTCGCGACCTGCTCCCGTATTCGAGCCATCTTTGGATTTATACGCGGTGACCGTAATCGTCTCGCCCTCCTTCAAACTGTCGCGCGAGAATCCGGTTCGTTTCAGAGTGTTGGGAGGATAACCTTCCAGAGACCAGGTCGTCACCTTTCCCGACGCGTCCTTCACGGCCACATAAACGTACATATGGGGGTTTGTCCATTCAACCCTGGTGATGACGCCGGTGAGCGTAATCACATTATTTGAATCGTACTCCGCGGCGAAAGAATGATGCGCCAAACCCGGTACAGCCGAAACCACCAGCAAACCAAGGCACGTTAACGCAGCCAGAATCGAATGTTTCATCGGATATTTCAGTCTCCAGTAAAATTCTTGTGGTATCGTATCGACGCTTTCAGCCAGAGTCAACGCCAAGATCTCACTCCATCGTAAAGACCCAGACCCCGCCTTCCTGAAATTCTGGGAACTCGCCCGGGAAGAGGCAGTTCAACGTATTCTGATCAACTCACTAATTCCCGCCCAGCGGTTACTGAATACCCCCGTTTCTTTGTCTGATGTAAGTCGTGAAGGTATTGGGCGTGCCGACATAATTAGGATCTTCGTGCCAGCGTCTTTTATAGTCTTTTATAACCCATGAGAGCCGTCTAGACCCGATCCGCGATGTGCGAACCCTCTGTCCAATGAACCGGGGACCACTCGGAGTTCGGGAGTTGAACCTCGCCCAAAACAATCCCTATCCCCGCATTGCCGCTCTCTGTCGCCGCGTTCTGCGGAGCGAAAAAGTGTAATCCATGTCTCCGGAAGGTTCTGTTTGGGTCAAGGTGAATGGCCAGTGGCTCTACAAGACACGCCAGATCGTGACTGGAAGGAATAAGCACCCGGCGCGTTGGAGGCTCGGGGGCCCGAACCGCCGTGCCCAAATCTCTTCAGCCCTGCGCTC
>Ga0206845_1223_pt1 | contig 11564 bp, 11 predicted proteins | sample Alteio_BWOrgCont_19_FD_152887 | JGI IMG/M metagenome (GOLD analysis project Ga0206845, IMG submission 152887) | Enriched cells from forest soil in Barre Woods Harvard Forest LTER site, Petersham, Massachusetts, United States -... | ecosystem: Environmental > Terrestrial > Soil > Temperate forest >...
AGAAATGATTGACAGAATCTTGGCTGCAGGAATGCATGCCCCCAGTGGGAAAAACCGACAAAACTGGAGATTTTTCGTGGTGACAGGAAAAAAACGCGACGAATATCTGAAGTATTCGCAAAAATCCTGGTTGGGCATCAAAGATGTTTTAAAACAACGACTCAAACCATCCCTCTACGAGTTCACCGAAAGATTTTTTTTCACTCTGGGTGATGCTCCGGTGGTTGTCTTTTGCTATTCGCTCAACACTCCGGAAGAAAGGTATCATACCAGTATTGGCAGCGTTTATATGGCAGCTGAAAACATCAATTTGGCCTGTCAGGTAGAGGGGCTTGGTTGTTGTACGATGGGTGCTCCCCTGGAGATCAAAGGCGAAGTGGACGAGTTTTTAGGAGTGAAAAATTTGCCAGAGAATAAGAATGCCGAATTGGAACTGCTCTGCGCGATTGTAATGGGTTATCCCGATCACAATCCGCCCAAAGCTCCCCGCCAGACGGAAGGACGCGTGATTTGGTTGTCTTAATGGACCGCTTGCGGTAGATGAAGCCCTCATGATTTCACCGACTTCCCCTCTCAGCACTTTGAGGAAAAATCCGTTTGTTCTGGCCCCTATGGCTGGAATCACCGATCATCCTTTTCGCACCTTCATGAAAGAGATGGGCGCCGGTGTGGTGGTCACAGAGTTGGTTTCTGCCACTGGGCTTGAGTACAAGTCAAAACGGACGCAATCCCTGACCAGTTTTGATGAGAGTCAAAGACCAGTGGGTGTCCAACTCTTCGGAGAAAATCCCGAACATATCGCCAGCGCCGCCCGTTTCGTCGAAGGTTTGGGAGCGGATTTTGTTGATCTCAATTTCGGCTGTCCGGTGCCAAAAGTGGTGAAGAAAGGCGCGGGCTCGGCCTTGCTGCGGGATTTGCCGGCTCTGGGAAAAGTTTTGCAGGCGGCTGTTGGGGCAGTAAAAATTCCGGTGACGATCAAAATCCGCACCGGATGGGACGCCAACTCTCGCAACGCCGACCAAGTGGTACAAGTTGCGGCCAATGAAGGGATCACCTGGGTCGCTATTCACGGCCGGACTCGCGCGCAAGCCTATGAAGGCCGGGCTGATTGGGATTACATTGGCGATGTGAAGGCGCGCTCGTCGCTACCGATTATCGGCAATGGCGATATCGCTTTGGCGGAGCAGGCGGTGGCTTACCTGCGGGATTACAAATTGGATGGAATTATGATCGGACGGGGGGCTCTGAAAAACCCGTTCATTTTCTACGAAACTATGAGTTTGTGGAACGGCGAAGGGCTTCGAGGTCTAGGTCAGCGCGAATATGCGAAAGCTTTTTTGCGCCTCAAAGAGCATCTAGTAGCGCGCTGTGATGATCGGACCATCCAGATTCAATTAAAGAAGTTTGCAGCCTGGTTTTCCACAGGTTATTCTGGAGCTGCTCAGTTTAGAAAGAGTATTTTTCAAGCGCGATCAACAGACGAGACGACGGAGATTGCGGTTCAATTCTTAAACACGATTACTATTGCCCATTCTGAGATGACCTCAAACGAGGGTTTCCTGATGGGGGGACACGGCTGATGAAATTTGATCCTTCAAAAATTCGAAATATCGCAATCATTGCTCACGTCGATCATGGCAAAACGACTCTGGTGGACCATTTGCTCAAGCAAGCGGGAACTTTTCGCGCCAATGAACACGTCGACGACCGTTTGATGGATTCCATGGATTTGGAAAAAGAACGCGGAATCACCATTGCCGCTAAAAACGCATCTTTCGTTTATAACGATTTCAAGATCAATATCGTCGATACTCCGGGGCATAGTGATTTCGGCGGCGAAGTGGAACGGATTCTGAACATGGTCGACGGCGCGATCTTATTGGTAGATGCGTCCGAAGGACCGCTCCCACAGACTCGTTTCGTATTGAAAAAAGCTCTTGAACAGAACATCAAGGTCCTTGTTTGTATCAATAAAATTGACCGACCCGACGCCCGCATTCAAGAAGTGATGAACGAGCTTTTTGATTTGATGATTGATTTGGATGCCTCGGAAGAGCAGACGGATTTCACTGCCATCTATGCCATCGCCCGCGAAGGCATGGCGACTCTGGATCCGGCAGTCAAAACCAATAATTTAAATGTGCTGTATGAAAAAATCATTGCAGAGGTTCCGCCACCAAAGATTGTGGAAGGAAAGCCTTTGCAACTCATGGTCTCTAATTTGTCCTACAACTCCTTTGTCGGTCGCTTGGCGATCGGCCGCATGCGTTCGGGCTCGATCAAAGTCGGGGACGAAGTGTTGTGCATGCAAGACAACAATTTCAATAAAAAGGTAAAAGTTTCGGCTCTTTTTCAATATCAGGTGAATCAACAGGTTCCCGTGCAAGAGATAGCCGCGGGGGATATTGCCATCATCGCCGGCATGGAAGACTTCAATATCGGCGATACCATCACTTCGACGCTGGAGCCGCAACCGCTTCCTCGTATTCGCGTGGAAGAGCCAACCGTGGGTATGATTTTTTCTGTGAACGACGGTCCCTTCGGCGGCCGCGACGGCAAGAATGTTACCTCTCGGAAAATCTTGGAAAGATTGGAACGGGAACTTTTGCAAAACGTGGCCCTGCGTTTGGAAAAAACAAACACCAACGAATCTTTTAAAGTCGTCGGCCGTGGAGAACTGCAATTAGCCGTTTTGATCGAGCAAATGCGCCGGGAAGGCTATGAACTTTGCGTCTCTAAGCCGCAGGTTATTTTTAAAGATGAAGGCGGTAAACGCAAAGAGCCTTTTGAAATTGCCATCATCGACATCGAAGAACAGTATACCGGTGTGGTGTCCGAGAAAATGGGAACCCGCAAAGGGGTCATGATCAATATGAGCAACAAGGGCTCGGGCCGCGCCCGCCTGGAATTTCGTATTCCTGCTCGCGGTTTGATCGGCTATCGCTCCGAATTTTTGACTGATACCCGTGGTACAGGATTGTTGAACACCTCCTTCGATGGTTGGGACGACTATCGTGGCGAGATCAGCTCGCGCAACACAGGAGCCATGATCAGCGATCGCCAGGGCATTACGACCGCCTACGCCATCTGGAATTTGCAAGAACGTGGCCGTATGTTTGTTTTACCGGTTGCCGATGTGTACAATGGTATGATCGTGGGCGAACATGCCAAGGAAAACGATTTGGAAGTCAACATCACGCGCGAGAAAAAACTGACCAACGTGCGCGCCTCCGGCTCGGATGAAGCCATCCGCCTGGTGCCGGTGAAACCGATGACATTGGAACAAGCAATGGAGTGGATTAACGATAGCGAACTGATTGAGGTCACCCCCAATCACATTCGCTTGCGCTGTCGGGAATTGGATCCTCACAGACGCAATCGATTGAGGATCAAAGAGTAAGGACGACGATTGAAAACCGTCATCGAAGCCAAAGGATTGGTGAAGCGCTACACGGATAAAAACGCCGTGGACGGTATTGATTTTGAAGTTCAGCAAGGGGAAATTTTCGGACTCCTCGGCCCCAATGGCGCCGGCAAATCCTCGATCCTGAAGATGATGTACGGCTCTTCCACCATCACCGCCGGTGAATTGTATGTGCTCGGCCTGAGCGCCAAGAAAAATTTTCGCGAAATCAAATCCCGCGTCGGCGTTGTTCCGCAAGACGACGGTTTGGACAGCGATTTCACCGTGCTTGAAAATCTGATGCTATTTTCCGGCTATCACTTGCTTGATAAGCAGGTCGCACGCCAACGGGCTGAAGATTTGTTGCGGCTGATGCGTCTGGAAGAAAAGCGGGACAAGTTGATTCCCACTCTGAGCGGCGGTTTTCGCCGGCGTTTGGCGATCGCCAGGGGCATGATCAACAACCCCGAGGTTTTATTTTTGGACGAGCCCACCTCGGGACTGGATCCGCAGGCCCGTATTTGGATTTGGGAATTCCTGCAAAAAATCAAAGTGGAGATGGGCACCGTCGTTTTGACGACCCACTACATGGAGGAAGCCGAAAAAATCTGCGATCGCATCGCCATTATCGACCGCGGAAAAATGCTGGCCATGGGGACGCCGAAGGATTTGATTCGCGCCAAGATCGGTACGGAAGTGGTGGAGCTGGCAGTTCCGCAAAAAGATTTGAGCTACTATCTGGGCCGCTTGCGCGAAAATAAATTTCGCTATCATGTCATCGGCAATTCCGTGAACGTGCATTTGGATGAAGGGCAAAAAAATCAGGACGTGCTGACCTTGGTGTACAGCGAGCAAGTGACCATCCGTCGTCCCAACCTGAACGATGTGTTTTTACGTCTGACCGGTCATGATCTGCGCGGAGAACCTCTATGATGATCAGAGCGACCAGAACCGAAAAAATCCCGTGGACGCAACTTTTCAGTTTGGTTTATCAAATCTGGCGGCGGGATTTTTTGCAATTTCGCCGAACCTGGTTGATCTCGGTGATCTGGATTATTATGGAGCCGCTTTTTATTTTGGGATCCATTGGTTTTGGTTTGGGATCTTATGTGTCCACGATTCAAGGTGTTTCCTATGTCGAGTTCTTTTATCCGGGATTGATTTGCTCGTCATCGATGTTTGTCGCCTACTTCGTTTCGACCTATGACAATTTCACCAAACTGACCCACCAACAATTGTTCGCCACCTTCATGTTAAGTCCGATGGAGGCACGTGAAATTGTCCTCGGGGAAGTCCTGTGGGCCGCCACCAAAGGGACCATCAGCGCCGCCGGAGTTTCCGTCATCGCCAGTTTTTTTGGCTTGGTGGAAAGTTGGTACATCCTGCCCGCTATGCTCATCGTCTTTTTGTCTTCGGTGGTTTTTGCAGCATTCGGAATGTTAGTGACAACCTTCGTGGAAAATTATGACCAGATTATTTATCCAAGCTCCGGCTTAATCATCCCAATGTCCTTGTTCAGCGGCACTTATTTTCCCATCGAACATCTGCCGGTTGTTTTGAAATATCTGGTTTATATTTTCCCACTCACCCATGCCGTGCGGGCTGTTCGCGCGCTCCTTTTGGACGGATTTGACGGTGGCATGGTTTTGAATTGTTTTTACCTGATTGTCTTGGCGTATTTTCTTGTGCACTGGAGTGCCGTGCGCCTCAATAATAAAATCCTGAATTAGCAGCTCACTTTTTAATAGGCAGCGAGTTAAACTTCCTCTATTTGCGTTTTTCTAAATTTATTTCCTTATCGTTTCAAAAAGCTCGGACATGCGTTTGTCACGTCCCCTTGCAAGTGGCGTGGGAAAAATGGGGCCATTGGGGCCTTGCAAGCGGCCGCGCCAAGCCGACTTCGTTTTTGAAACGATAAAGAAATAATCTTAGAAAGGAAAACTTAACTCGCTGCCTATTAAAAAGTGAGCTGCTAATTTTCAATCATCTTCAGGTTCAGCTTCCTCTTCGGAAGGCTGCTGATCAGTGGATTGCTCTTTGATTTTCTCTACTGGCAAAGCCGATTTCGATTCCACCCTGGTGCCGGCATAATTTTTGGAATTGTCCACGAGGACAGCCAAATCAGCCCTGGCCGAAGCAAATTCCGTATCCGATATTCTCTGGTATTGGTAAAGGTTGTCGATAATCTGAGTCAGGCGTTCCCGCGCAAAAGGCGTAATTTCCCCGTGCATGTAGGGCTGAGAGTATTTTTCCGGACTGGGCAGCAAAAAAGTCAGAAATGCGGATTCCAGTATGGACAGCTGATTGGGCTGTTTATGAAAATAGTGGGCGGCAGCTGCTTTGACGCCGAAAATTCCCGGCCCCCAATGCACGACGTTCAGATATCGTTCCAGAATTTCTTTTTTGCTCAGGTTTTTTTCCAAGCGCAGCGTGATGATCGCTTCCTTTAATTTTCTGGTGAGAGTTTTTTCTCCGCTCAAAAACATATTTTTAGCCAGTTGTTGAGAGATGGTCGACCCACCCCTGCGGTATTTCCCCGTTTGCAGATTTTTCTTCAAGCTGCGTCTGATTTCCTCAAAATCGAAACCTTGATGCTGCCAAAACGATGCATCCTCGGTCAACACCACGGATTTTTGCAAATAGGGCGAGATATCGCGAAGACGAACATAGCTGGCCGAGGAGGGACAGAGATTCACTTGATACATTTTAGTGACCAAGCAAGAATGGATATCCTTATCCGACGGAAAATCGGCAATGATCAAAGAAACAAAAATCAAAAAAACCACCGCCATGGTGATAGAAGCAATGAGAATGAATTTGAACGATGTTACGGCGTGTTTCACGATTTCAGAAGTCCCTGCTGCTGGCACCACTCTATGCTCCGACCAATTGCTATTTCGGCGGACACGGGTTTGAAGTTAAGTTCTTTCTTAGCCTTGCTGGCGTCAAACCAATGGTACAAAGTAGCCGTCCAGGCATTCTCTTTACTCATTGGACTGCCGGGAAGACCTGCCGCTGTCATCAGATCTCCCACGGTCCCTAAAAGATGCAAGACTGAGTCTGGGATTTTGTGTTTTGGCGGCTCGACTCCAGCGGCTTTTGCAATCAGGGTGAACACATCCCGGATGGTGATATTGTCGCCGGCCAAGATGTACCTTTCGCCGATGCGGCCAACTTTCCAGGCGGAAATAATGGCCTCCACCACGCTTTCCACGTTCACCACGTTGACCCCGCCGGAAGTATAAAACGGGAATTTTCCTTGCGCGACTTTGAGTTGGGTTTTGCGCGTGCCTTTGCGTGCGTCTCCGGCTCCGTAAATCGTGCTGGGGTTCAGTGCCACCGCGGGTAACTTGCGATCGCGCACGGCGGCCCAAAGCAGTTGCTCAGCTTGATGTTTGGTTTCAAAGTAGCCCAGATTCAGATGCCCGACATTGTACTGGGACTCTTCATTTAGAATTTGTTGCGGAGAAAATCCCGCACCGACTGCAACGACGGAACTGAGATGAATCAGGCGCGGAATCTGGTTATGTAGACAAGTGTCGATCACGTTCTGTGTGCCGCCCACATTGATTTTCTGCATTTTTTCCCGGTCGGCCCGACGATAGGCAATGAGTCCGGCCAGATGAAAAACAGCGTCCATTCCGGCAAAGGATGTTTGTAAAGAGGCGAGGTCCGTCACATCGCCATAGAGGTACTGACAAGGCACTCCTTGCAGCTCGCTGAGGTCGCTGCTTTTGCGAACCAAGGCCGAAACTTCGTGATTCTGCGCCAAGAGACCGCGAACCAGCCAACTCCCCAAAAAGCCGTTGGCCCCGGTCACAATTACTTTTGCCATTCAGGGGCCTCGTATTGTTTTTTCAGATATTTCTTTGTCACAAATCCGCCGATGGCTCCGATCAGACATCCCATCACGGCGCCGCCGAGGACGTCCGTTGGATAGTGAACGCCCACATAAACTCGACTGTAAGCCACCAAAGCGGCAAATAGGAAAAGGAACAGGCTGGAGCGGGGATAAAAGAAAAACACATAGGTCGCCAGACAAAACATATTCATGGCGTGATTGGAAGCAAAACTGTAGCCGCCATATTCCGGCGCGCGAATGATCAAATCGAGGCCTGCGTGGGTCGGTCGCACGCGCGCAAACAGGGGCTTGATCACATTGCCGCCAAAGGCGTCGTCAAGGCCCACAGTCACCAGCATTCCCAGAATCATCACCAAGCCTTGTCTTTTTTTATAGAGAATGAACAGAGCCAAAAGTCCAATCACCAATCCTTGAAAATACATTTTCTTATGAAGGTCGGTAATGAACGGAAAGAAAACGTCCGCAAAAGGCGAAGACCACGTTTTGTTGATCAACAAAAGCAAATTCACATCGAATGCGTTCAACCCATCCATCATTTCCTGATCCTCAGAGGGAGGCAGGACTGAATGTAGGTTGAGGACGGCAAAAAGTCCAGTCTCAGCAGTCAGTCGGATCTGGCTAAGGTCCGGCTTGCAACCCTGAGTTCCCGAATTTTGTCTTCCTGTGGCATTCTGATACCTATGGAAATGACGTCGCTTTTTGGATTGATATTGGGAATCGGTGGAATTCTGCTTGGAAACGTGATTGAGGGCGGGCATGTCGGCTCGTTGCTACAGTTCGCAGCTGCTGTCATCGTGCTGTCGGGGACTCTGGGTGCGGTTCTGGTTTCCTCGCGGCGAAAAGATATCAGAATGGCGATTCAGCTGGGCAAAGCAGCTTTGCGGAAACCGAAAATGGAGCAAGTTTGGGCTTCCTACAAAGAGCTACTGGAATGTGGGCGTTTAGCGCGCAAGGAATCCATCCTTGCCATCGAGCCGCGGATAGCGAAAATGCCGGATCCTTTCATGCAAGGAGTTCTTCGCGCCGTCATGGATGGACTCGATCCCCATGTTGTTCGGCAAATATTTGAACAGGAAATTAATCTGGAAGAAGAGAATCTGCTTGCCGGCGCAAAAGTTTGGATCGATGCCGGGGGTTTTTGTCCGACCATTGGGATCATCGGTGCTGTCCTTGGCTTGATTCACGTGATGAGCAACTTGGCCGACACCAGCAAACTGGGTGCGGGAATCGCGGTTGCCTTTGTCGCCACCGTTTACGGCGTCGGTTTTGCCAACTTGATATTTTTACCGATCGGAAACAAGATCAAAAAACGGGTGGCCGAGGCCATGCGCGGCCGCGAGATGGTTCTTGAAGGAGGCTTGGCGATTTTAGCCGGCCTGTCGCCGATCATGATGGAGCTCAAGCTGAAGCCGTTCATGGAAAAAGAGTAGGCACATAATGGCCCGCCGAAAAGAAGCCGAAGAACACGAAAACACAGAAAGATGGTTGGTGTCTTACGCCGACTTCATTACCCTGTTATTTGCCTTTTTCGTTATTCTTTATGCGACCTCGAATCGTAATGAAGAAAAACAAAAGGAATTCCAAGAGTCCATTCGCAAGTACATGAAAATTTTTGCTGTCATGACCGGAGGCGGAGCCGGTGGTACGGCTAATTCGCCCGGTGCAGTTTTTGAACCCATCGATGGGGTCCGTAGGCAAGTCGACGACAACAAACAAATCCAAAAGGAAATCGATAAAATCATCGATTCCAATATGAGTCCGGCAGAGAGGCGCGAGCAAATCCCCGAGGTGCGCGCCGACCGCAACGGCATCCGTATTGTTCTTTCGACAAATACCTTTTTCCAAAACGGCTCGGCAAAAATGCGCCAGCCGGCGATCAAAGTTCTGGCAACCGTTGCTGATATTTTAAAAAGAACTCCCTATCGACTGACGGTTGAAGGCCATACCGATGACCAACCCGTGCAGAATGGTGGACCCTACGAGACGAATTGGGAGTTGGCCGGGGCCCGCGCCGCCTCCGTCGTTCGTTATTTAGCCAAAGTTCATGGAATCGATGCCAAAAAAATGTCCGCCGTATCTTTTGGCGATCAGCATCCGGTGGCGGCCAACGACACTGAGGAAAATCGCGCCAAAAATCGGCGTATCGAGATTTTGATCTCCACTCGCGAAGAATCGGAAGAATAGCTGCAGATTGAATTTACTAAGCCGCTTTTTGTTGAATGTTCTCGTTGAGCGGGAGCCGGATGACAAATCGGGTGTTGGGTGATTGGTCATCGTAGGTGATTGTGCCTTTGTGCAATTCGAAAATACCTTTTGCTACGGAGAGGCCCAAGCCGGCCGCTTTGGCTGCATCATGGGTCGTAAAGAAAGGGTCAAAAATACGGGTGCGAGATTCCGGCGGAATCCCTTTGCCTGAATCGACCATGGCGATTTCGATAAAATTTCCTTCCACTTTCGTTTCAATGCGGATCCACTTCTCATCCACGGTTTGGGTGGCTTCGAAGGAGTTAGAGATCATATTGAAAAGAGCCGTGATCAACAGTGACCGTCTGCCCATAATGCAAAAGCCGCTATCCGGCCGATGAATCTGAAAGTCATAGCCACGGTTGTGCAGACGTTCCTGCCAAACGGATTGGATATCCTCTAAAATCGCCACCACCGGCAAATTTTCCGTTTTCTCGCTGGAGCTGTCTTTGGTCATCAAGCGCATCGCCGTTATAATTTTTGAAATCCGTTTGACGTTGGTTTCAATTTTTTCCAAGGTTTCCAAAAAATCTTGCGGTGTCGCGGTTCCTCGCACCACTCGCACTTTCATGGTTTGAGTGCGACCTAAAATAACGGCCAAAGGGTTATTGATTTCATGGGCTACACCGGCACCAAGATCTTTCAAAACCGTGTATCTTTCCATTTGAATCAATTGCAATTTTTCATTTTCAGTTTGCGCGACTTCTTTGGCCGTCGTGCCTTGAATTTCATTCAAGGTTACCAGACACCCTGACTTTTCCAGTTCCGGCGAAAAGGCACTGACTGTCAGTTTCACTTTGACCGGCTTGTTGTCATGATTGAGCATTTCGATGGTTTTGCTGCCTTCCGTGCCGTCCTCCCAAGATGACATCAGCGCAGTTCCTTCGCTTTTGATCTGCTCCGATATGGCCGTGGGAATTTCTTTATAACCCAGGAAATGAAAGTCGGATTTTTTCAGCGAGGTCAAAGAATCCTTGATCGGATTGAATAGGAAGATCGCGGCATTCGACACGTCCACGGCTTTTTGCAACATCAGCGAGCGGCCTTGGGAAGTCCGATGGACCGCAAGGAACACCAGGCCCAAAGCGACCGTTACAGCTAAAAAGAAAAGAATTTCGTACATCATTCTAAGAGGAACTATCGGAACTTCTTGGAATTTCTAAAGAAACCAGGGACCTAAAAGTAATCCGTACCTGGAACAAGGTCGAGGAAAGTACCCATTCCCCAGACTTTAGTTTGTCCATAGCTTAGACAGCTGTGTGCCTTTCGGCGCTTGCTCGCGATGAAAGCCGGCAGAACCAGCTTAAAGCCCTTAATAATCACGATTTTTCGGCACTTACTTTGCTTCCTCATGCCGGAAGGAGATTCCCTTTGTTGAAATCTTTCTGCTGTTTTTTTGTTTCCCTCTGCTTGCTCCTCCCTCAACCGGGTTTTGCACAATTACGTGCTCCGGCCGGAATCAATGGAGCCATGGTTGAAGAAGCGGTCGTCGTCCTCGATTCCATCGGCGCCTTTCTCAAAGGCGATGGGTCTTTAACTTACAACTTGATGAGGGACGGCAAAACACTTCTTGCCCTCGAGATCGAGAAAGCAACGCCGGCAGAGCTTGCTGCCGCCGCTCCGTCGAAAATGTTTGCGGCGCTGAGACCGACAGGTGTTGTTGGCTCATTTGCATTTCAACATTTTTTGCCACAGACAGTGATGTTTTTCATCGCTCTTGGCGCCATTGCCACTCAGGACATGGTTTTTAACTACGGTGAAAATCCGGCTGCCTATCGCGATTTCATGGATAGTCAAACCACCGTGCTGGGACAACTGTCCTTTTTCTTTTTTGTGATGAGCACCAGCGGAGCGAGCAAAATTCAAGCTCTCAAAGCCGTGCAAAAAATTCCCTATTTGCCTTATGCGGTCGGCTTGGCAGGAATGGGCGTTGGGATGGCGGCTTCCAAAATCGTCTCCGCCATCGGCAATGTCGAAGGAATGAAAGAGTGCGTATCTTCGCACTTTAAAGATGCTCAAGCCTGTGACAAGGCCTGGGAAAGTTTCAATTATCGT
>Ga0206845_1224_pt1 | contig 11434 bp, 3 predicted proteins | sample Alteio_BWOrgCont_19_FD_152887 | JGI IMG/M metagenome (GOLD analysis project Ga0206845, IMG submission 152887) | Enriched cells from forest soil in Barre Woods Harvard Forest LTER site, Petersham, Massachusetts, United States -... | ecosystem: Environmental > Terrestrial > Soil > Temperate forest > O...
TCCCTTCAGCCAGATCCACGCAGGTGTAGTCGAACTCATTGCGGCAGACGAAATCGATCGCCGGAGAAGCTTTCAGGGTTTCGGTGGGAAGAATCGCGACATGGGCTCCGATCATTCCGATCTGCGCGTGCGGGTTCTTCGCTTTGATCGCTTCGGCGCATTGAACGTCGTTGGCCAGGGAAGGTGTGCTGGTGTGGAGAATAAACAGCTCGTAATCGTTGGCGATCGCGAGTACGTCTTCCATCGTCTGGTGGTGCGGCGCGGCATCCATCAATTTGCTGCCGGGTACCATGGCGGCAGGCTGCGCCAGCCAGGTCGGGAACCAGTACGAGGTTATTTCGCGTTTCGCCTGATAACGGGCGCCGGCTCCTCCGTCGAACCCGTCGAAGGACGGTGGGCTGAGGAATAAGGTCTTCTTCACAACTTGTATTCTCCCCGATTGCGGCAAGGGCCGCATCATTTTCATGAATCCTAAAAGTGAATGTACTTATTCTTACACAACGCTATCTAGAACAAGACATCGAAGTCCGCCGTATAGCGCCGGCGGTACTCGCCGAAATAGAGGCCGTATACAGGATCGGCGACGTTGCCGTGAACGCTGATCGGGTTGAAATGGTTCGTCAGATTGGAGCCGGAGACGGCGAACCGGAAGGAGTACTTATCCGTGACTTTGAAGTCTTTGCTGATGCGGGCGTCGACGGAAAAAGCGCTGGGAAAACGGACCTGATTGGGAATGCCGACGTATTGCTGGGCAGCATTGAGCGGCGACCAGGGGAAGCCGGTGCGGTACTCGACTTTGGGCATGACGCGGAACTTGTACGGAAAGGCGAATGTGCCCCAGGCGAGAAATCGATTGGGCGTGTCGCCGGGCAGAAACGTGCGCGCGTCGGGCAAGATGACCGCGGGGGGAAAGTCCGCCAGGTAGGTACTGAATTCATTCAGATTCCCGACGCTGTAGCTGTGAACGTAAGACACAAAAAGCTGATCCTCTTTATATGCGCTGGCGGCGGCAGTGACCTCAAGCTGTTTGAGGCGAGCACTGCCGTCGCCCTTCAGCACGAAAGCGTGAAGAGTGTCGGTGACCTCGGGATCGAGCACGATCAATTGCTCGGAGTGGCTCAACAGGTAGTTCACGCGAAAACGGAGGCGTGAGCTCAAAATCTGCTCCACCTGGAAGTTCGAATTGATGCTGTAAGGCGAGAAGTTGCCTGCCACGTCGTTTGGGCGGTAGATCAAAGGCGAGCGACGGGGAGCCGCGGCTTCGGTCAGATTGAAATAGCGGAAGGGACCGCTCGCGACCGTGCCGTCGGGATTGAAGGTTGTGATGATCTGTTCGGGGTAAAAGGCGAAGCCATAGACGTTCAGGGGGACGCGGTCGTAGAAGACACCCGTACCCGCTCTGAAAATGGTACGGCCGCTCTTGAACGGGCTTAAAACGAGGCCCGCCCGAGGGCCGACCCGCCACGCTTCGGTGACTTCCTGCTGTTCGACCCGAACGCCGAAATTCAAAGCCAATTTTGAGCTCAGCGTCCACTGGTCCTGGGCGAAGAATGCCGATTCCGCATCAGTCCGCGCGATCGGTAGTCCTCTGGTGAAGTTGATGCTCTCAAGAAGCACGCCCGCGGGATCGACGATATTCACGGGATGCTCCTCGATCAGCGCATGTTCCGCGGTCGCGCCGAGCACGGAACCGAACTTGAGGTTGTGCGTCCCGAGGGCGCGGCGGGAAAGGGACCAGGTCTCGCGCCATTCGATTCGCGAAGACGTGCGCGTCTGCTGCGCGAAATAATTCCCCTGGTTGATCGACGGCGTCAGCGTCATGCCGACATCGCCCTGAGGCCATACTCCGGCGCGGAAACTGGTCATCGAAATCGCGCTGTCGAGGAGGGTGCCCTTGAAAGACCAGTGCTCCGCTACATTGCCGGAATAGCTGGAATCGCTGGTGTTGGGCGTGAGCGGCTCCGGATTGAAGTAGTCGAGGTTCGCGTAGCGGATGTGCTGGTCTGCGACATGAAAGGTCGCATCGAGGACGTTCGAAGAGTTGATGATGTAGTCGATCGCGGTCAGAGAGTTGTAGCCTTCGTGACGCGACTGATTGTCGGGAAACGACAGGGTGATGATGGGAACAGACCGCATCTCGTACTGCACCGACTCGAGGAAGTAGAGCCGATTTTTGATCAGGGGGCCACCGAAATTGATGCGCGGGGTTGCGGAACGCAACCCGACCATGTGCCAACTGCGCCAGCGGTACTCGGGCAGGGGATCGTTCAGTTCGAACTTCCACTTATCGCCCGCCTTGCGGGTTTCGACCGAGACTACGTCGGCGGTGAATCCGCCGTATTCGGCGAGGAACGGGCTGCTGAGGACGTTGATCGTTCGCACGCTATCGATCGGCACGGTTGCGCCGAACTGACCGGTCGCCGGGTCCGTAGTGTTCGCGGAATCCACGAGCAGGGTGCTGCGATGCTCACCACTGCCTGAGAGAACCAGCTGGCCTGTCGGCAGGCGGACGACACCGGGGGCCAGAGGAAGGGCATCGTTCACGGTCCGGGGGCGGTCCGGGAGATTTTTTACCTGGTCCCGATCGAGCACCGCCGGGGTATTTGCTTCTTCGAGCGGCGTCGCGATTTCACCCTGAACCGTAATGCTGTCCGTGCGGGTTCCGATCGTGGTGAGGACGGCGTCGATCGTGTCCGGACCGGAGTCGGTTACCTCGACATCGACGCTGGTCGTGAGTTCGTCAAAGCCTTTCGCGACGACGCTCAGCAGATAGCGGCCGGGAGCGAGATTGGTGAACCGGACGATGCCCGTTTCACTGGCGCTCTGAGTTCGCGGCGTGAACTTTCCACCGGGAGGTGGACTGCCAGGCGGAGTTTCAAGAGTTATGGTTGCCTGCGGAACGGGCTGCCCCTGGAGGTCGTGGGTGGTTACTACCAGCCCGGCGGACGGCGGCTGCTGGGCGAAGGCGGCGGCGGTCAACAGGGCTCCGAAAAAACGAACCCAAATTTGACGGGATACGGTCATGAAAGACCAGCAAAGGCCCCGCGCTGAAGTCGAGAAAGGCAGAAATTGGAGACACCGTGTCGCCGAAGAACAGATCTTGAGGGACACCGGCGTCCTGGCGATGTCATTAGTACCAATGTATCGTGCTCTGGGGCTCGTTCCGCGATCGTCCTCATGTTGACCCTCTGTGCGGTTCCGCTTTCGCGCAAGACATTCCGGAGAACGATCTTCCGGCGGGCAAGATCGCGCTAAAAGCGGAACTGACGAAGACTGGTCTATTTCTGATTTCCGGCGGTGGCTGTAGTTCGCTGCTGCGATTGAGCGCCCAATCGTCGCGGATGGCAAGCTTCCTGGTGACTACGAAGCGCTTCTCGATCAAGCGCATAAGATGCGTAAGATGAGGACCACCCTGTACGGGTTCTTCTGGGGGACGCTACACAGGTCCGGGCGCAGGAAAATGTCCAGTAAAACGTGGACGCTTACAATCCCACAAACGGAAAAGCCGGGTCGCCGACCAGGACTTATGATCGACACCTTACTTTAAAGTCAGGTGGGACTTTAAAGTCAGGTGGAGTCGACGTCCAGGTGCTTCCCGCTTCCGATTTTCAGCGGGTGTAATCTGCTTTACCGGAGATCGCTTTTTACCATTTCTACGCCGAGTTGTCCCAATCGAAATAGCCTGTCGCGCGTCCGACGTTGGTCGTGGTCGGGATCCAGAAATGCATGCAAAATAAAGGCTTGCCAGGGAATTTCCTTTGGAGTAGACTCTTCGAAACCTGAGGCCAGAAGCCGCCTTCCGCGGTGCAGATGGCGTGAGTCTGCCGTTCGCTTTGCGGGCTCCTGGCGTTGAGGGTTGGGTGCGGCCTCGGATGAGGCTGGAAGGGGACCTTCATGAGTGTTTCGAGGATTTCCGTTTGGCTCGTTCTTTTCGCTTCAGCGTTGTTTGCCCAAAGCGACCGTGGCACGGTTACCGGCACAGTGCTCGACCCGGCGGGAGCCGTGGTGGCAAACGCCTCGATTGAGGCACGGAACCTGGAAACAGGCGCCACTTATCAGGCTGCCAGTTCTACCACCGGTAACTATACGCTCTCGCAGTTGCCGACAGGCACCTACCAGATCACAGTAAATGTCGCGGGATTCAAAAAGTATGTCCGCGAAAACGTCCAGGTCCAGACCGCGCAGACGCTGCGCATCGACATCACGCTCGAGATCGGCGCGTCCAGCGAATCGGTGACGGTGACGGACGAATCGTCGCTACTGAAGACGGAAAGCGCCGACGTCAGTCATAACGTCTCGGTTCAGAATCTGAACGACCTTCCCGTGCTGGGCATAGGCGCGTCGTCAAGCCAGGCGGGACTGCGCAATCCGTATTCGGTGCTGCAACTGCTGCCCGGTGTGGATTTCCGGCCGGATGCGAGTATTCGAGTCAACGGTCAGCCGAGTAACACCATGAGCCTTCGCATCGAAGGGCAGGACGCGACGAACGGATGGAACTCGACGCAATCGATTACGCAGCCGAACGTCGACGCAATTCAGGAAATGGCAGTACAGACGAGCAACTTCGCCGCGGAGTATGGTCAGGTGGGCGGAGGGTTCTTTAACGTCACCATGCGGAGCGGTACGAACCAGCTTCACGGCGGCGCATTCGAATACTTTGTGAACGAGGCACTGAACGCCGGGGTTCCATTTACGAACAACGGCCATGGGGAACTGTTAAGACCGCGGGCTCGGCGGAACGATTATGGTTTCACATTGGGTGGTCCCGTGGTCATTCCGAAAGTTATCAATGGGCACGACAAGCTCTTTTTCTTTTTCGCCTTCGAGCAATTCAGGGAAACCACAATCACAAATAACGTCGCATCAACCCTGCCAACGGCAGCCTACCGCTCCGGCAACTTCAGTACGGCGCTGACGGGACGCAACCTGTGCCCGGCAGCCACGCCCAACTGCGACGGCTTCGGCCGCCCCGTGCTCGAGAACACGATTTACGATCCCAGGACGGACCATATGAACAACGGAATGATCGAGCGCGACCCGTTTCCCGGGAACATCATTCCTCAGTCGCAATTCGACCTGGTGGCGATGAAGATCCAGTCGATGATCCCACTGCCGGTGGGTCCGAACGCGAACGCGCTGGTGAATAACAATCTGCCTACTTACTCGAATCCCAGGCTTTCGTACATTCCGTCGCTGAAGGTCGATTATCAGATCGGGCCGAAGTCGAAGCTTTCAGGTTACTGGTCGCGAACGTCGACGGACACGCCCAACAATGGCGCTCTGCCGGAGCCAATCACGGGCACGGTGCCGGTCTATAACGTGGCGCACACCGTTCGTCTGAACTTCGATCAAACAATCACACCCACCTTGCTGGGGCATCTCGGCGCCGGGTTAATTTATACTCTGGTGGATCAGCCCAACCCCGCGTTTGATCCGGTCAAGGAACTCGGATTGACGGGGACTTACACCGATCTCTTTCCAGTCATCGGAGGCCTGAACGGAAACCAGGGTGGGATGTCGCTGGGCATGGGCCCGGGAAACGCGATTCATCTGGTCAATACGGCTCCTACGGGCAATGCGAGCCTTACCTGGGTTCGGAACAATCACACTTACAAAGCAGGCGGAGAGGTCCGCTTCGAAGGGTATGTCGCCTATAACCAGACTTATACGAACGGATGGATGACATTCAGCCCCGTGGAGACGGGCCTTCCTTCGCTGAACGGCGTGGCGTTGCCCGGCAGTGTGGGTTACGGCTACGCGAGCTTCCTTTTGGGCCTGGTGGATAACGGCTTCACGGGAGTTCCGACAAAGACGCGCGTAGGCAGTCATTCGTTTTCCTACTTCGTGCAGGACTCCTGGAAGGTGACAAGGACACTGACTCTGGATTACGGCCTCCGCTACGATTTCGGCACTTACCTGCAGTCGCAATACGGCCTGCTGGCGAATTTCGGGCCGAGCACTCCGAATCCGAGCGCCGGAGGAAGGCCGGGCGCGACGGTCTTCGACGGTTATCTGCCCGGACGATGCCAATGTCACCTTGCCAGCAATTATCCGTTTGCGTACGGGCCGCGCATCGGGCTGGCTTATCAGATCAACCCCAAAACGGTATTGCGCACAGGAGCGGGAGTGTCGTATTACAAGACGGACGATAACAACTCGCTTTCCTTCTCGACGGGTTCCCAGAACCGGTACAGCGCCCCCTCCTACGGATATCCGGCCTTCGTAATGGCGCAGGGGATGCCCTATAAAATCACGTGGCCGAACTTCGATCCCGGCCAACTTCCGCTTCCCGGCACAGTATCCGCACCGCTGCTGGCGATCGACCGGGAGGCCGGCCGGCCCGCGCGCACGCTTTCCTGGAGCTTCGGTTTGCAACGCGAGATCGCGAAAGATCTTGTGGTCGAAGCGTCGTATGTCGCCAACCGGGGCGTCTGGTGGAGCGCCTCGGCGATGATTCAGCCGAATCAGAACACGGTTGCGTCACTGGCTGCCGACGGGTTCGACCTGAGCAACCCCGCCGACAGGGCCGTGTTGAGTTCACCGATTACTTCGCCGGCCGCGATAGCGCGCGGGCTCACGCTGCCTTATCCGGGTTTCCCCGCGGGAGCCAGCGTTGCGCAGGCACTGCGGCCATACCCGCAGTTCACCACGCCGATTTACAACTATCCTCCGGTAGGAGACACCTGGTATAACTCGCTTCAATCGAAGGCGACCAAGCGCTTCTCGCACGGACTCGATTTTATTGGGACATTTACGTGGTCGAAGCAGGAATATATCGGATCCGAGCAGGACTTCGTCGCGGGATTCGTCAACCCCGCGCAGAACGACGTGAAGAACCGGCAACAGAACAAATATCTTTCCGGTTTCGACCAGCCTTTCCTGTTCACGCTTGCAGCGAATTACACAACTCCCAATCCCAGGGGCAGCGGATTTATCGGAAAAAACAAGGTACTGTCGTGGATCGCTCGCGACTGGACTGTGGGCGCGGTGCTGCGCTACGGAAGCGGCCTGCCGATTATGGTTCCGCTGGCGAATAACGCACTTGCGACTTATTTGTTCACCGGCGGTTACGCCGCCTCTCCGAGCAATGGCACGTTTGTGGACCGGGTACCCGGCCAGCCGCTCTTTACGGTGGATCTCAACTGCCATTGCTACGATCCGAACAAGACGTTCGTCCTCAATCCGAAGGCGTGGGCGGACCCGGCACTGCGGCCGCATACTACAACGATTACCGACAGCAACGCCGGCCGACTGAAAACATGTCTCTCGGCCGGGTATTCCGCATCAAGGAAAGAACCACGTTACAGATTAGGGCGGAGTTTACGAACATCTTCAACCGAACGGAGGTCAATAACCCGACGGCTACCAATGCCGCCGCGAGCCAGTTAACATCGGCGACGGGCCAGACGACCAGCGGATTCGGCTACATCAATACCGGAACGGTGTATGCGCAACCCAGGCAGGGCCAGCTTGTTGCGCGGTTCCAGTTCTGAGAACGATCAGGAGGAGCGGGAGCGGTAAGAAGAGACGAGCCTCGACACGACGACGGCGATGTAAAAGATTCCCGTCATACTTTCGAAGGCCGCAATCATCCGCACGAAGGGATTCACAGGCGCAATCTGGCCGTAACCTACTCCGGAAAGCGTAATCATACTGAAGTACATGTATTCGGCGCTTTTGGCTCGCGGAAGGGTTACGTTGAAGGAGTCTGCGATTAACCCGCTGAGCAGCCAGTAGAGCTGTGAGTACGCGATCGCGATCACGAGATAGCAGATAAAGGCCTCGGCCAGGATGCCACTCCTTACCTGGGATGACCCCAGCCGGCCCAGTATGCCCCAGAGAATCGTGCAGGACAGCAACAATCCAACACCGTGCGCAAGCAGGTTGTAAAACTCCGGCCGATTCCCGAAAGCCTCCAGCAGGCGAACAACAATCCAGAGAGCGGAGACTGGAAAGACCAGCCGAACAACGATCTTCCGGTTGGCCGGGAGCCTCGCCCCTGCAATGACGCTCGCAAGAATCAGGATCGCCATCGCGGCCCCGACGTGCGGGTAAGAATCCGCAACCGGGCCGATCAGGGTCAGGATTATGAGTAACCACATCAGCACCAGCGAGCCGCGCCGCGCCAGGAAGGCGTCGAGTCGTTCTTTCATAGAAATCAAACGATACCGCGTCAGGCAGTCCCCCACGGCAGGCAGCTTCGTCGCGGCGCGTACCAGATTGGAATCCTCCGGGGGAGAACTGCCGATGGCACGGACCATTCACATGTCAGAAACGCCCTGCCGACGCCGGAACTCCCACGCGCCCGCCGAGTTCGCCTGAAGTCCGCAGTCGATTGACATATCTCTTTTTTAAGGAAAGGCTTGACACGGTGCGGACGCCCTTATAAACTTCACACCCAGGGAAAACGTCTTCGGGTGCCGAGAGGGGACTGTCTGATAGCCGTCGCTGGTTTTCACCGCGGGGCTCGCGAGGAGTATCGCGGGCTCGGCGAGCAGCGCAGATCTTCGTCCGCATCGAGCCGCCGACGCGCGCCCCGCCTTAGGAGACTTCAATGCGCCTAACGTTTCTACCCGCTTTTCTTCTCGTTTCCGCAGCCCTGTTTGCTCAGAGCGATCGCGGGACGATCACCGGGACGGTTACTGACCCGGCATCCGCCATAGTTCCGAACGCCGCCATTGAGGCTCGAAGCGTGGAAACCGGAGCCGTATATCCGGTGGCCGCATCCGAAACCGGCAACTACACCATCGTTCAACTGCCTTCCGGAACTTACGTCCTCACGGTAACTGTGCCGGGATTCAAGAAATTCATTCGCCCGGGACTTATCGTTCAGGCGGCGCAGACCATCCGCGTCGATGTCACGCTTGAGATCGGCGCCTCCACCGACTCGGTTACCGTTCAGGGAGAGGCGCCTCAACTACAGACGGAAAGCGGGGAATTGAGCAACACGATCGCTACAAAAACCATGGACACGCTGCCGTTGCTGGCGGTTGGTTCCAGTTCCTCGGGTATCCGGAACCCCTTCAACATCGTTGCACTACTGCCGGGCGCTTATTATCAACCCGGTCCTCCGTTTACCGGACCCACCGTGCGCATCAACGGCGGAGTCGCGGGGTCCGAGACCGTGCTGATTGACGGCATGGACGGAACGAACATTCTGGGCCAGGGCGCGAATCAGCAAAATCAACCCGGCATGGATTCGATCCAGGAATGGACGGTTCAGACCAGTAACTATGCGGCGGAATTCGGACAGGCCGGCAGCGCGGTCATGAACGTGACCATGAAGTCGGGCGGCAACCAGTTCCACGGCGCTGGCTACGAATACTATCAAAACGAGTTTCTCAATGCCGGCCAGCCGTTCACCAATAACGGCAACGGGGAACTCGTCCGTCCGCAGCAGCGGCGCAACGATTACGGCGCGACCCTGGGCGGCCCTGTTCGCATCCCCAAAGTCTATGACGGCCGTAACAAGACCTTCTTCTACTTCAGTTGGGAGCAGTTCCTGCAGAACCAGAATTTTCTGCCGAGCACATTTTCCGTACCCACGAACGCATATCGAAACGGCGATTTCAGCGCCGCGATTACGGCGACCGGCAACAAGAATCTCGGTACCGATCCGCTTGGACGCCCTATCATCGCGGATCAAATCTACAATCCCAACACGAGAATGATTGCGCCGAACGGCCAGGTAGTAACTAACCCCTTCAACGGAAATGTCATCCCCTCCAGCCTCTGGGACCCGGTTGCGTTGAAAATCCAGAACCTGATCCCGCTACCGTTTTGCGTGGCCGGGCCGCCCTGCAATGCAACCGGCGTTGTGAACAATTATCAGAACACAGAGCCGGTCTCAAGAGATACCGAGGCTCCGTCGCTCAAGCTCGATCAGGTGCTCGATTCCAAAGACAAACTGTCGTTCTTCTGGAGCCGTACGATGACTTATACCCAGTCGGGCTACGGTGAGGATGGCGCGCCGCAGCCCATCTCGGGCACATTCGGCGGGGGCATCTATTCTTCCCGGGAACGCCTGAACTACGACCGCACGGTGACGCCAACGGTGCTGCTGCATCTGGGCGCCGGTTACGACCAGGACTACCTGGGCCGGCCTTCGGTGACGCCGAACTACAACGCCTGTTCAAATCTGGGCCTTTGCAGCACAGCCTTCCAGTCTCCTGCAACGTTCCCGCTTCTGACCGGCCTCTCAGACGTTACCGCCGGCGGAACCAGCATTGCCGGGCCCCCGGGACGCGCTGACAACAAATACAGTATCTTCGACACCATCGCGAGTGTGACGTGGGTCAAGGGCAACCATACCTTTAAATTCGGCGGGAGCGCCGAGTTCATGGGAAGTTACACGTTCACCGTCAGTAACCTTCAGGGAACTTACGGTTTCAGCAGCGCGCAGACGGCGATGCCCTACCTCGTGAGCACCGCGACCGGTGTCAGCACCGCCAATATCGGCGCCAACCACATCGGCCTGCCTTATGCCAGTTTCCTGATGGGAGCTGTGGACACCGCCGAGGTTGATCCTCCGTCGGAAGTGCGCTTCGGAAAACAGCAATGGGGCGCCTACGCGCAGGATAGCTGGAAAGTCACGCGTAAACTCACCATCGATATTGGCTTGCGCTACGACTATTCGACTTACTACACGGAGCAGTATGGTCGCTCTCCCAATCTGGTGCCGAGCCTCGCCAATCCAACGGTAGGAGGGCAGCCGGGAGGCGTCACGTATCAGGCCGTTTGTCATTGCCCCTTCGCGCACAATTATCCGTGGGGGTTGGGACCACGCTTCGGCTTCGCATGGCAGGCACTGCCGAAGACCGTAATCCGCGGCGGATTCGGTATCGCCTACACGGGTACGGGTGTAGCTCAGGTGTTCGGCGCAGCGAGCGGAAACGCCTCGGCCGCCAATAGATTCCCACCGTCATCCACTCTGGGCGCGCCGCTCATGACTTTGAGCCAGGGCGTTACCATTGGCGGCGTTCCGATTACGTCGCAACAGATCGCCTGGCCCAACTTCAGCCCTGGATTTTATCCGATCGGCGGAACGGTTCCCGGACCGGGTCCGCAGTTTTATGACCCGAACGCCGGCCGTCCGGCGCGGCAGTATCAATGGAGCCTCAGCGTGCAGCGCGAGCTGGCCCGAAATCTCGTCTTCCAGGCGTCTTATATCGGAAATCGCGGCATCTGGTGGCCGACTTACGTTGGGACGGCTTTGACCAATTACAATTACCTGAGCACCTCGATATTGGCCGCGAACGGGCTCAGCCTGAATAATCCTGCTGATCTCGCCACTCTTCTGGCGCCTGTCGGGTCCGCCGCCGCCGGGCGTTTCCAGAACAAACTCCCATTTCCGAACTTCCCCCTCACCGCATCGGTCGCTCAGTCTTTGAGACCCTACCCGCAGTTCACCACGATCGCCCTGGTTAATCCTCCG
>Ga0206845_1225_pt1 | contig 11408 bp, 9 predicted proteins | sample Alteio_BWOrgCont_19_FD_152887 | JGI IMG/M metagenome (GOLD analysis project Ga0206845, IMG submission 152887) | Enriched cells from forest soil in Barre Woods Harvard Forest LTER site, Petersham, Massachusetts, United States -... | ecosystem: Environmental > Terrestrial > Soil > Temperate forest > O...
TAACGCCGCGCTCACCGTCTGCATTAAGGGGGTCTAATTGACTCATGGCAAAACTTGCGCAGCGCATAACATTAAACGTGCCGATTAAATTAACTTCAATCACCCGGGAAAAATGTGCAAGCGGCATAGGTGCCTCTCGCCCCACAATACGCTCACCTGCAACTATGCCTGCGCAATTGACACAAACGCGTATATTCCCAATCGGTATGATTTGCGCAATAGCGGCTTCAACGGCTTGAGCATCAGTGACATCACAGGCTAGGGCTAAACCCGATAAGGTGTTAGCCAAGTCATCGAGTGCTTTGCTGGCTAGATCAAGTAAAACGATAAAATAACCGTGAGTCGCTAATAATTTTGCCGTGGCGGCACCTAAGCCAGAGCCTCCACCTGTGATGAGGGCAACAGGAGCGTTTTGCATCATTTTCCTTACATGGCGGTGTAGTTGGGGCCATCACCGCCTTGCGGCGGTGTCCAAATAATATTTTGCGTGGGATCTTTAATATCACAGGCTTTGCAGTGGATGCAATTTTGTGAATTAATCTGCAAACGCGGGGCGCGGGTTTTTTTGTTATACAGGATCTCGTAAACCCCTGCAGGACAATAATGAGTTTCGGGGCTGCCGTAGGTTTTATAATTAATCGCAATCATGGCCGTAGGATTGATGAGCTTTAAATGATTTGGCTGTCCTTCAATATGCATGGTATTAGTGAGCGCAACTGAAGAGAGTTTATCGAAAGTCAGGATATTATCCGGCGGTGGATAAGCAATCACCGGCATTTTATCCGCAGCTTTTAAGCATTCATAATCGGGTTTTTGACTTAAGGTCCAGGGCGCATAACCGCGCAGAAGATAAGTCTCAAGGGCTGCATTACATAAACCCATTAATAAGCCGGCACGAAATCCAGGACGGATATTACGCACTTTATGCAATTCGCGCCACAGCCAACTTTGGTGCAATTGATGCGTATATTCGCTGCATTCTGCGACTGTTTCACTTTGTAACTGAGGAAACAGTGCATCGGCTGCAAGCATCGCCGATTTCATACTGGTGTGGATCCCTTTAATTTTCGGCACATTCATAAAACCCGCCGCATCCCCGATGAGTGCACCGCCGGGGAATGTCAATTTAGGAATCGATTGGCTGCCACCTTCATTTAAGGTGCGGGCACCGTAAGCAATGCGTCGTCCACCTTGCAATAATTTGCGGATCTGCGGATGCGTTTTAAAACGTTGTAATTCTTGAAAAGGATCTAAAGAAGGGTTTTCATAGTCTAAGCCTACGACTAGCCCTAGCGAGACTTGGTTCATGTCCGCATGATACACAAAAGAACCGCCATAGGTACTGTGATTAAGTGGCCAGCCTACGCTATGCCAGACTTGGCCACGTTGATAATATTTTGAATCGACTTCCCAAATTTCTTTAATGCCTAAGCCATAAGTTTGCGGACAGGACTCTTTATCCAGCTGGAAATGTTTAATGGCATTTTGCGTCAGTGAACCGCGGCATCCTTCAGCCAATAAGGTTTGCTTGGCGTGCAACATGATGCCTTCTTGATAATGGCTGCTCATGTTGCCTTCTTTGGTTAAACCGATATCGCCGGTTTTAACACCTATGACTTGATTCTGGTCATTGAATAATAATTCACTTGCCGCAAACCCGGAATAAATTTCTACGCCCAACTCTTCAGCTTGTTCAGCTAGAAACCGACAAAAGAGTCCGAGGCTAATAATATAATTGCCTTCGTTAACCATTTGTGGGGGGAGGGGAAGCGGAATAGTGTAATTTTCGGTTAACAGCATAAAGCGATCTTTTTTGACCGCTAATTGTACCGGGTTATCGAGTTGGCGCCAGTTCGGTAATAATTCATCAAGCGCAGTCGTCTCCAGCACAGCACCCGAAAGTGTGTGCGCGCCTACACGTGAACCTTTTTCGAGTACGCAAATGCGTAGATCTTGTTCATGTAGGTGTGCTAATTGTTTGAGACGAATCGCTGCAGTGAGCCCGGCAGGTCCTGCGCCGACAATAATTACATCAAAATTCATATTTTCTCGCGTCATGATAACCTATAATAGCATAAGAATATGGAAGTGGAGAACGATGTGAAAGTTTTAGTCCCAATTAAACGTGTGATCGATTACCGCGTAAAAATTCGCATCAAGACGGATAACACGGGCGTCGTAACCGAACACGTCAAAATGTCTATCAATCCTTTTGATGAAATTGCAATTGAGGAAGCCGTACGACTCAAAGAACGGCACCAGGTTGAAGAAGTCATACTAGTCTCCATAGGTGAAAAGTTGTGTCAAGAAACCTTGCGCGCCGGCTTAGCACTTGGTGCCGATCGGGCCATTTTATTGGAGACCGACCAAGTGTTATTGCCGCGCATGATTGCAAAAATTTTACAAAACCTAGTGACGCAAGAACAGATCGGTTTAGTCATAATGGGTAAGCAAGCCATAGACGGGGATCACAATCAAACCGGACAAATGCTTGCGGCACGCCTAGGTTGGGCGATAGGGACGTTTGTTTCTAAAATAGAATTACTCGCCGATAAGGTCCGGGTAACACGCGAGGTCGATGCGGGATTAGAAGTGTTAGAGTTAAAGCTGCCCGCAGTTTTAACCAGCGATTTACGGTTAAATCAACCCCGGATTGCTAACTTGCCGAATATTATGCAAGCCAAACAAAAACCCTTGACGATTATCCCTTTAAAAGACTGGAGTCTGAATCTTGACGCGCACTGTCAAACCCTCAGTGTGACTGCGCCAACCCCGCGTCAAGGCGGGAAAATATTAAATAATCTGGATGAATTGATACACCTATTGAAACAGGAAAAAATAATTCATGACTAAAGCACTGGTGATTGCGGAACTGAACTCCCAAAATACATTGGCTGAAGCCACGCTAAATACTATTCAAGCGGCGAGTCAATTGGCCACGCAAGTGGACGTACTGTTGGCAGGCCTGGATTTAAATGCAGCGACGGCAGCGCTGCAAGCCTTAAGCGGCGTGCACGAAGTGATAAAAGCAGAGCATCCCGCTTACGCACATGCCTTAGCAGAAAATATGGCGGCGTTATGCAGTGACTTGGCTGCAGAGTATCAGTATATCCTTGCAAGCGCTAACACCTTTGGTAAAAATATTTTGCCACGGGTGGCGGGCTTATTAGATGTTGATATGGTGTCAGAAGTGATTAAAATCATAGACAGCCATACTTTTCTTAGACCCATTTATGCGGGAAATGCGTTAGAAACAGTCAAAATTTCTGAGACCCCGATTTGTTTAACCGTACGCCCCACAGCGTTTAATGCGGCAACTCAAGGTAATCAGCGTGCACCCATTAAAGTCTGTGATCGCGTGCATGATTTAAAATTATCCACTTTTATTGAATTAAAACAGGAAAAAAGTGTCCGTCCTGAATTAACCCATGCGCGCATTGTCATCGCAGGTGGACGTGCCTTAGCGAGCGCAGAGAATTTTAAACTGATTGAAGACTTGGCCGATGCTTTAGGCGCTGCAGTCGGGGCCACACGCGCTGCAGTCGATGCGGGATACATTGCCAATGAATACCAAATTGGTCAAACGGGTAAAGTGGTTGCGCCCGATGTGTATTTTGCGATAGGGATTTCAGGCGCGATACAACATATTGCCGGCATGAAAGACAGTAAAATAATTATTGCCATCAATAAGGACAGCGAAGCCCCCATTTTTCAAATCGCAGATTATGGTGTGGTTGCGGATCTATTTGAAGCCGTGCCACAATTGACTCAAGCATTCAAACCTAACCCTTAAAAGGAAAGTTGCCGTATGTTGCATTTTGGCCTTGATGAATCATTACAATTACTTCAACAGACTGTACAACAGTTTGCACAAACAGAAGTGGCAAATCTTGCCGCAGAAATTGATAAAACCGATCATTTCCCCAGGCATCTTTGGCCTAAATTAGGCGCACTGGGTTTACTCGGCATTAATGCTGAAGAAGCTTATGGCGGCGTACGTATGGGCTATTTAGCCAATGTGATCGCGATGGAAGAACTCAGTCGGGTGTCAGCCTCCGTGGGTTTGAGTTATGGCGTGCACAGTAATTTATGCATTAATCAGATTACTTTAAATGGGACAATCGAGCAAAAGCAACAGTATTTACCACCGCTTATCCAGGGCGATTTTGTCGGGGCCTTAGCCATGAGTGAAACCACCTCAGGCTCGGATGTGATGAGCATGCGTTTGATTGCAGAAGATCGAGGAGATCATTACGTTTTTAACGGCAATAAAATGTGGATCACCAATGGGCCGGATGCGGACATTATTATTGTGTACGCCAAAGTCAGACCCACGGTGGATGAGAAAAAAATCACCGCGTTTATTATTGAGAAAAAATTTCCTGGATTTTCCACCGCACAAAAATTAGATAAATTAGGCATGCGCGGCTCGAGCACCTGTGAGCTTGTGTTTAATGAGTGCATCGTGCCGAAAGAAAATGTTTTAGGTACCGTGCATAAAGGCACGCGGGTATTGATGCGGGGTCTTGATTATGAACGCGTCATTTTATCTGCAGGTCCTGTGGGGATTATGCAAGCGTGTTTAGATGTAGTATTGCCTTATGTGCATGAGCGTAAACAATTTGGTAAATCCATAGGTGAATTTCAGCTGATGCAAGGAAAATTAGCAGACATGTACACGAGTTTAAATGCCTGCCGCAGTTATTTATACGCGGTGGCTGCATCCTGTGATCGGGGGGATGTGAGCCGTAAAGATGCTGCAGGTTTGATTTTATATTGTGCGGAAGCTGCCACACAAATGGCGTTACAAACCATACAATGTTTAGGCGGGAATGGGTATATTAATGAATTTCCTGCGGGACGATTATTACGCGATGCAAAATTATATGAAATAGGCGCCGGCACCAGTGAAATTAGACGCATGCTCATCGGACGCGAATTGTTTAATGAAACCTGAGAAATAAAACAAAATGCCGCAAATTATTAGCAAAATTAATACCACGACAGACGAGTTTCAAAAAAACGCCGCGCATATGGATGCGCTAGTTGCTGAACTTTTAACAAAAGTGCAACACGTCCAACAAGGCGGCGAAGAAAAGGCTAAAGCGGCCCATACCGCGCGCGGTAAATTATTACCGCGGGATCGCATTAATCAATTACTGGATCCGGGTTCGCCTTTTTTAGAGATCTCGCAATTGGCCGCGGAAGCGGTGTATGCGGATAACATTCCCTCTGCCGGCATTATTGTTGGGATAGGCCGCGTGTCACAGCGTGAATGCATGATTATTGCCAATGATGCCACTGTCAAAGGCGGCACGTATTATCCCTTAACCGTCAAAAAACATTTGCGTGGTCAAGCCATTGCGCATGAAAACCGTTTACCTTGTATTTATTTAGTCGATTCAGGCGGCGCTTATTTACCGTATCAAGCGGAAGTTTTTCCTGATCAATACCATTTTGGACGCATATTTTTTAATGAAGCGCGCATGTCGAGTGAAAATATCCCACAAATTGCGGTGGTCATGGGCTCTTGCACTGCAGGCGGCGCGTATGTGCCCGCGATGGCGGACCAAAGTATTATGGTAAAAAATCAAGCGACGATTTTTTTAGCAGGTCCGCCACTTGTAAAGGCTGCAACCGGCGAAGTGGTGAGCGCGGAAGAATTAGGAGGAGCCGATGTGCATTGTGCCATTTCGGGTGTGGCCGATTATTATGCCCAAGATGATCATCATGCCTTGAGTATTGCGCGTAATATTATCGCGGATTTAGATCCCGCCTTTACACCGCAGCTGGCAATGAAAACGCCGCAAGAGCCGCTTTATCCCATAGAAGATCTGTACGGCATCGTGCCGCGCGATCCGCGCGTGCAATACGATGCAAAAGAAGTCATTGCGCGCTTAGTCGATGCTTCCGAATTTTTTGAATTTAAACCCTTATACGGTAAAACACTCGTCTGCGGCACGGCCCATTTAAATGGATACCCTGTGGGTATTATTGCCAATAATGGCATTTTATTTTCAGAATCCGCACTCAAAGCCACTCATTTTATTGAATTATGTTGTAAGCGAAAAATCCCGCTGATTTTTCTGCAAAACATTACCGGTTTTATGGTGGGGAAAAAATATGAAGCCGAAGGCATAGCAAAACACGGCGCCAAATTAGTGGCGGCGGTGGCTTGTGCGAATGTGCCTAAAATTACCGTGATCATCGGCAATAGTTTTGGCGCGGGAAATTATGGCATGTGTGGCCGCGCATACGCCCCCAGATTTTTATTTATGTGGCCGAATGCTAAAATTGGCGTGATGGGCGGGGAGCAAGCGGCCGAAGTCCTCGCCGATGTAAAAGCGGCGCAGTTAAAAAAATCAGGACTAAGCTTTACCCCAGAAGAACGTGAGGCATTTAAACGTCCAGTGGTCGCACAGTTTAGGGAGCAAACCAGTTGTTATTATTCTACTGCACGCTTATGGGATGACGGGGTAATCGATCCTAAACAAACTCGGCACGTATTGGCTTTAAGTTTAGCGGCAAGCCTACGTGCCCCGATTAAGGAGACAGAATTTGCAATCTTTCGTATGTAATGATTCACTCAACTATCAAGTGAAAGATCAAGTGGCTTATGTCACGTTGAATAGGCCAGATAAAGGCAATGCTTTGAATGAAAAAATGATTGCCGAGCTCACGCAAGTCTTTAATGCGGTTCAACAAGATCCCCAGGTGCGCGTACTGTGTTTAAGCGCACAAGGTAAACATTTTTGTACCGGTGCAGATTTACAAGATATGCGCGCATCCGTCGATTATTCTTTAACTAAAAATACCGATGAGGCAAAAAAATTAGCGCATTTGATGCAAACCATGCATGATCTGGACGTGCCGGTGATTGCTGCTGTTCAAGGTGCGGTATACGGTGGGGCCATGGGTTTACTCGCTAATTGTGATATCGTGATTGCTGAAGAACACGCTTTTTTTTGCTTGTCGGAAGTCAAATTAGGTTTGGTGCCCGCTGTCATTAGTCCTTATGTCATAGAAGCGCTAGGCGTGCGCGTAGCTAAATATTTAATGTTAACGGCTGAAAAAATTAACGCGATGCAGGCATTAGACATGGGCTTAGTGCATCAAGTAGTGAGCATGCCGGCACTTATTGCTAATTTACAAGAGTGTATTGATCGTTTATTGCGAAACGGACCGCAAGCATTGCGCTATGTAAAAAAATTATGTCGGGATCTGCCGCAAATGAAAACCATCAATGACCGCCAGAATATGACCGCTAATTTAATTGCCCGCGTGCGCATCAGTCAAGAAGCGCAAGTGCGGATGCGTGATTTTTTCGAGAAAAAACATGATTAAGCGATTATTGATTGCTAACCGTGGGGAAATTGCCTGTCGGATCATTAAAACGGCTAAGCAGATGGGGATAACGACGATTGCCGTTTACTCTGAAGCCGATGCGCATGCACTTTTTGTCACACAAGCCGATGTTGCTTTTTATCTTGGGCCTGCTGCAGCAAGTCTGAGTTATTTATCCATCGATAAAATCATTCAAGTCGCCTTAAGTGCTCAGGCCGAGGCCATACATCCAGGATACGGTTTTTTATCTGAAAATGCGGAATTTGCAGCAGCTTGCGAAAAAGCGGGACTTATTTTTGTCGGCCCTAAAAGTGCGCAGATCCGCTCCATGGGTTTAAAAGATGAAGCGAAAAAATTAGCTGCGCATTACGGTTGTCCGGTTGTCCCGGAATATGATTTAAAACAAATGGAAAATTTAGCCTTTCCACTGCTGATTAAACCCATAGCAGGCGGCGGCGGTAAAGGCATGCACGTGGTAGAAAAAGCGGCTGATTTCCCTGAAAAACTGGCATCCGCACAGCGCCAGGCCGAGGCCAGTTTTGGCAATAGTGCTGTCATCCTTGAAAAATATTTGCCTAGTCCAAGGCATATTGAAATTCAAGTCTTAGCGGATCAGCACGGGCACGCGGTTTATTTATTTGAGCGGGATTGCTCGATGCAACGCCGTTACCAAAAAATTATTGAACAAGCTCCGGCACTTAATTTTTCACAAACAACACGCGAGCAAATGGGTGAGGCTGCTTTAAAAATTGTGCGGGGTTTAGGGTATGTGGGCGCAGGCACCGTAGAATTTTTGCTCGATGCAGACGGTGCATTTTATTTTATGGAAATGAATACGCGGTTGCAAGTTGAGCATGGGGTCACAGAACTTATCACTGGAGTTGATTTGGTCAAATGGCAGCTGCTTATTGCATCCGGTGAGCCGTTACGCTTAGAGCAAAAGGAGTTAGCGATAAATGGGGTGGCCTTGGAGGCGCGTTTATATGCAGAAGATCCCAGCGAAGATTTTCTCCCCAGCACTGGAAAAATTGCCTATTTATCGTGGCCAGAGGCGGTGCGGATTGATAATGGCATTAAAGTCGGAGACCAGATTACGATCTATTATGATCCCTTGTTAGCCAAAGTATTAATCCATGCAGATACCCATCAGACTGCGTGGCAGAAATTAGCCAGCGCTTTAGCGCATATTCGCATCGCGGGTGTTAAAACAAATTTGAATTTTCTGCGTCAATTAGCGCTAAATCCAATCATTACCACACAGCCTGTTGATACCCATTTTATTGATACTCATCAAGCCACATTATGCGCGCCCCAAGCGCTTTCTGATATCGATGCGATATTGGTAGGGATAGCGATGATGCTGAAACAAAATGCCAGCGTGCACAGCACTTCGCCTTGGCAGCACAATTTTCCTTGGCGCTTAAATGCAAAAGCCGTGCAAACGTTTGTAGTTAATTACGCCAAAAAGCGCTATGAATTAAGCATAGAATATGGCAAAACAGAGGATCTGGTCACTTATCAAGGTAAACTATATACGGTAAAATCGCCCAGACTAGATGAACATGAATTAACGGTTGAGATAAATAATCAAGAATACACGCGTACGGTAATTTTTCAAGCCCACCGGATTTGGCTGTTATCCGCACAACAGGATTTATTATTTACCCGTGAGTCTCACGACTACGCTGCCCAGCAGGCGCACAACGACAACACCTTGCGCGCCCCTATGCCCGGGAAAATTGTACAAGTCCTCGTGGCTGTGGGGGATAAAGTGATGGCCTCTCAGGCCTTAATGGTATTAGAAGCCATGAAAATGGAACATACCCTGCGCGCGCCGGCTGCGGGCGTGATTAAAGCCCTCCCTTTTAAAGTGGGGGATCAGGTGCAAGAAGAAGCCAGTGTTGTTGCGATGGAGCAATAAATTCACGGCTAGCACAACTTCATAGGGAATAGGTATAGACAATAAGCGTATAACTTATATAATTAATACTTTTGAATAACGATTGATGAGGGTATTATGCGCGTCTTTGCTCAGGTTATAACGGTATCGCTGTGTGTTGTAAGTTCCAGTGCTTATGCACTGACTTATCCCCTGACTGACAGTCAAGTGGTGGGTGAAGTCATTACGGTTTCGGCAAAATATGAAGATACGTTTGCTCAACTCGGGCGCGCCCATGATATAGGCGCGTATGCTATGGAGCTTGCCAATCCTGGCGTGGATATTTGGATCCCAGGCGAAGGGACCCCTATTACTATCCCCAGTGCATTTGTTTTTCCAGACGATACGCGCAAAGGAATCGTCGTTAATTTACCTGAATTGCGTTTGTACTATTTTGATCCCGAAGCGGGGGAAGTCTCCACTTTTCCTCTGGGCATAGGTAAAGACGGTTGGTCTACACCTGCCGATCAGGTTGCAAGAATTACCGAGAAAACCGCTAACCCCACGTGGGTTGTGCCCGCAAGTATCTTGGCTGAACATGCCGAAGAGGGCACGCCTATTCCTGGGTTAGTCGATGGCCGTCATGTGCCTCCTGGGGATTTTAATCCTTTGGGCGCTTATCGCCTGCGTTTAAGCATACCCGGCATTTTACTGCACGGAACCAATGCGCCCATAGGCGTGGGTCGACAAGTGACCCATGGCTGCATGCGCTTATTTCCTGAAGACATTGAGACTTTATTTAATATGGTTGAGGTGGGAACTCCAGTGTATGTCCTCAATGATCCCATTAAATTAGGCTGGAGGGAGAAGGAGTTATACTTAGAAGTCCATCCGTCTTTACCCTCGCACCCGTTAACGACGGAACAACGTAAGGTCTTATTAGTCGATAAACTCGAGGCCGCACTGCAGGGTAAAAACGCCACTGTGAATTGGCGCGCTGTACATGAGGTATCTAAGCAGCAAAACGGGGTGGCCATGGTCATTGCGACTGTGGAGTAAGCTTGCGTGTCACTTTTGCGCTTATTTAGATTTTATGATAGGCTGCAACTTCCATAATTAAGAAGTAAGCTTCCTATATTTTGGAAAAAATTAACACCTTATTAAGAGGAAACCCTATGAAATTACAGAGCAAACTGCATTCAATGTTATTAATTGCATGCTTATTTTTCACGACCCTAAGTTTCGCCGTTGAGCCGTTGCCTGACAATTTATTGGCATTTGACAGCAAACAGAGTACGCAGCTATTAAAGCAAAGTGCAAACACTAACACCCTCAAAGTGTTGGAACATTTCGCTACCCAACAAACCGTAACGTATTGTGGCCCGGCTTCTGCGATAACGGTATTAAATGCGATGGATATCGTGGCACCTATAGATTACGTGCCTGCACCCATAGCCCCTGGTTATTTTGAATTTGCCTATTTCTCACAAAATAACTTTTTCAGTGAGGCCGTACATGAAATTATTCACCCTGACCGAGTCTTCGAGAATGGGATGACATTAAAGCAATTGGCCGCAGCAATTGAAACCTGGGGTGTATCAGCAAAGCCTCATTTCGCAAATAAGTTGACCTTGGAACAATTCAGAACCATGATCAAACGGGCTTTGGCTAATGATAAGTATGTCATCGCGAATTTTTTACGTAGCGCCATGCAACAACAAGGGGGCGGACATCATTCTCCCGTCGCAGCTTACGATGAAACCACGGATCGCTTTTTAGTATTAGATGTTGCGCGTTATAAATACCAATCGTATTGGGTTAAGGCCAAAGATTTGTGGAAAGCAAGCGTTGATCTAGACGAGACTCATTCCCGCGGGTTTATCATTATCTCTGAACTGCCCTAAAGCTAAAATTTAATTCATGCCTCCAAAAGACGTAGACGGGTTTTTCCCCGTCTACGTCTTTTTTTTATAAGGCAGAACAACTGTTTTGAAAATGTGAACCTTGGCACCGAAGTAAAGCTGAATCTACTACACAAATGTCTGTAAAAGAGGTTGGCCGTAGAAGCGCAGAGATCGATAGGCTTGCTCCCTTTGTAACGGGGGTCGGCCGTTTCGGCCGGGGGGATTTTAGCGATCTTAATGCGCATAATGAATTTTATTAAAGCTTAACTCTTAGAAAATTC
>Ga0206845_1151_pt3 | contig 11375 bp, 14 predicted proteins | sample Alteio_BWOrgCont_19_FD_152887 | JGI IMG/M metagenome (GOLD analysis project Ga0206845, IMG submission 152887) | Enriched cells from forest soil in Barre Woods Harvard Forest LTER site, Petersham, Massachusetts, United States -... | ecosystem: Environmental > Terrestrial > Soil > Temperate forest >...
CAGTACGGTTGGACGCGACAAACCTGTTTGTTGAGCGATCGAATGATTTGACACTCCCTGCCCGGCCAGTAAGACCACCTGACATTTGCGCAGTGTTCTGGGGCGTAGAACCCGCCCGAACCAGGGACTCCAGTTGACGTCTTTATTCCTCGCCGACGGTCAGAGGAGCGGCACGAACGAACATGCCACTATTGCATCATGAATCGCCTTTATTGCAAATAATTAAATGGGACGGGACCCTAGGATACGCAAGGCCAAGCGAATCGGACGCTCGCGGCGGTCCACAAGATTTATCCAACAATAACGGTACCGGACATCGAAACAGCGCATGCACCGCCAGCGTGGAACAAGGTTCACACTACACCGCGTCTGTACTCTTGTTCTCCCGGGCGCCCCTGTGTTTCTGATCGCACGTTGTATCGATCCGCACGGACAGTCCCGGTGGAAGCACCATCCGCGCCAAGCGGTTTCGCATATACTTTGCTCTGATGTTCGAACCCTCTCAAGAACCTCCCGTCCCTCTTCCGGAACACGCTTCATCCACAGATCGTCGATCGCCCCCGCCCTCCGAGCTGACCTGGAGGCAGCAAAGGTGGTGGAGTTTAGAAAACGGCTATCCTGCCGTACCGACCTCCGAACTCGAATTTGCGAGGCTAATTGACACAGCGCGCCAAGCTCACAAGGCGCTTCATGCGAATCGTCCCGCAAAACCGCACGGTATTCGAGAAGAGATCCGGAGAGATGTGATCCCGTTCTATTTACTAGGGGAGAGAACTAGAAGGGACTTTATAGACGTCCGCAGCAAAATGTGGCTCGATCATATTCGAACTTATTCCAAGATTAAGAATCACGGCGCTCCCACAGGAAGCGTCGAGATCGATTATGCTGCGGGACATCTGGACGTCATTGACCGGAAATTCGGAGCGCTTCTAACCATCCAGAGTTTAATTGGTTTCGTCATCAGCGTTACCGTTGGTGCGTTCAAAGAACGGTTGTTTCATCTACTCGCGGTTCCAAAGGATAAACTCCTATACACAATTGTGGTCTTATTTGTTGGTTTCATCGTGTCTGCTTGGACAGGCATGACTTTGAAGTCGATGAATAAGGTGTTTGCCACAGGTTTAGTAATCGCCGTCAGTCTTTTTTATTTGCGGTTTCGATTGCCAGACTATTTAGCAGCTGGCTTGATTGCATGTCTGTCATGGCTCTGGTTTACCGCGACGCTGATGTGTCTTCGCGGAACAGGACGCGCTCGCTGGGGTGAGATGAGATCCATCGGAAATGATCCAGTGACTGCTGAGATGAGCAGAGAAGCTAAAACGCAGCACGACTATCAAGTAATGACCTTGATAAGGGCATTAGTAGGCCGGACCGCAATTTATCGTGCAGCCGTTTTACTAGTGTTCACCAACCTCTATTTTCTGGTATTAACAGGGTACGTGACCGCGCTGGTCCTTGCCAAAGATCAGCGCACAATACCGGGGCTTCAGGAGAGCAGAGTGTCGCAGCGACAAGCGGAGATGGAATTTCAAATCCCCTTCGCTTCCGGGGACACCTGCGACACCTCCCCAACTGCTGCAAGTGATATTGGCAGAATCGCGATCGAAGTGGCGAAACACGATCCGATTGGGTTGCTAATTATCGGTTCGACCGATGCCGTGCCGCTTAAGGGGGTTCTTCGCGAAGCATTGGGAAATAACGCGACATTGGCTATGACACGCGCTGAGTGTGTTTCAGGACGGATTATGAAAATACTTCGGCTTAACAATAAGGCTTTGCCAATTGAGGTAATTACAAGGGCGGCGCGCGACCAATCCTCTGAGGCTCGGTCCAAGGGCCGTGATGATGACCGGATTGTTGAAGTACATCTAATTAGACCGGTGGTGTGAGTGATGAGTGGGTTGCTGCGCGTTAACGTCCAATATCGCTAGCTACTTTCGTGTTAGCAACCCGCCAGCGACTGGCGCTTGTAACGTTTCGTTCTTCGCGTTTGCGAAGTGCGACGGGTTCGGTTTTAGGGAAGGAATAGGCACAGCGGTGCGGATTCAAATCAAGGATAATCGCTTTTTGCGCTACTGGAGCGTTCGACGCCGATTAGGGCGGGAGATGCCGAACAGAGAGTTTTCATAGCGCTGGAGTAGATCGGCGGGGCCTTCATACACTTCCTGGCACCCCGCCTCGCGAAGTTGGCCTTCCGGGAAGCCGCCGCATAGTACGCCAATGACCGACATACCCGCTTTGGCAGCTGCTTCCGCATCATAAGGCGTGTCGCCGACCGCGATGCAATCTTGCGGCGAAATGTCCAAGCGCTCGGCAGCGGCGAGGAAAATGTCTGGATGGGGTTTCGACTTGTCGGCGTCTTCCGACGATGCCTGGCTTTCGACAAGATCGGAAATGTGAGCTATATCTTTGTAAATGTTCAGCTCCTTTTCTTTGGCCGACGAGGCCAAGGCGATCTTCCATCCGTGCCCGATCATCTTTTGAAATAGCGCTCTGACGTCAGGAAAGGGCCTCACTTGCGGCATATATTGCCGCATGAAGAGATCACCGCGGTATCTCTGAATTTCCTCGCCTCGCGATTCCATCTCTTCCCTGGAGAGAAACACCGGCAGAAACTGATCGCCGCCCTTGCCGATCTGACCTCTGATCTGGTCAAACGGAAGATCGTGGCCGAAGTGGTGAAGCGCCTCCTGCCACGCCCGTGCGTGCAAGTCCACGGAATCCACCAGCGTCCCGTCTATGTCGAAGATTCCAGCTCTCATATCTCCATGGTAGTGTGCCCTGAGATTGGCATGTCAGTTCTCGCTCGAGCCGGCCAACGCGAACTGCTCGCTTCGCTCCAGGTGACGTCGACAATGGTAATCGTGAATATCCTCGCCTACATTTTCGCCTTCGCTGCCGGCTCCGCCAGCCCGGTTCAAGCGGGCGCCAGCGCCCAACTCAACAAAGGGATCGAGAGCCCTATCTGGTCCGCCTTGTTCGTCTATGGCAGCGGCCTCATGGGCGTTATTCTCATTCAGCTGATAATTCGCCAGGCTTGGCCCGGCCATCGGTTCGGAAACGGCGGCCTCCGATGGTGGGTCTGGACCGGCGGCGTACTGAGCATCGCTTCGACCATATCAGGGCTGACGCTTGCGCAGAAAATGGGATCGGGATTGTTTACCGGCCTAAGTGTGACGGCATCGCTCCTGACGTCGGCTGCTCTCGATCAGTTTGGCCTGATGGGGTTCAAGCAGCATTCAATATCGCCGCTGCGTGTGACTGGAACGGGATTGATGATCGCGGGGGTTTGGCTGATCGGGAAGTTCTGATTGGCGTCTTGCGATTCCGCAGAATCGTTTCGCTTTCATTCGCGGGCGCGTTAAGTCACTATATCGGTAGCTTTTCTCGCGTTGCACGCTGCCTCATCCTCCCGCTCGCGATCGTTACAATCAACTGGTGGAATTGCTTGTCGATTCGTTCGGGGCGGTACCCGGCGCATATCAGCCGGGCACACCACACATAAGGAGCCGCTAATGAAACGAATCTGTGTTCTTCTCTGCCTCGCCGCATCGACAACGCTGGCGCAGGACACAAAGGTCACCACTCTGCTCACGAAGCACCTTGCGGGCATCCCTGGCAAAGAGGGATCGATGTTGACCGTCGAATATGCTCCCGGCGCGTCCTCAGCGATCCATCGCCATAACGCGAATACGTTTGTCTACGTGCTGGAGGGCGCGGTCGTGATGCAGGTGCGGGGCGGCAAGGAAGTGACGCTTGGGCCCGGACAGACGTTCTACGAATCACCCGACGACATCCACACCGTGTCGAAGAATGCGAGCGCTACGAAACCCGCGAAGTTCCTCGTGTTTTTCGTGAAGGAGGAGGGCACGCCGGGTACGGTGCCGTCAAAATAGCGTGCGGGTGGTTCGGGTTTCCGCCCTCGCGCTTTGTTTTGTGCGGCCGGGTTTGGGCAACAATTACATCCGCGCGGGGATCCGCGTTAACCGCCAATATCGGGAGCTATTTTCGCGCTCTGCCGGCGTCCTCTCATGCGGGAATGCCTTATCCTCAGTGCCTGAACCTAGCGAGGTCGCCAGCTCCACTACACTCGCTTCATAATTCTCAAGACGATGAGAAACAGCGCGAGCGCCACCAGTACCAGTCCCACAGCACACACGGCATGCACACGGGAGAGTTCCCCCGCTGGACGCCCCCAGCGCTGCGGTTTACCGGAAAGTTTGGGTGTCCCGGGCGGAGCTTTCATATTGCCGCCTGGTGTGCAAGTGTGTGGCCGTTGGCACGGGTAAGCGTCCCTGAGCATTTGGCCTTTACGATTGCATGATACGGCAGGTGACAAGCCTTGCCGCAGGGGGAATGAGTACTCCGCGATCAATGCGATAACGCAAGATATGCCTCGCGGCAACGGGGAGAGCACAAAGATTTCCCTGGTTCATACGGTCGCTTGCGGCGTTCAGGCACGGCGGATTGCTTCAGGCCCTTTGTTGATTGCAAACTAAGGAGAGGGAGTACGAGTATCAAAAATCTCTGGTCTACCCTGGAGCGAACGGCGACCGCGTGGAGTGACCATGAGGCGCCTCGCCTTGGAGCTGCACTCGCGTTCTATACAATCCTGTCACTTGCACCACTCGTGATCCTGGTTATGGCGGTTGTTGCATTCGCATTTGGGCGGTCCTCCGCCCACGATCAGATTCTCAACCAGGTACAGGGCATGATCGGACACGACGGCGCTGATGCCATCCGGGCCATGACCGAACAAGCGGGAAAACCCTCTTCGAGTATTCTGGCCTCCGCTATAGCTATTATCACGCTACTATTTGGCGCTTCCGGTGTTTTTGGGGAGCTGCGCTCAGCCTTAAACAAGATTTGGGACGTGAAGCCCAGAAACGGAGGAGGCATCATGGAAATGATCCGGCAGCGATTTTTCTCTTTCGGAATGATGCTGGCTATCGGATTTCTCCTATTGGTGTCGCTGGTGTTAAGCGCTGGGCTGGCAGTACTCGGGAAGTTTTGGAGCGATCGCCTTCCGCTACCTGAATGGATTCTTGATACGGTCAATCTGGTAGTCTCCTTCGTCGTTGTTGCGGCGTTGTTCGCGCTGATTTTCAAGTATGTACCGGAAACGAAGATCGCCTGGAGAGACGTTGGGGTCGGAGCTTTGTTCACTGCATTTCTTTTCACAATCGGCAAAGCGTTAATTGGACTCTATCTCGGTAAGGCGGCGGTAGGCTCGGCATATGGCGCGGCCGGATCGCTCATCGTACTGATCGTCTGGGTTTACTATTCTTCCCAAATCTTCTTTTTTGGGGCTGAGTTCACTCATGTTTTCGCTGAATCGTCAACCTCAAAGCGCCCCTGAGTTCGCATTGTTCGGAAATGATACTATCCGGCACATGAAGGTACACGCAATGCGGTGCTGTGATTTCATTCTTCCTAAGGCGCTGCGAACTTCAGAGTGATTCATGAACGGTGTTACGGATTGGACCAGATCACTGACTCGACGAGACTTTATCGCTCGCGCTGCCGCAATCGGGGCGACACTGGCTTGGGCGCGTCCAGGCTTTGCGAAGGCGCAGGCCTGGCGGGAACGCCGCGATCTGTATCCGGAAGGAGTCGCGTCGGGCGATCCGGAACCCGACAGCGTCGTCCTGTGGACGCGGCGGCCATTTGCCGCGGGAAAGCGTGGCATGCTTACGGTCGAAGTCGCGCTCGACCGTGATTTTCGTAAGCTTGTGGCGACGGCGCGCGCGCGAGTGTTCGCCGATTCGGACTGGACTTGCCGGGCGCTTGCCGCACAGCTTAAGCCCGCGACGATTTATTGGTACCGCTTCGTCGACGACGAGGGTAACGGCAGCCGCGTAGGCCGTACGATGACCGCACCCTCGCTCGACGATGGGCGCCAGGTGCGTTTTGCGTTCGTCTCGTGCCAGAGCGTCAACGAGGGCAAGCAGAACGCCTGGCGGCGGATGGTCTGGGAAGACGTGCACGCCCCCGCCGAGCGGCAGCTGAATTTCGTGCTGCACCTCGGCGATTTCATCTACGAGGTCGTCGAGTATCCCGAGGAGATCGCGCATCGCTACGACCGCACGGTTTATGACATCGGCCGCATCCCTGACGGGCGGAAGGTCGGCAATTTCCACGTGCCGACCACACTCGACGGCTACCGAATGGTCTATCGCGCGCACCTCGCCGACCCAGACATTCAGGAGGCGCGCGCCTGGTTCCCGTTCGTATGCATCGGCGACAACCACGAATTCTCGTGGCAGGGCTGGCAGAGCACGATTAAGTATGATGGCAGGCCGGAGCCCGCGCAGCCGCTGCGCGTCGCGGCTAACCAGGCGTGGTGGGAATTTATCCCGTCGCGCGTCGCGAAGGCGTCGGGCCCGGGGCTCGATCGGTTTGAGCCGCCCAAGGTGCAGGTCGCGCCGATCTTGCGGGTCGATGCCGACGGATTAGGCGACGAGCCCAACAATCGTATTGCGATCGCCAGCATGACGGCATATCGCGCGATGCGCTTTGGCAAGCATGCGGAACTGATCATCACTGACTTCCACAGCTACACGATGGAAGACCCGTTGACGCGCAGGGAGGCAGAAGCGTTCAGCTCGCGCGATTTTCCCGAACTGTTTCCACAGGAAGCGGCGGAAATCCTCGAAGCCGGGCGTAGCTATCCCGGCGGCGCGCCGGATACGATTGCGTTCGGCGATGATCAGATTGCCAATTTCCGCAAAGCGGAGTCCTTTTTCACGGTGCTCGGCCGTAAGCAAAAAGCGTGGCTCAAGGGCAAGCTTACTTCGTCGAAAGCGACCTGGAAGATCTGGGCTGCAACTAACGGAACGCTGGATATGCGCACCGACCCCCAAAACCTGCCCGCCGGGCTGACCGCGCCCTGGCCGGGCAAGGGCTACGCCACTTTCGGTGGTGGTGACTTCAGCGCGGCGCTTACCGAGCGCGGCGAAATCTACGATCTGGTGCGCGAGGCCGGTATCGACGGCTTCGTTACGGTTTCGGGCGACCGCCACAGCTTCTGGGCAGGCTACGCAGCAAAGGCACTGCCGCCAGCCAGGTTCGATCCAGTCGGCGTCACCTTCATCACCGGCTCGATTTCCGCGCCGGGACTGGCCGAGGCGATGGAGCACGGGCTCAAGGGCCATCCGTTGAGGCCACTATTCGCAGTTGAGCGCGAGGGCGGCCGTTACGAGGCCACGGTCAACCTAACGCTCAAACGCGGCGTGAAGAGCGCGCTGGAGTATGCACGATCTGGGGATATCGAGGCGGCGCGGCGCGAGACCAATCCCGACAATGCGCCACACCTCGAATTCGTTGACATGGGCGGACATGGTTATGCGATCGTGACTGCCGACGCAGAGAGGATTGCAAGCGAGTTTGTCTGTATTCCAAGACCGATAACCAGCGCACCCACGCCGGATGGCGGCCCGCTGCGTTACCGTGTCGTTAATAGTGCGGCGCGCTGGCAAGCTGGCGAGAAGCCAAGACTGGCGCAGAGCGTGATCGAAGGCGACGTCTCGCTGTCGATATGAGGCGTCTTGCCATGTCCAATGGCTCCGTGGCCGGTAACGGTCGCATCGCCCGGGAATAACGGCGTAGTGGCGATCTGGAAGTCCTCGGCATTCGGCTGATATCAACTCTTATCGGTAGGTACTTCGTGCCCGGGGCACTTCTGCCCGTTTGCGCGGCCCCGATCGCTCCGGCGAGGTCGGTTTGCAAGCTCGCGAGTAAACCTTGCGCGACTACACGCGGTCCATTTCATCCAGTTGTTCGCTGCGGTCGCCTGTTGGTCGCGGGCTGCAGCCTCAGGTGGTTTTGACAATCGAGGGAGTCTTCCAGATTTCGTCCAGCAATGCTTTCTGCGGCCAGTAATAACGCATGAACATGACGAAGGGTCCTTTGGGCGCAGGCAGCCAGTTTGCTGCCTTGTCCTCGCCGCGCGAATCGGCCTGAACGTAGAGCGTCAACGAGCCGTCCGCTCCCTTCGTCATGCCGGGAATCATCGGCGAGTTGATCAGATACCGGTCGATGGGATTTCTGACCAACAGCTGCTTCGGCAAGTCATACATCGTGACCGACCAGAAGGCGTTAACTGGCGGCGTCTCGCCAGCGGCGAAGCGGAGCACGTATCGTGCCTGCGAGCCGTCAAGTGGCTGACCATCGGCATCCCGTTCAAGGATGGGATACAGAGCTTCATCGCGTGAATTGGCGCCGATGCCGACCTGTGTTCCGGTGGCGCGCGCGACGAAATCGTTTTTCAGGAAGTCACGGTCGCCGAAAAGCGTGTCCGTCTTTTCCGCTGAGAGATTCGCGTTTGGCATCGATGATCTTCTGACCTTCAGCCATTCCCTGTACCATGGCGGCCCGCCATTCGGCGGGACGCTGGTTAACGTCAAACGGTTTGCCGGGCTGGATTCCAATCTCAACGAAGCGCTGACGCAGCGCGGCTTCGCTGGGGTGTGGGGGCTGGCAGAACCGCAGGAGAAAGGCGAGGAGGCTGAATAATTCGGGCGAAGTCCGCTCGGTCGTGGGGGACATCGGCCTGAGCCATTCCACCCCCGACGCGGCGGGCGGCGCGGCTGTTCCCGAGAAGCTCGATACCGGCTCGACCCTGTAACTGGACTGGATTCTCTTCACGTTTTCCAGATCGCCCGGATCGAACAGCTGAGTACGACCGACCACGCTGACAAGACCAGTTTCAGAACGGATTACTTTGGTGATTCCCGAGGGTGTTTCGCCGTTCCATCCCGGTCCAGCTATCAGGTAGCTCCCCCCTTCGTTGCCGGTGGTGCGGGTGCCGATGTACGCGAAGCTGAATGTGTACAGATCCAGCAGCTGGAAAACGAAGTAACGCTCCTTTTCCATTCGGGGAACCGTGATCACGACGGGCTCGGCGCGCAGATCGAGACCCGCGAACGTATACGGAGTATCAGAGTTCGGGGTGACAAAGGCCGTGTCTTCCGGGGTGAAGACACGTGCAATGTTCAAGACCGTATTAAATGGTCCTTTGTATTGCGCGCCGCTTTTGTCGATGCTGAATTCATACATGGTGCTCCACTGGCTGACCAAAGGGACGCCATAAATGTAGGCGTCACGTGCCGTTTCGACCATCGCGGCATTTTCCATCATCTGACCTCCACAGGTTCCGGAAGCTTCCACTGTCCGTTCCGGGCTGCAGCGCTCGGTCCATAGACGCGTGCGACGAAGCTGTACTTACCCTCGGGAGCGGGGAGCCAATTGCTTTCTTTATGCGCGCCAGGCGATTTGTGGCCAACGTAGAGCATGAGACCACCATCCGCATCGTATTTCAGGCCTTTCGTACGGTCGCCGATGGAATAGCGGTTCAGGGCATTCGCATAGAGGAATCGATCCGGCAGAGTATAGAGGGTGACAGACCAGAAGAAGCGTGCCGGGGGCAACTGGCCCGCGGCAAAGTGAAGGGAGGCATGCCCAGCGCCATCTCCGACGAAACCGCCGTACCAGGCTTCTTCGAGATCATTCCCGTAAAGGCCCATCGCGGCGGCGACCGCGCGCTGCCGGTACTTCGGGCCCAGCACATCGCGAGAACCGAACAGTCCGTTTGAGCCGTGCCTGACGACGATCTGATCGTGTAGCTGCTTCTGCGCTTCGCTCACGCCCGTGTCGATCGCCGCCAGCATGGCCGGATCCACATATTGCGCATCCCAGGGTTTCCCGGCCGCGATGCCAATCTTCGCAAAGCGCTCGCGCAGTGCGATTTCGCTCGGGTGCGGAGGCTCGGCAAGGGAAAGCAGGAAATTAAGGTATGTAACGAAATCATGATTCGACGCTTTCGATTTGTCGTAAGGCGGAAAGACCAGTGGCGCGGGGGCGCTAGGCGCCACGATACCAATTTTCGTCCTGAGTTGGTGGTTCGCGTATCGCACGGGCTGGTTCTAACGACCCGGAGAGTCCGTATTCACTAAACCGCGTTAACCGCGTAAATGGCGTAGGCCCTTCGTGAGTGGGATCTCGACTCGCGCTGCGGGCGTTGCGACCCGCTCATGATGATGCGAAAGCACGACGGTGCTTTCACCAATGCCCTCCAAAAGAGTCAGACCCTTTTCCCGAGTGCGCCGCGAATTAGGAGGGTTGCGACTTTTTCCACTCTTTCCAGTCGCCGATAGCGGCCGCGGCCATGTCCTTGACCGCCATCCGCAGCCATTTGCCAGAGCGTTTATTCAGGTCACCGACAATTCGCGCGCCTGCCCGTGCGGTGCCCAGATGAACGTTAGCCGTCTCCCAAGCCATAGCGTGGAGCAGTTTGTCCTGATCCTTTTGACCGTTCATCGTCTCGATCTCAATGGGTGAGGAATCCGGTGCCAGCTGGCGGACCAGCCACTTGCCGCTCATGCGGACGAAAGGATCGGGACAACGGATCGCCTGCCCCAGTAAAAGCTGGTAGTAAATTCGCGAAGATTCTTCGCGCCGGGCCCAGACACACGCGGAGGGTATCGCGGCCTTGGCCTCCAATGCGATCTGGCCGCCCTGCCAGTCGGAAATGGCAACATACCGGGGGTGCCCTAAGCTTCCGATACCCGCTATGCGGCGAACCACCCGATATGCCAGCTGCGGGACGGGCAGCAGGCTGGCGATCGCCTTGCGCGCGTCGGCCGGGACATTCGTGCGGGCAGCAGGCAGGGCGTCCATCTTCTTCCAGAAGACCGCCGGTATATCGAGGCAGTCGAGCGCAATCTTGCGCAGCCACTTGTGTTTTTCTTCGAGCACAAAGGGCTCGCCCCCCTCTCGAAGACACGTGCGGTATCCATCGAGAATCACATCGACAACATTGCCTAATCCGACGTTGATTTCTCCTTCCGATGCATCGAGAATCGCGCTGACGGCCAGGCGCACCAAGTCGTTCGCATAAGGCAATGGGAACGCTTCGTCAAAGTCATCAATGCCCCAGATCAGCCGGCCAAACCCATCCCGCCAGGTGCCGAAGCTCGCTATGTGCAAATCTCCTACGGCGAGGACGGATGGCGCTTTGCTCAACTCGGGACAAATTTCAGGGAAAAGCTGTGTCCATCGATAGAACGTGGCGCGCAGGAACTGGACCGGACTTTCCGCCATCTGAATGTGCTTGTCGGAAAGCTGGGTCTTAACCACAGCCATGTGGCGGCTGACCCATTTCTCGAAATCCTTCGTCGCCAACAGAATATCCATGGGTCTCTCCCTTCAAAGAGCACGACGACTGCACCGACGACGTTGGAGGTAACTTTCGTATTCAGTCCGCCTGCAGTCCGGCGGATAAGATTCTCGCATTTTTTGTCCCGAGTGTCCCGACCCCCTTGAGACCACTCGGGACGCCTCGCGGCCAATATTTACAGGCTTGTCCCGACGGTCCC
>Ga0206845_1033_pt1 | contig 11254 bp, 10 predicted proteins | sample Alteio_BWOrgCont_19_FD_152887 | JGI IMG/M metagenome (GOLD analysis project Ga0206845, IMG submission 152887) | Enriched cells from forest soil in Barre Woods Harvard Forest LTER site, Petersham, Massachusetts, United States -... | ecosystem: Environmental > Terrestrial > Soil > Temperate forest >...
CCGATCCGAAGGTCGATCTTATGGGCCGGCCCGGTCGCGGGAGCCGGCGCGCCTTCGAAGTCGGAATAAACCCCGCCGAGCCGGGACTTTGCATGAATCATATATTGCGCGGGCTCGGGCAACTGAACAAAGATATCGCCCTTGCCGGCCTTCGCATCAATGTCGCCTTCGACCTTTGTGATTACCACGTCGCCGGTGTGATGCCGAATCAGCAGGCGCGCGCTCCGCGGAACCATGATCCGGTAGTCGATATAAGCACCGCGCAAGTACGGCTTTTTGGTCGCGATGGTCACCTCACCGCTGCCTCCGCCGGTAACCGTGACCTGAATTCGCTTCAGCCGCTCCGTCGCCTTTTCCTTCGAATCCGTCGGGAAGGTGTATCGGGTTGCGACGATTTCGACGTCCGGCTCATCCCAGCCAATGATGTTGACGGAGCCCGTGGAATCTTCCACGTGGACCTGTCCGCCCGCTGTAAGGGCCGCGCGTTCGGTCGTCACCACATCCACTCGTGGTCGGACAGCGAATGCCGGCACGGCCAGACAGAGTCCCGCCAGAACCGCCAGAACTTGCTTCATAAGAACCATTATGACGTGAATCCGCAGGGGTCGCCGAGGCATGCGCGCCGGAGCAAAGATGTCTATGTACTAAGATGTCTATGCATGGCCGCCAAACTCAAATGTGGCATCGGGGCTTCCACCCCGCCGCGGGGCTTCCGCCCGGCGCGGAGCGAAAAGGAGACCCGCTGAATATGCCCAAACAGGACTCCCTCCAGGGCACGCTCGATCTCCTCATCCTGAAAATCCTTTCGCGGCAGCCAGGCCTGCACGGATACGCCATAATGTCGGCTATTCACAACGCATCGGGCGAGGTACTTCGCGCCGAAGAGGGCTCGCTCTATCCGGCCCTGCATCGCATGGAAGAGGAAGGCTGGCTGCGAGCCAAATGGATCACGAAAGACACGGGCCGCAGAGCCCGCCAGTATGAGTTGACCGCTGACGGAAAGAAGCAGTTGGCCGCAGAAGAATCGCGCTGGCACACGGTAACCTCAGCCGTGAATCGCGTTCTCAAGGCGGTGTGACATGTCGGCCTGGTCACGCATAGCCAACGTCTTCCGCTCTGAGACCGTAATGCGCGATCTCGACGAAGAGTTCGAGTCGCACATCCATGAAGCGGTCGAGGAGGGCCGCGATCCGGCGGTAGCGCGCAAAGCCTTCGGCTCAACACTGCTGTATCGCGAAGCGAGCCGGGATCTTCTGATCGCCGTTTGGCTCGATTCCCTACGCGCCGATATCGTCTTCGGCTGGCGGCAACTCATGAAAAGGAAGGTCACGTCAACCGCGGCGGTTCTGTCGCTGGCGCTGGCCATCGGCGCCTGCATGACGGCCTTTCGCCTGATCGACGCGCTTCTCCTCCGGCATCTCCCGATCGCGGAGCCGCAACGGCTGTACGCCCTCTCCTGGCGGGGACCGGGTGGAAGTGCCTGGAGCGCTCTGGGCTATGCGGACTTCACAAGGCTCCGCGGGCTGGTAAAAGGCCAGGTCGATCTGATCGGCATCTCAAGCGCCGACCGGATGGATCTCACCTGGCGCCTGCCGGCCGGGCTGGCCGAAGCCCTGGAAAAGGTGGAAGTACAGTTCGTTTCGGGCCGAATGTTCGCCTCGTTCGGGCTGCGCCCCGCGCTCGGTCGCCTGTTCACCGAAGATGAGGATCTCGAACCTCGCGCACATCCCATAGCGGTCCTTTCCTACGACTACTGGACCCGCCGGTTCGCGCGCGATCCGAACGTGATCGGGCGCAGCTTCGAAATGGGCCGCAAGTATGGGATAGGTAATGATCTCTTCGAGATCGTTGGAGTCGTGGGAAAAGGCTTCACCGGAACTGTGTCAGGGAGGGAGACGGATATTTTTGCGCCCTCCACAATGAGCGCATTCGTCAATCGACCCGAAGCGGCCTGGCTGACGCCATACCTGCTCTTGTCGCCTGGATCGCAGGAGCGTCTCCGCGCCGTTACGACCAGAGTTCTGGAGCACAGCGCCACGCCTTGGATGAAGCCGCCCGTGGCCGTCTTTGTCGAACCCGCCGCCGCGGGTGTTTCCGGTGTACGAAGGGACTACCGCGAGCCGCTCATCGCTTTGAGCGTAATGGTCACGCTGGTGCTGCTGATCGCCTGCGCAAACGTGGCGAATCTGATGACCGCGCAGCGGGCGGCGAGAATGCATGAGATGGCGCTCAGAGTCTCGATCGGCGCAAGCAAGTGGCGTCTGCTGCAACTGGTCCTTGTCGAAAGTACTCTGCTTGCGCTCATCGCGGCCGTCGGGGCCGCTTTGTTCACGTGGTGGTCGGCGCCATTTGTAATAAGTCGAATTGATTCGCCCGGCAACCCGGTGCGTTTCTCTCTAGACATCGATTGGCGGATTCTTGCCGTCGGGTTATCCGTGACACTGCTCGTTGGTATTTTCTGCGGCCTTGCGCCGGCGAAAGCTCCGCGGCGGCTCATGTATATCCTGATCGCTGCACAGGCAGCCTTCGGCTGTCTCGTCCTGTTCGTCGCGGGCCTCTTTGCCGCGACTTTCGAACGGCTTTCTCATCAGTCCCCTGGTTTCTCCGAGGAACGGCTCTTGAATATCGACACCACTGCGGAACGTGCGCAGCCGCCCGTCTTCTGGGATCAGGTAGCCGAACATCTGCGAACTGTGCCCGGCGTCGAAACCGTCACGCTGGCCGACTGGCCGCCGCTCGACGGATACAGCTATAAGTTCAACGCGATCTCCATCGACGGCGGGCCGCCCACAGCGGTCAGCGCCGCGTTTATGAACATCTCGCCGGGATGGCTCGATGCGATGAAAATCCCCTTCATCGCCGGTAGAGACTTTCGCCGCGAAGACAAGTCTCCGGGCGTGGCAATCGTAAACCAGGCGTTCGCCAGACAGTTCTTCAACGGAGAGAATCCGATTGGAAGGTGGTTCGCGGGCACGCAGGCATATCTGCAAGGGCAGCGCTTTCAGGTTGTGGGGCTGGTGCGCGATGTCCGTTACCGGTCCCTGCGTGAGGGAGTGCTGCCCGTGGCCTATACGCCCTTTCACAGACTGGACGCGAAAGGCGCGGTCGAGGATCTGGTTGACGGAACTTTCACGATACGCGCTTCAACTGCAGATCCGATGGCTCTGGCGTCAACGCTGCGCCGCGAGGTGACCACAAGCCGACCGGGATTTCGCGTTACGAACCTTCGTTCGGAGCGGGAGATCATCGAGTCGCAAACCGTGCGCGAGCGATTGCTCGCAATGCTCGGCCTCTTCTTCGGTGCGGTCGCGCTATTGCTCGCCGGCGTTGGCTTGTATGGCGTGCTTCACTATTCGGTGCTTCAGAGGCGGCGCGAAATCGGCATTCGCCTGGCGTTGGGCGAACCCGGAGGCGAGATAGCGGCACGGGTCACGGCGCTAGCCCTGGCGATGGTGGTAATCGGCGCACTTGTGGGTCTCGCGCTGGATGCAGCTTTGGCGCGCTATATCGAATCCTTGCTCTACGGCGTTACACCAACGGAATGGAGGGCGACGGCATTTCCGCTGCTCACTCTGCTCGCCACAGCCATGCTGGCGGCTTTGCCGACGGTGGTCCGTGCACTTGGGATTAACCCCGCCGGACTCTTGAGGACGGAGTGATAGCGTTGAACTTATTTAATGGTAAAGTTCGGAGCCGTCCCCGCGCGGTGATCCTTGTGGCAAGCGCCGCAGGTCCCTTGAATCATCATCAGGTTGGCAGCCTTGTCGCCGGTTCCAGCGGCGATCGCTTTAGCTGCATCGCGAGCAGTTGCAGCCAGCGTGGCGGCATCGCCCACGTTTTTTGCTTTCCAGTACGCCTCGACTTTATCGAAGGTGTCAGCGAGCTTAGTGGCGTCGGCTTTCGCAGCCGCATTATCGGGCGCCATCCGAATGGCCGCGACAGTGGGTGGCACGGATTGCATCCACATCTTATAGGCGGCATCGTCCTGTGCGCTTGATATGGCAGCTAGAACGGCGATACCGAAAGTCAGAACAAGGGCTTTGCGCATGGAGAATTTATATCACGTGGCGCGCCTGTCAATACCCGCGAATTATGGCTTCTTCGTTCGATGGAGCACATCTTGGACTATGCAAATGAAACAACTGGCGCGAATGGCGCGGTGGTGCCTCTCTTTCGGATACCTCGTAACGACGGTTGTGGCTCAGACACCCGCTCAAGCGGCCCGTCGGTATGTTGCCGCACATAAAACCGAGCTACTGGAGCGGTTTACCGGTTTTCTGAAAATACCCAATGTCGCAGCCGATCCTGACGGGTTGCGCCGGAACGCGGATCTGCTGATCTCGGAGCTGAAGAAGCGCGGAGTCGATGCCCAATTACTAACTGCAGCGGGATCGCCTCCGGTGGTTTATGGCAAAGTCGATGTGCCCGGCGCGAAACGCACCATCGTCTTCTATGCCCACTATGACGGCCAGCCTGTTACTCCATCGGAATGGACTGTTACCGCACCATTCAAGCCTCTTGTCAAAAATCTCAACGGTGAACCGAGGATCTGGGCGCGTGGCGCGGGAGACGACAAGTCCGCCATCTTTGCCCAACTGGCAGCCTTCGACGCGCTTCGATCCGCCGGGATTCCGCTTCACGCGAACGTCCGATTTGTGTGGGACGGCGAAGAAGAAGCCGGATCGCCTCATCTCGAGGCCATTCTCGATACGCATCGCAACCTGATTGCGGGCGATGTCTGGCTCATTTGCGACGGCCCGTCCGACCAGAGCGGAAAGCAGAGCATCGTGTTCGGCGCGCGCGGCGATTCGCATCTGGAAATCACGGTCTACGGTCCCAGCCACGGCCTGCACAGCGGTCACTATGGCAATTGGGCGCCAAACCCCGCGATGATGCTTGCGCAGCTTCTGGCGGGAATGAAGGACCAAAGCGGCCACGTGCTGGTTCCGCATTTCTATGACGGGATCGTTCCGCTTTCCACTACCGAGAAAAAGGCTCTGGCGAACGCTCCTGTCAACGACCCGATGCTCATTAAGGCATTCGCGCTGGGGCACACCGAGGGAGCGGGGGCGCATTTGCTCGAACTCATCAATCTCCCCGCGCTGAATGTGACCGGCGTTTCGGCAGGTCACACGGGCGAGCACGCTACCAATACGATCCCGGCCACCGCGGTCGCTTCGATCGATCTACGGCTGGTGGTTGGCAGCGACTGGCGCAAACAACAACAGCGGATCGTTGATTACATACGCTCGCGTGGCTATTTGGTCGTGGACACGGACCCCTCAAACGACACTTTGCTAACCCATCCCTATGTCGCTAAAGTGGTCCGAGACCAGGCAAGCTACAACGCCGTTCGGACACCGATGGACCTGCCCATCGCGCAGGAAGTAATCTCGGCGGTCAGGAGCGCCCGCGGCGATGTAGTTGCTTTGCCGACCATGGGCGGAAGCCTTCCGCTTGAATCCATCGAGCGTGCGGCGAACACGCGCACCATCATTGTTCCGATAGCCAACTATGACGATAACCAGCATGCAGCGGATGAAAATCTGCGCCTTCAGAATCTATGGGACGCCATAGAGACGATGGCGGCACTTATGGAGATCAATTGATGGGTTTACTTCGCTTTGGGATCGGCGCGCTCGATGTAGTTCTTCAGCCGCGTGAATTGTTGGGTAAGCACTCCGTCAACGGGGGCCGCCAGTTGGTTAAGGCCGCCATCGAGATAGCCGCCGATGGCGTAAGTAACATCCACCTTCGTGCCGTCGCCGGCAGCCGTGAGCTGAATGGTCATACTTCCCGTCGTGGCAAGCGACTGGAGCGGGCCGAGACCGCCCGTCATGACGAGGCCCTTCCCCGGCACGAAATTAACAACCTCCATGTGCCGCGCCGCGCCTGCATTGGGCAGCTTTTCGCAGAAGCAACCCATGGGCTTTTCCTCGATGGTCAGATTGTGCGCGTCTCCCGAAAACGTATGGTCCGAGTCCCACCAGTCGCCGATGTTATGCACCAGGCTTTTGTAGACCCGGTCCGGGGGCGCCTGAACCGAAAGCGATATTTTCACAGTGAACCCGTTGAAGGCGGAGTCGGTCACGGCCGCGTTAGTCACCGCCAGAAAGGCGGTAAGTCCCAGGACGATCGCCCGAAGCGGATAAGGTATTTTAATCTTATTCATTGCGCTTCCAGTGCCAGACCGGCTGCACGAAATGTTGTGAGCAGCAGGGGTTCGTCTATCTTACCGAAGAGGACATCCCGCGTCTCGCCGCCTTCCTCGATATGTCTGCCGAGGTGTTCGAACGGCGTTACGTTTACCGCACTCGAAATATGCGTCGTCTCCGCGTGCCGCGCCATGCTCAGTGCGAGTTTCTGAAAGATGGCGGCTGCTCCGTGCATGAGGCAAAGCCTTTCCAGTGCGCTTCATTTCCATTCTGGCCGGAGCTGGTGGGCAACAGGAAGAACTGGCGGAAAACCGGTGAGTGGTGCCCTGGAATCGGGAAGGGCGAGCTTGTGCAGATCCAGCTCGCGCGCGCCATCGCGGATGATATGCGCACGGCGCACCCCATATTGTATTTATAGTTTCCTTATACCTCTTCGAGGAAAGTCTTCAGCCGGTAACTGCGGCTCGGATGGCGCAACTTCCGCAAAGCTTTCGCCTCGATCTGCCGGATTCGCTCCCTGGTCACCTCAAAGTTGTGGCCGACTTCCTCGAGCGTGTGCTCATTCCCGTCCTCCATACCGAACCGCATCCGGATGATCTTCTCTTCACGCTGGGAGAGCGTCTTGAGTACCTGGGCCGTCTGTTCAGTGAGATTGAGACTGATGACCTGCTCGGAAGGCGACAAGGTTGCGTGATCCACGAGGAAGTCGCCCAGATGGGACTCGTCCTCTTCACCAATCGGGGTTTCGAGCGAGATGGGCTCCTGCGCGACTCGCATCGCGCGCCGCACCTTCTGCACCGGTACTTCCATCTTTTCGGCAAGCTCTTCGGCGGTCGGCTCACGGCCAAACTCCTGCACCAGCGCACGTGTAAAGCGGACCAGCTTGTTGATGGTTTCGATCATATGCACCGGAATGCGGATCGTGCGCGCCTGATCGGCGATGGCCCGAGTGATGGCTTGCCTGACCCACCAGGTCGCATAGGTTGAGAACTTATAGCCGCGGCGATACTCGAACTTCTCGACTGCCTTCATCAGGCCGATATTGCCTTCCTGAATCAGATCGAGGAACTGCAGACCGCGATTGTTATAGCGCTTTGCGATACTGACCACGAGCCGAAGATTCGCCTCAATCAATTGCTGCCGCGCGACCTGGGCTTCGCGGTCGGAACGGTTTACGACTTCGAGCAGCCGGCGAAGTTCGACTGCCGGGGAACCGAGCCGCTCTTCGAAGTCCTGCATTACGGCCATCAGGCACCGCTGCTCGCGACGCAGTTCCCGCAGGGCTTCCGCGGACGTGGCTGTTTCGATAGCCCTCTGATTACGCGCGATCCGCTGCTCGATGGGCCGGGCTTCATCCACCGCGGCGCGCAGCTTACCGATCAGGTCCCTGACCACGTTGCTCTGCAGCGGAATCGAGCAGGCCGTTCTCGAAATCCGCACGGCTACCCGCGCCATCTCCCAGCGCAGCCGACGGTTCTGCTTCGGCTTCGATTGACGGGGGACGGCCACCAGCCGTTGCTTCAGTTGCAGGAATTTCCTGCGCAGCCGCGCCAGTTCGTCGCACGCGGCGATGGCGTCGCGTGCGGCGGTCTCGTAAATCTCGTCGGAAGGAATGGGGTCTGTGAACAGGAGAGCGTCGCGAGCGAAGACCACTCCATTGCGAAGGTCGTCTCCCAACCGCACCATTGCGAGCACGATCAGGGGGCAGCGCGACAGGGCGCGCCTTGTTCTCGTCTGACCGCGTTCGATGCGGCGCGCAAGGGCAATCTCGCCCTCGCGGTTTAAAAGAGGCACCGCGCCCATTTCGCGCAGATAGATCCTCACGGGATCCCAGGTTTTATCCAGCTTCCCGAGTTCGATGAGTTCGTCGGATTCCGCGGCTTTGTCTTCCGGGACCGGCTCGTCGAGCGGGACGTCTTCAAGCTCCGGGGGGACGAGCTCGCTGACTTCTTCGAAAAGAGCGATACCGCTCTCCCTGGTCATCAGGGCAAAAGGATCAATTGCGTCAAGCTTGTCTTCCACCACTGAGATGGCCCCCTCACCGGCTTGGAACCGAATCATTGTACCTGAAACTCCCGCGCTAATATATGCGTCCGCACCAGCCATCAAGTGACAGAAAAAGGTTGGTTGTTACATAAGATGTGCGCCGCCGGCAGGTGGTGGAAAAAGTTTGTTAGACGAATTGTGCGGGAAGAAAGGGTCAGCGGATGTGCGAAAGCTGTTGGGTAAGCTCGATCGCTTCCTGGATACGGCCTTCGCGCTCGGCCGCTTTGATGCGGGTTTTCAGCTCACGCGCAGCAACTTCGCGGTGTGCGCGGCGGAGCGCTTCGATGCAGGCCATCCCGTCTTCCAGAGTGGGGCTGGAGGCGCCGGAATCGAGAACGATCACCGCAAGACTTTCCTGGTGCTGAGGGGCAAGCCGCTCATGAAGCGTGTTGAAACTCACGGTTTCAGAAGCGTCATGCATTGCGAGTAGTGTCTCAAAGATCGCAGCGGTGGAAAGTTGGCGGAGAACCGGAAGGTCCCGCAGCTGGTCGGCCAGTTGCACTCGCGCATCACGATCGTTCACCAGCAGCGGCAGCAGGATCCGATCCGTAGCATTGGCCGGGTCCACTTTCGGAGCGGGCGCTCGCTCGACGCGATCCACGGCCAGCTTACGAAAGTGTTCGCGCACGAGCCCCGGTTCTACCGCGAGGTACGAGGCCAGATCGTTGGCATAACTATCGCGGGCAAGTTTATCGCTCAGCTCCTGGATGGCCGGCACGAGGGATTGAAAGGCATCGATACGCCCCTGTGGCTCGCGCATGTTGAACTTGGCTCTTGCCCGATCGGCTAACCAGTAGAAGTAGGCCTTCGCCTTCACGATCCGCTCGCGGTACGCGTCGGCCCCGTGCTGCTGGCAGTATTCGTCAGGGTCGAGGCCGCCCTCAAGCTCTACGACACGCACCTTTATGTTCTCGTCAAGCAGGAGTTTGATGGACCGCTCGCTCGCTTTGTTACCGGCGGCGTCGGGGTCGAAATTCAGGTGCAGGTTGAGGGAATGGCGCTTCATCGCCCGGATCTGTTCGGACGTAAGCGCGGTGCCGCAGGACGCGACCACCTCTGTAACGCCGGCCTGCCAGGCGCCGATTACGTCCATGTAGCCTTCCACCAGAACAATTCGGTCGAGACGCATGGCCGATTCTTTCGCACGATGAAGGTTGTAAAGAACGTTCGATTTGCGATAGATCTTTGTCTCGGGCGAGTTGAGGTACTTTGCCTTGTCTTCGGGATCGAGCGCGCGGCCGCCGAAGGCGATTGCTTTGCCGGATTCGTTCTGGATGGGGAACATCAGCCGATTGCGAAAGCGATCGTAGAGAGACCCATCGTCGCGTTTCCCGACAAGCCCTGACTCTTCCAGGTGTTCCGGTTTGATTCCGCGTTTCTCGAGAATGCGGAGCAGCATGCGTCCCGAACCATCGGCCAGCCCGAGACCGAACTGCTCCACGACCGCCTGACTAACGCCGCGCTTCGCAAGGTAGGCGCGCGCCGCCGCGCCGTTCGGACCGGCGAGATTGGAACGAAAGTGTTCCACCGCGATCTCGTGCATTTCGTATAAGGACGCTTTGAGGCGGGTTTCGTCATCGCTCGCGAACGATTGCTTCGGCAGCGCAATGCCGTTCTGATCCGCAAGCTTCTTCAGAGCTTCGAAGAACGTGAGTCCTTCGATCATCATCACGAACTTGAAGACGTCGCCTTTCGCGTCGCAGCCGAAACACCGGAAATACTGGTGTTCGGGCGATACCGAAAACGACGGCGTCTTTTCGTTGTGGAACGGGCACAAGCCCGAGTAACGCTGACCGGCCCGCCGCAGCCGCACATACTCCCCGACGACGCGAACGATGTCGACCTGTTCTCTGAGCCGCTCCTTGAATTCCATGGGGAAACACGTTCATTATCGCGCTCGCCCGAATGCGATACTGGAGCCGCTTGCATGGTTGATCAGGATGGATGATCAGGATATTTATTCGCTTATCGGGGAGGACGGATTCCGGTCTCTGGTGGCGGCGTTTTACCGTCAGGTGCCGCAGGATGACGTGCTGGGGCCGATGTATCCGAAGGACGACCTCCCCGGCGCGGAGGAGCGCCTGCGCGAGTTTCTCATTTTCCGGTTTGGCGGGCCGCCGCGATATCTGGAGCAGCGCGGCCATCCGCGGCTGCGGATGAGGCACGGGCCGTTTGCGATTAATCGGGCCGCACGCGACCGCTGGATGCAATTGATGAGCAACGCTCTCTCGGAAGCGGCCCTGCCTGCCGATGCAGAGGCTCTACTGCGCGAGTTCTTTGAAGGAACCACTACGTTTATGATGAACCGCGCGGAGTGAGTGATGACGGAGCTTGCCGACCACCAGCCGGAGTACAGCGTGACGGTGTTGATCTTACGCTCATCCGGTGGATGCTTTCGCTGACGCCGACTGAACGCCTGGAGGTGCTGCAGCGGCATGTAAACTCGGTGCTGGAGCTGCGTGCCGCCCTTGAATCCGATTGTTTTTCCCGCTATCCTGCGCGCCCGCTGCGTTGCCTGAAGGCCCCGTAATGTCGCCAGTGGACGCCCTTCAGGAACTTGACGCGATCTATCGCGCGTAACCTGAACGCTTTTAGGCCAGGCTTAAGCCATCGAGGTCGAGGCCGAAGTTGGTGCTCCGAAGGATGCGGCTGTGCGTCCGGTTCTGCGCCGAACGCTCGAAGAGAGATCACGTGACCGGCGCTATTAACGGGCGGCCATCTGAAAAGGTGGATCCGGATCCGGCGGTATGTCGATGTTAGGCTCCGGATCGGGTTCCGGTTCGAAAGGGGGAAAGACCGGATCGGGGTCCGGAGGGGGCAACCGGGGATCGAGGCGAAGCATGACTCGATCTTACCGTCAGGCCATGGCTGTCAGCTTACGTGAATTACCGGCCTGCGCCTGATATCCGGAACCGCACGCCGCAGAACTTCATGTGCGATGGGCGCCACGTCGCCCTCGCCGAAGAACAGGAATTGAAATACGTTGCCGATCGGATTTCCTTCATGCCATTTGAAATAGGCGTGCGGAACTTTGCCCGTGGTCTTTTCAAGGT
>Ga0206845_1228_pt1 | contig 11116 bp, 12 predicted proteins | sample Alteio_BWOrgCont_19_FD_152887 | JGI IMG/M metagenome (GOLD analysis project Ga0206845, IMG submission 152887) | Enriched cells from forest soil in Barre Woods Harvard Forest LTER site, Petersham, Massachusetts, United States -... | ecosystem: Environmental > Terrestrial > Soil > Temperate forest >...
CGGCGACAAAGACGAAAAGGAAAGCCCACACCAGGCCTCTTTGCAGCATATCTTGAAAGGACCAATTCATCATTTTTGCGACGGGTGGCATCTCGTCTTTGCCTTGGCTGAAGTGAAAGGGAATTTCCAAATGCAATTTCGTCGGAAAGAGGCAATAGCTGGGAGTGCAGGCTTGATAGCCGATAGCAATGTGGAGTTTTTGATCGCCGCTGGCTAAATGCACTGGCGCCTCGATGGGAACGGTGAACATCGCGGATCCGATCATGCCCATTTTTTTCTTTTTGCTGATCTCATCAAAAAATTCGTGCAGAGGTGTGACTTTGATCGAGCCATAGGCAAAACCTTCGGGCTCTTCAATTTCCAGTTTGAATTTGTCGGCATAAGCCCGATAGCCCTCCGGCAGCCGCAGTTGAACCTTCAGGTCGAAGGGTTTTTGCGGTACCAGGTCGTAGTTGGAAATAGTGGCTTCCCCTTGCAGAGGATTTTCCGCGCGGCTCGGCTCGCCAATGGTCTCGGCATGAGCTCCGAAAACTAGACCAAAGATGGGGGAAAAAAAGTGTTCGGCTTCTTGATGATGGGAATTTTCTTTTACTATCTGGCTTTTCTGGTGCAGCAGCGAATTTGGGACGGTCTGCTCGGTGTGGCGCTGATTTGCGGCGGCAGTTACTTCGGTGCCTTCGAAGCCATTGCTCATCAGCGAGCCTGGGTGAAACTGCGCAAGGGTTTTTGCCAAGCTGTTATTTTTGTGGGAGCTGCTTTTTTTACAATTGCGATCTTTGATTTGCGGCCGATACTGGCGGGACATGTTGCCAGCACCCCGTCACTGGAAAAACCGGCCACTGGGGTCACCTGGATTCCCTATTCCGAGGAAGCGCTGGACGCGGCCAAGCTTGCGCACAAACCGGTCTTGATGGATTTTTGGGCCGACTGGTGTGCCGCCTGCCATGAACTGGAAACGAGAACCTTTTCCACGGCCGAGTTCCAAGCCGCCAGCAAGGATTTCACCTTGGTGAAATTCGAAGCCACCAATGATTCCGAGCTGCTTGGCAAGCTCAGAAAAAAATACGAGATCTTCGGTCTACCGACACTGATTTTGATTGATAAAAACGGTCAATGGCTGCGCGATCAGACCGTCACCGAATTTGTCGAGGCGCCGGTCTTGATCGAAAAAATGAAAAAGGCCTTTTAGATCCTATTTGAGATTTACTTCCGTACCAACCTTGTTGGCCTCAACCCCGGTTTGAAAAGAGTCGGCAATGATTTGCACATCGACATCTTTCAATTTGGGGAAATATTTTTGCACATTGAAGGTGATTTTTCCGCCCACCGGAGATTTTTCGCAACTGATAGCCCAAGCCCCGTTCACATCGCCGTGGCCGCTTTTTTCCAGTTTCACTTCGACTTTTTCTTTGCTCCACGCGCATTTGAGGGCAGGATCAAAAGCCACCATTTCCGCCATTTTGGATTCCAGCGTTTTCAATGCGGTTTCTTGTGTTTTCTTATCCTGAGCCGTTTTTGCCTCATGCTCAAAGCCGATGATACTGTCCCCGGGGCTGTGCAATTCGATCTTGCCGTGGGAGCCTTCAAAAGCAATGGCAAGACTTGCTGAACCGTGGACGTGAGCGCCGTGCTCACGGTGGTGGTGTTCCGCTTCCTGTTTTACTTCTTGGGCGAAACCGACCGAGCTGACAAGGATGGCGACAAAGAGTTGCATCATGATGATACCTCCAAAAGAGGTCGATTAAATCAAGACGGTAAAAACTGTCAACATGTTCCACGCTCGACTGCATACATCCTCGACAAAATCGGGAGATTTCAAAAAACAATTTCGATTTCGTCAAAGCCTTGATCGCAGAAGCTTTTTTTAAACAGCGGTGATTTTTGGATGTGCCATTCAAATCAGATACTTACCGGTCTCAATCTGCGACGAAAGGGTAAAAACTCCATTCCCTTCCGCCGTTTAAGCCATTCTTCGAGTTGGCGCTGGAAGCAGATAAACTAAGAGCACAGGTTCCGCGCGATTGTAACATGGAGGTTACCATGGACACGAAAGTCCAAATCAAGAGTCGATACATAGTTGCAGCCGCGACACTCCTCGCCCTCATCTTTGTGACCTTTATTACCGCCTGCGATAAGAGCGATCGCTCCGTTTCTTTATTGGCGCAAAATCAGACTTTTCAGCAGGCCGGCAATAACACATTTTCGCAGAATCAAGTGGACGTGCTGTGGGTGGTGGACAACTCCTCATCCATGGATACGTCACAGGCCAATTTGGCCAACAACTATGCCTCCTTCATCACCCAATTTCAAACCTTGGGATTTGACTATCATATGGCGGTGACCACGACGGATGCTTATTTGGCCAACTCTTATTTCAACAATGCGATGTCTGATTATCAACCCACAATTGCCCAGTTTCGCGACGGTTTTGTCGGCCAATTCGGCTTGGGCCTTTCCGGCATCACGGTGATGACATCGCAAAATACCACCAGTTCCATTTTTCAGAAGAACATGTCCGAGGGTACTTCCGGCAGTGGCGACGAACGCGCTTTCTCCAGTTTCGTGCAGGCCTTGTCCGATCCCACCAATACCAATTCGGGCTTTCGTCGTTCGTCTGCATTTTTGGCGATTATCATATTGAGCGACGAGGATGATTTCTCTGGAAATGCTTCCTTTTGTGATCACTTTGACTCAGCCTGTGCCACCACTTCCACCAGTTATGTGGGCGATCACAACTTCACCGTGCAAGAACCCGAGCTGCATACCGTGTCCTACTACACCAGTTGGCTGGATAACTATGTGGGTAACCACAGTAACTATTCCGTCTCCAGTATTTTTACCGACACATCTTCCTGTCTGACCACTTTGAATCAAAACGACCCAAGCACATCCCGCATCATCGCGCAAAGGTACCCGGCGATGGCCACAGCCACCAGCGGAGTCAGCAGCAGCCTGTGCGGAAACTTCAACAACATCCTTACGAATATTTCTCAGTCGATTATCAGCCTGGCCAGTGTTTTCACTTTGAATGCGCCGGCGAATCCATCGACCATTGCGGTAACAGTCAATGGCGTGAGCGTTCCCAATGATCCCACCAATGGTTGGACTTTCAATGCCACCACCAATGCCGTCTCATTTCACGGCACGGCCATACCACCGGCTGGCGCTACCATTAACATCACTTACACGCCGACCAGCGCGCTCAATAATTAACGGGACTCGGGACTCAGGACCCGGGACTCAAAATCTTTTTAAGCGGGCGATTTCCATCTTGGCGTCATTCAGAGCGGCTTGAGCCGCGACAACCTGGGCATCTTTTTCTGCCAGCATGGTTTGCAGATGATTCATGCGCGATTCAAACGTGCGCAGGACATTGCTGTGCCGATCCATCATGTCTTGAACTTTGCCATCCATAATTTTGCGCTCACTGAGACGGTGATGGATGTGAGCAAACCTTTGTTCCGTTTCTCCCCGCGTGGAAGAGTGGTTGTTTTCCATCGCCTTCAAGCCTGTTTGCATGCGCTCGAGCTTCATCTGCGAGGATTTGATGTATTCATTGACCTGTGCCACAAGACCAGCCATCTGTTCCATGACGAACTTCACCTGTGTGCGGAGCTCGGCGATTTTTTCCTCGGTTGCCATCACTTGCCGGTGCGGCATCACGCTCTCTTCCTTATAGCGGCTTTGACCGACCACACCAGTCCCAAATAGCTCCGGATTTAGCTCCTTTTGCATTGACTCCCCCTCGCTGAGCTTCTTATCGTTTTATTATGCTCAACGCCGGACGGATTTTAAAGTCAATTTCACAGCCCAAAGACGGCGAAGCTCCGATTTCGACATTTATCAACTGGTTGGCTTACTCTTGCGAAGCCGAAGACCTCATGACGCCGGAGCTCATCAGCACGTTTTTCCAAGAGTGCCTCGATTATCCCCACTGGCAACAAAACAGCCGCGTTTTAGGTGAAGAGGTCCGCTATCTGCTGGAGACACTCTGCCAGCAGATCGGCGAAGTGGTGAATTTTGAAGAAGTCCTGATGCCGGCACGGCTGCAGGTTGTGGAAATTGAACATCTGTCGGATTGGGTGGACGCCGTGAATGGCTATCTCACCGCTCAGCACGCAGCTGACAAATTCCGCTTGCTGCACGATGAGGCTTTGCAAAAAATCATCGCCGTGATTTTGAAAAATGACGGCAGATTGAGTGTCCGTCAGTTCTCGCGGAAGTTTTTCATCCGCAATGGAGCGCTCACGCCCTTGCGCGAGGATCTGGCGCTTCACTATGACCCTCACTTCGATTTGCAGCCGGGCGTGCCGCAAAAAATCGAGATCGGCCCCTATATGACCGCCCGTTTTCTGAGCGAGAACGGCGCTCCTTTCGGTACCATCGCCAGGGGGTATTTTTTTCAAAAATTTCAGGCTTTGAACGGCGCCGAGTTGGACCGCTCGCCGCGACTTTTTTACACCCTGAAACGCTTGGAACAACACTTTCTGAAGCGGGAAAGCGATCCTTTCTATCAGGAGCTGGTTGACTCCATCGAACACAGCATCCGTCTGATGAAAATCGGCGATGACGGTGCCATTGAACGATCGCCGGATCTCCTCTCGCAAGCGCAGAATGCTCTGGAACATGTCTTTATCGGTGACAAGCTTTTGTCCCTTTTGGTAAGAGACCTGCAGTACACCATGGCGGGACGCAAACCCGTCGCACGCAAAAAGGACGAAAAAGCATGGTCTCCGACGCTCCCTCCTCCTCGGCCTCAAAGGTCCGACTTAACAAATTGATCGCCGAGAGCGGCCTGACTTCTCGTCGCAAAGCCGATCGTTTGATCGAATCCGGCCATGTGCAAGTCAACGGCAAAAAAGTTTTCGAATTGGGAGTTAAAGTCGATCCCCATCAGGACAAAGTTTTGGTGGACGGTAAACCTCTGCGCGCTAAATATGAGGCCATGTACATCATGTTTTATAAACCCAAGGGTGTGCTCACCACGCTGTTCGATCCTGAAGATCGCCCCACGATCAAAGATTACCTGCAAGATGTGCCGGCGAAGGTTTTTCCTGTCGGCCGTTTGGATTGGGATTCCGAGGGCCTTTTGCTGTTGACCAATGACGGCGACTACGCCAATCGCGTGATGCATCCCAAAGAAGAAGTCACCAAAACCTATTTGGTCAAACTCAATAAGCCTCCCAAAGATGAATATCTGCAAAAACTCCTGCGCGGCGTTCCCATTATCGGCGGTCGCGTGAAAGCCCGTCACATCGAGAAAATTCCGCGCGGGCGCGAGCAGCATCCGTGGTTGAAGGTCATCATCAGTGAAGGCAAAAATCGCCAAATCCGGCAGATGTTTGAAAAAATCGGCTTGGATGTCCTTAAGCTGCAACGGGTGGCCATCGGTCGTCTACGCTTGGGAGCCCTTCAACGCGGCGAAATGGTTTACCTCAATGAAGCTGCCGCCGAACGAGTCTTTCAACCCGACCTTCCCGATGAGGTTAAGTTCCTCAAAAGTTACAAAGGTCGACAAAAGTCCAGCAAACGCCTTCCGGACCTATAGTTCCCTCGTATCTTTCCGATACAAACGGTACTGCCATGATGGCAAATTAAATATCCAAGGATGGTCCCCGCAAAAACTGACGAGGGATTGTCATGAAAAAATACGGTCGTTTTCTTTTGGTCGCAGGCGTTTTCGTTCTGGCACTTCTTTTTACTTGGGAAGTTTTCTCGGAAGAATTGACAGTCGTCGAAGTTCGCAAAAACATTCCTCTGTCCGATCAAGATCCAGTTTATAAAGATTATTACATCAATTCCGGCAGCAACGAGGGCTTAAAGAAGAACCAGGTGGTCATAGCCACACGAAAAACCGCGATTCGCGACGCCTCCGGTACGCAAACATTCGGCGAGGCTGCCATTCCTGTCGGCCAACTGAAGGTGATTTTCCTCGGCGAAAAGTATGCCATAGCACGTGACTACAAATCCCTCTCTCGCAACGATATCCCTAGCCTTGAACAAACTGCGATTATGATCGGCGACAAGATCGAAATCAAAGGGTCCTTCGTTGACAACCGCAAACTTCCTGTTAAATCTGCTGAGCAAGGCGAGACAAAAGCGGAAGCGAAAGCTGAACCGAAGCAGGAACAGAAGCCGGCTGCTCAACCAGTGCCGGTAGCTGCGGCGGCACCAGCCGCTGCCAATACGACTGCCAACAAGGATGCAAAAATTGCCACGGCTGAAGAAAAAAACAAAAGCAAAGACCAAGCGCAAGGGCAGGACAAAAAAGCGCCAACCGCGCAAGCGGAGCAAAAAGGTCAGCCGCCCAGCCAAGCGGCCAGCGCGGCTGTCGAAAAAGCGAGCCAAGAAAAAGTCGACGTCCCGCAGGCGACTGGCGCCACTACCGCCATCACCGACGCCCACATCGAATAAATCCACCATCACCGGTACTTATTTCCGGGTTCGGCTGTTCAACGTGCCGAACTGGAAAGAAGAGGAACTCAGCCAATACTGCGTCAACTGCGGCGCCAACGGTTTGAGCGAAAGTTTGGATTACACCCAGCCGGATTTGACTTACGATCCAGATCTGATTCCCAAGCAAAATCATGATGTGGACGTCTACTTCGAGAAATACCCCAACAAAGATTTCTTCGCCGGTCTGAACCACCTTTTTGCCGGCTTGAAATGGGAGATCAGCGAAGAACAAAATAAGGATTGGCAAGCCGAATGGAAAAAAGGCTTTGTTCCATTTCAATTGTGCGGCCCCTATTGGGTCGTACCTTCATGGATGGACTCGCCCACGCAACCGCAATACTCCATCACCATCGATCCTGGCATGGCCTTCGGCACCGGCACTCATGCAACAACCCAAATGGCAGCCTATTTCATCCATAAACTGTGCGAGAAGAAAAAACAGCTGCAAGAGATGTCCCTGTTGGATGTCGGCACCGGCACTGGAATTTTAGCCATGTTGGCGAAGAAACATGGCGTGGGCCGCGTGGTCGGTGTGGAAATCGATGCGGAAGCCCGCCGGGTCGCCCGAGAAAATATCAACATCAACCAGTTGTCCTCTATTCAGCTTCCGGAAACCCAAATCGAGGAACTGAAAGAAAAATTTGATATCGTCGTCGCCAATATTATCGACGGCGTGCTGCTGCAACTACGCGAAGCGCTTTTGCGGCAGATGAAAGCCGGGGGAAACCTTTTTCTGACCGGAATTTTGGCGGAACGAGAAAACGATTTCTTTGAAGCCTTCATTACCGCCAGTGGCCTGCAAGTGGTCCGTCGTCTGGAACAAGATGAGTGGATCGGCTATTGGCTGCGGAGTGCGGCCCCGTGAGGCGCTATTGGGTACCGAAGCAAGCCCTTGCCGATAGCCAAGCTGTCTTGGACGGCGAAATTTTCCATCACATTTTCGATGTCTGCCGACAAGAGGTGGGCAGCCGTTTTGAACTCCTCTGCGGCGATCAAAAAGCCTATCTGGTGGAAGTCACCGATGTCGGCAAAAAAAGTGCCAAAGCTCAGATTTTATCGCAGCGGCAGATCCCGCCCCTACCGACACCACATTTGCATTTAGCCTTGTCGATTCCTCGTTTTCCGGTGATGGAAGCCGTGATTGAAAAAGCGGTGGAGATGGGCGTTCATACTCTGCACCCTTTTTTTTCCGATTTTAGTTTTGTGCGTAAGGCCGCCTCTTTACCGGCGGCCAAACTGGAAAGATGGAAAAAGATTATTGTTTCAGCCAGCCAACAATGTGGTCGCGGCGAACTGATGTCCCTCGCTCAACCCCAGGACCTGTCGGCGATTTTACAAAATTTTGCGCAAAATACTAACCCGACCAAAGGCCGTTTGGGTCTCTTCGCATATGAAGGACAAACGCACAAAAATGTGCGTGAACATCTTAAGTCCATCGGCAAAGAGGATCTGACGGAGGTCTGGGTTTTTGTCGGCAGCGAGGGCGGTTTTTCACCGGCGGAAGTCCACGAATTCCAGAGGCTTACCATGGAGCCGGTAACTTTAGGCGAGCAAGTCTTACGGGTCGAAACGGCTTGCATCACCCTGCTTGCTGTCCTAAAGTATGAATTTGAATTGTTCTAGCGCGCCTTCATGGATGGGAGAGATATGGATCCATTTGAAGAGTTTGAATTTAAACCGCTCACCGAGGGTCTGGGTTTTCACAATAAGAATTCAACACCAAAGTCCAGTCAGCGGCAAAATCCGAAAATCGATTTCAATCTCGAGATGATGGCCCCCGACCTGGCCATGCCCATGGAAACCAATCCGCAAATTCAAGCACCACCGATTCCTTCAGCACGCGCGTCGCGTGCACCCGCCGCCGTTCCCGGTGGCAAATCCGTCGACGAAATTTTGCATAGCCTCGGCGACCGAAAAAAATATGATTTTGTCGGCACCGCGGATCTGCATCAGACAACTCCGGTCCTGCACTTCAGTGCCTCTCGCTTTGAAATTTCGGCGGCCTTGCTGGACGGCATGTTGATTATCGCCGCTTACTTGACAGCGATGATCATCCTCTTGGTGGTGACCAAAGTTGACCTCTTCGGCAACCTCGTCAACCCCGATGAAGACGGAATGATCTATATGGGTTTGTTAGGCCTTTTTGCTTCGCTGAGCTGGATTTACTTGGTGGCCACCCGGATGTTTCTGGGTTTCACCGCCGGCGAATGGGTTTTCGACCAACGCTTGGGATGGCCGGAACAAATGGGCACGGCTTCCTACAGCTGGAAAGTGGCGCTGCGCTCGACTGTGGTGATCATGACCGGTTTCATCCTCATCCCGCTGAGCTCCATGCTCATCCGCCGGGATTGGTTGGGTAAACTTCTTGGCGTCGAACTGATTAAGAAAGTATAACAGGTGGGCAAGGTCTGTTCTTTGTCCGAACTTGAAAAATCTCTCGCCCCCTTGCGGGGAAAGAAAAAAATTGTTTTTACCAACGGCTGTTTTGATTGGTTACACGTGGGGCACGTGCGCTACCTGCAGGAGGCCAAATCCCTGGGTGACATTTTAGTCATCGGCGTGAACTCCGATGACAGTGTACGGCGCCTCAAGGGCCCTTCTCGACCGGTGCAAGAGGAGTCCGACCGCGCCGAAATTTTGGCGGCCTTAGATGCCGTCGATTACACCACCATTTTTTCCGAGGACACCCCTTTGCAGCTGATCAAAAAAGTCCGTCCTGACGTTTTGGTCAAGGGCGGCGACTGGAAAATTGAGAATATTGTGGGCTCCGATGTGGTCCAGGCTTACGGCGGCAAAGTCCATTCCTTGAAATTTGTCAGTGGCAAGTCCACTACGCGCCTGATCGATAAAGCTAAAATCACGTAAATTTTACCAATGCAAATGGTCATCTGTTTTTCATTGCCTCACTCCGAACATGGGCTCATATTCTCGAGCCGCAGAGGAGGGTATGATGAAAACTTCGATGACAATTTTGTTGGCTGCTCTTATGAGTTGGCAAATTGCTGGTGCGGCTCCATCCAACCCCTCACCCACGCCGATTCCCCCTCCAAATCCTGAGTTTATGAAATTTCATTTTGCCCTGGGCGTGGTCAAATGCACGCTACAAACCGGCCAAAATACCCCGGCTTGCGAAGGCGAGCACATGAAGGGTCCCACACCCGATACCGAGATCGTCCTCAACAATTGCCATTTGGAACCAAAGGGCCGCAGCCTTTGTACGGGAACATGGACCACCACCGCCAGTCGCGATGAGCATACGTTTCAAGCTTGGGTGGTGATTGAAAGAATGATCCATGAAGACGGGAGCGCGGATTATACCTTGGTCTCGCGTTTGGGCTCGAAATCGGATTCCATTCCATTGACTTCCATCAACGTACTTTTGAAACACGGAAAACTGACCGACTCGGTGATCTTCTCGAGCAATGAAATCCCCGGAAAAAAAGAAGCAAATGGGGCTACCGTCAGTTACATGGCTTTTTTAGCTATCGATCCGCCTGCGGCCCCGACCCCGCCTGGAGCCTTTTGATCAATCGGTAAGGTCATCACAAAGCGCGTATGGGGACTATTACGATCCAGATCGATTCTTCCCCCATGGGCCTCGACAATTCCTTTTGAAACGCTCAAGCCCAGGCCCGTGCCTTTGCCGATCTCTTTGGTGGTGAAGAAGGGCTGCATGATTTTCTCGGCCACGGCCGGAGCAATTCCATGACCACTGTCCGTCACGGTGATGAGAAAGTTGTTTTCCTTTTTTTCGCTATGAATTTCGATCCATTTTTCCGGCAGATCTTTAATTGCATCAAAGGAATTGGTGATCATGTTGACGAGAACTTGGGAAATCTGACTGGAGCGACACTCCAATTGACTGGTCTGATCACCGCTGACCTTCAGCTCAACCTGATTGTTGCGCAGATTTTCATTGCAAAAATTAAGGGTGTTCTCAATGATTTCGCTCCACGCAGATTTTTGAAAAGGGTCCCCTTCGGCATCACGGGAAAAAGTCCGTAAGGCGCTCACAATTTTCGAAATCCGAGTCACCGTGGTCAGAACTTTTTCGCCCTTTTCAATGGCCTTTTCAGAACTTCCCCGGCCTTCCTTCATTTCGCGTAACACCTGAGTCATGTGACCGGTGATCATCGCCAGGGGATTGTTGATTTCGTGGGCCACACCGCCGGCCATTTCACCCAAGGAAGACATTTTCGCTTGCTGAAGCATGGCAACGGCTTGAGACTCGAGAAGTTTTTTTGAGATTTCAACTTCGCGCCGGTAAAGCATCATGTGTTTATAAAGAATGCCGAGGCAGTAAAGCACGATGATCACAGCGGTTACCGAAATCTTGTGTTGGGTTTCGGAGTCAAAAGAGGTTCGAGTCACCCCTAAATTATAGAGAGCAACTATCACCGCCAAGGAGAGAACATAAATCCCTCGTATAAAGAGGCGTAATTTCTTCTCATCGGGAGCGGTGGTAAAAGAAGTGCCGGCAAATGAGTTCAACAACAACAGCCAAGCGAAGGAACCTGGGCCGATAATCTGTGTCCAGGCAGTCACTCCGAAGCTGATGCAGGCCACATTCATAAGCCGCCCGAGCCGATGATACCCGAGGTGAGTGATGATTAGTGACAAAATCATGAAGGGCAAATAGATATAGAGTACGTCAAAAGCA
>Ga0206845_1229_pt1 | contig 11074 bp, 11 predicted proteins | sample Alteio_BWOrgCont_19_FD_152887 | JGI IMG/M metagenome (GOLD analysis project Ga0206845, IMG submission 152887) | Enriched cells from forest soil in Barre Woods Harvard Forest LTER site, Petersham, Massachusetts, United States -... | ecosystem: Environmental > Terrestrial > Soil > Temperate forest >...
GATTGCTGAGTCCTTCCGGCTGGAGCTTCCGCGGATCGGGAATGGGTTGAGTAAGCGGTTCTCCTTCCGCGGCCATCAGAGCGTCTCCCGATGAAATTTCAGTTCCGCTTTGCCCACGCGCAGATACCCTTCGTCGAGAATCTTCGGGATGATGTAGCGCCCGCTCTTCAGCTCGAACTGGATCAGGCTGGGTTTGCCATCCTTTACTTCATAAATAGCGGGTGCTTCTTCCGGCGCGGCTTCGATATAAGTGAACTTGTCGTCGTGATAAATCGCGGTGACGCCAAACGGATTTTTCGCAGGCAGATTGTACCGGTAGTCGTGCCTGATCGACACCGGCAGCGCCGCCTGTAAGTCAGTTTTCTCCGCGTTCACTTTTTTCTGCAGTTCCGCGGTCTCGACCCTGAGTTCCATCTGGGCCGTTTCGGCGGCCTTCCTGTAGCCTTCGACAGCATCGGCCGAGACAAACCGCGGCTTGTCTTTCATCGCGACGACGGCCGTGCTTTCGGCCGGAGTCACGAAGACTTTGAGATCGGCGTGGGCTGCCGCGTTCCCGGTGATTTCTGAAGCAAGGAAGCTGTAGACATTCCCGCTCGCCGTGATCAAATTCAGATTGGTCCTCGAACCGATTTTGGCGGGCTTAAGATACGCCAGATTTCCGGTCCAGTTCACCGGCCAGTTCTCTTTGTCGCCACACGTCACCTCGAGAATCGTTTCTTCTTTCGGTAGGTAGATCATGGTGGTGAATCCGGCTTCGGTCGAGATCGCGGAAATATCGGTGTTGTGATAGGAAATCGTACGGCTGACCGTATTCGGGTCGCCGGTAATAAGTTTGGGCTCTGCCGCGCTCAGTGACAGGCACGCGAGCGCCGCGCTGACGGTTAGTTCTTTGAACATCTCTCTTGCTCCTGTGAGGTACTGCCTGAAGGTGACTACTGTGCTGCCAGAATTGCCATGCCCGCGTCATAGCCGTGGGCCGCTATTGCCGCATCCCGGCGCTCATTGCTGAACGGGTCGTTGCTGTATTCGGCAAGCGCCCGTTTGTCGAGATCGACGTTCAGAACCTTTGCCCGCCGGTCGGTCTTCAGCAGAAATTGCCGCTTCGGAATCAGGCCGGCATAGAGGGCGAGCTCTTTCTCGTTCAGCCGGAAAACCCGCTGGTACTCCGCGAAATCGGCGCCCGGGCTCGCCAACAGGATCTTGGTGGGACAGACTTCGTTCACCAGATTGAGAATTCCTGCGTTGCGCAAATCGTCCAGCGATTGCGTGATCAGCCCGATGCCGCCGTTGTGCTTCCGCCATGTCTTGCCGGCGCTCAACAGGTATTGCCGCGCGGTATCGTTTGCCAGAAAGCGCCAGACCTCATCGGCCCAGAGCTGCTTGTATGTGGTCCTCAGGGCCGGATCGCACACGACGGCGCTGATGCGTTGGAAAACGTAAAACAGCAATGGTTCGAGCACCTGCGGGTATTTCTCCATGCCGCTGAAGTCGAACGTCTGGAACGGGGAAAGCTCGAGCGTGTCGTCGCGGTTGTCGAATAACGAACCGTATTGGCCGGCTCCGGTCCAGGCGTGCAGGTATGGCTTCAGGTGGGGCGGGAGCGCCGCCGTGAGGTTGCCCAAGGTCCGGTGCTCAGCGCCCAGCAGGTATGTTCCTTCAATCGCGCGGAATAATTCCTTGTCATCCTGCGCCGAAGGCTGGTAACCGCTGTTGGTCAGGAGAAGCCGTACGAAGGTAAAGAGAAACTGGACGTTTTCCTGAGTCCCGGCGAGCGCGAACGGATTGATTCGCAGCGCTCCGGAATCCATCCGCATGTACGTGCCGCCGTGTTTGCGGGTGATGACGCGGTAGCTTCCCCCCAGATCGAGAATGAACGTGCGCGGCGAATGCTTCTGCGAATGGTCGATCAGCAGATTGGCCGTGACGGACTTGCCCGAGCCTGGCGCGCCGAAAATCAACGCGCCCAGTTCATCTCCTTCATGCAGGTTGAAGAAATACGGGGTTCTGTCCGAGGTTTCGAGAACGACGAGGTGTTCGGCGGAAAGATGGCGGTTTGTCCTGTCGCCGGCGCACTGCGCATAGAGGAATGAGAGATCCGCGTAATTCCCGCTCAGCAGCCATCCGCGGCGAAGATTGAAAACCGAATTGCCGGGAATGATCGCAAGATACGCGTTCAGCGAGTTGTAGCTCTCGCGAACCAGGCTGCCTTCATGGTTCCCGAAAATTCTGGCGGCATCTGTCGCGGCTTTCTTCAGCGCTTCCCTGCCCTGCCAGCCGTATAGAACAACCGTGAAACTGAACTCGCCCAGATATTCGCCGTCATTATTCACGCGCGCCAGAGTGGCGTCGAGTTCCGCCACTTCGTTCAGGGCGGATTTATCGGCAATGATATTTTCGCGATTCCCGCGGTTCAGGATCATGCTGATGACGCTCGGGATGTCGGATATCCACTGCGACCAGTGAAAATGCGTCTGTGCATCGCGAATCGCAGCGACGGCGTTTTCGTTCGGCAGCCGTTTGAATTCAGAACAAAGCACGAAGTTGGCTTCGACCTTCAGGAAGTCCCGGAGCACGTGGGGGAACGTACTCGCGGGCGGCTCCCGGAGCGACATCACCTCCAGCTGGGCGTCGCCGATGCGAATACCATCATCTGTACAGGCGAGGGTTGTAACAGGCAAAAAATAGTCGATATGGCTGTCATGGGTCAGCCGTTCTGCCGCCGCAACCTCTGGATCCAGATTGACGAGCAACCGCAGAAACGCGAAGGCCCGCTGTTTACGCAGCAGGCGGATTCCGAGCAGATCGCCGATATTGCGCTCGAAGGCTTCGGCGTGGCGCACCAGCTTGTCCCGGCTGCGTTTGAGTTCATCGGTGAGACGGGCGAGTACTTTCCTGGTCGACAGCTTGTGGCCGGAGCGCCGAACTGGCTCAAGCAGGAGGACGTAAACGAGTTCGATCGTGTAAAGTCCGGCTTCCCTCAAATGTTCCTGGCGGGCGGCGACAGTTTTCCGGACGGCCACGCTCGCATAGTCATTACGCTGTTCGATAGGCGCGCGGTCTCGCTTCAGGAGGTATTGGTAGATGCGGAATTCATCGCCCAATGTGCGCCATGCATTGGCCGCACGCTTCGTGTGAGATTCGAGCGTTGCGTCGGTGAGGCACTCGTAATCGATGCCCTCGGCGGCGAGGACGATACCGAGCTGGCCACCTTTTGTCAGGAACACGTGCTCGTCGATAAAACGATGCGGCGCGAGAAGCGAATGAAAGGCTCCGGCGTCCCGATAAGGCTTCAGGAATTTCGGCAGCTTAACCATGAGACACCTTCATCGGGTCGTAAAGCGTTTTTTGCTTTCTCACCCGGTTGAGAATCGCGTAGATGTTCGGGTCTTTTCTCGTCAGGCGTCGGCCGAGGGTCCAGAGGCCGAAAAATAATATGGCGGCAGCTGTCCGGGAACCGTTTGCGCCGACGATCACCGCCAGGAGAAATGCCAGACCCGCCAGTTTCCGGTCGACGCCGACGATCAGCATCGGTTTGTTCAGCGCTCGTGCGGCGGGCCTGATCATATCGACTGATTACAGGCTCTGCACCCAGCTCACGATCGGAGTCGCAAAGAGCGCGAATACCAGCCCGATCAGGAGCCCGGTTACCTTGCCGATGGTGCCGGCGCCGTGTCCTCCGCCGCCCATCAGACCAAAACCGCAAATGATGCAGAGGATAATCCCCACCCATTTCGCGATGGCGATCATTTCGGTGGCGATGCCCTGTGCGGCCTGCCCGAAGCTGCTGCTTTGAGCAAAGGCGAGTGTGGCGGTTAACGCGAGGGCGGGTAAACATCTGAGAATTGCCCCGGCGAGGGTTCGATAGAAATGTCTGTTCATCTTTCCCTTTCCCTGCGGATTGCGGCAGGAATAGCTCGTTGTGTATGGATAACGTTATAGTATTCTCTATTATGTTTTGTCAACAGTGCGTAACGTTATGATACGTATTAATCGGAGCGAGCTCCTTTGTATAATTCGCTTACTGATGCAGAATCAGTTCGTTACGCTCGAAGCCGCCGCCCGGGATCTTTGCGTCCATATCGGGACGATGAGGCGTTGGGTTCGGGAGGGAAAGGTTCCCGCGACGAAAATCGGTCGAAAATATCTCATCCCGCTCAAGGTTTTCGAGGATTTGCTGGCCGCCGGCGGCGTGGAACATATTTCCGCAGTGCCCCCTAAAACCGATGCGCCCGAGAAACTGGAACTAATGCCGCTGTGGCTGCAGTTTAAACCACAGTGGTATCGGCGACTTTACACGATCTCAAGCAGATGCTCTCTCAGCGCCGCCGAAGTCCTCACACGCGGGATGGAACTGGTTTTGAAAGAGAGCAAGGAAAAGCCAACAAGCAAAGCCCCGTAGAGGTACGTAAGTACTAGTACTACGGTAGCGAAATTGCTAAAATGCCTGTCTGAAGGGAGCTGTTTCGACAGGATCAGATGCTGAAAAGCAAGGCCAGAAATGACGTAACCAGGATTTCCGCGGAATGGACTGAGCGGCTGGCGACAGTCGACACGGTCCTCGGACGACTCGAAGTTCTCGGCTCGCTCCGGGATCCTCATACCGGCCGATATGTACATCACGGGATGTCGATATGCCTGGGCCGATGTACCCACGACGTTCTTTTGAAGAGCCATGAAGAAATTTTTGCCGATTGGCAAGAAATGCACATCGAAGCGCAGATGCAGGACCTAAGGACTTTTGTGGTGTCTGTTCCCGTGTCGGGAAACGAGCTGGGGAAACGGATGAACAGACTCGCCAGGACTCAACTGGTGCTCGAAACCTGGACTGAACTGGAATCCTATCGAACTTTCGTACCTTTGACCGTATCGAAGCTGCAGCGCGATTTGTTTCTGACGAATCTGAGCAGTATCATTGCGATTTTAAGGAACCAGCTGACGAATCAGGTACGCCTCAGGGCCGGAGCATCGTGACTGATTTGTGTCGGATCGATTAATGTTCTTTTCGGAAATCTGCCGTGCAGACGCGGCAAGGAGGTTTGATTTGGATTCATTCTCGGGAGAAAAATACCGGCTGCTCGAGTCGATATTCTCATGGGAAGAGGACATCGCTTTTCTGGCCGCTCAACCCGGCTATGATCCGGCCATTGGTTTGCGGCACCGCATCGCCAAGCGAAAGCTCGCTTACGAATGGGCGCGGGCGCTACGCTCGGAATTTGATGAGGTGTACCGCCAGGGCTTGCTGTTGCTGGTGAATTTGAAGACGGATCGGCCGGACCTTCAGCGCGATCTGTGGCGTTTAAAGGTCACTTTCTACCAGCGATTCGTTCTTTTAAAACTGCACTTGCTCTGGCGCGCTCCGGCCGCCGATGAAGTTCGGCGATTAAGCACCGCTCTCGAATATCTGATCGGCTACGGGTGGATCATACGGGATGAGTCGCTTCTTCCCTGCCCTACAATGGAGCCGTAACCCGTTTCATACTTTCGGGCGGGAACGCACCGCATTTGGACCGCATCTGGGAGTTAGGCGGCATGCTCGATGACGAACTCAGGGAACCCGACGCCTTTGGACTTGTTGCCGTTCCGATTCCAGTGCCTCGCATGCTCGAAGAAGCACTCGGTATCCCGGGAAGGAGCGCTACGTCTCGTTTCATGAATGTAGGCCGGACCAACTCGGGTTTTATATCGACGAATCGGCCTCGCAGGCATAGAAGGCGCGATCGCCGCGATACCGGATGTCGGCCCCGGTGGCCGAGAAGAACGCTTCGGCACGCGCGATGCGCTCGACCGGCGTCAGTTTCGTTTCGTGGCGGTGACAGTAAATCTCAGGCAGGCCGTCGATCTGCTCGACGTTGAAAACGGTGTAGCCCTTCAGGAAGCGGATCTCGCTCTCCGTTTCCTCGCCGGCTTCGGAATCTTCGGGCCTGGTGATGGAGTTCGCATAGACCACCAGACTGCCCTTCTCGCCCTTGCGGACGTGTGCGTTCAGCTCAAGAGCCTGCTTGAAAGTCATCCAGAGTGGGGCGCTGAAGCCCTGTTCGGTTGCGCTCGCACACAACATAAGGACGTTGATCCCGGAATATGGCTGGCCGTTGTAGCGCAGAGGGCGGCTGATCTTTCCGGCGGTGTTGGCTGCGTTCCAGGGTTTCATCCAGGTGCGCACGCCCTTTTCGAGGTCGGCGACGATCTTGTCGGTGATGCGGGTATAGACGTCTTGCTTTTCGGTATTCATGGTTTTCTCCTTTTCGCGGCTCTTCCCGAACCGCCGGAGATCGAAGCGCCGGACGCGGAGGGCGAGTCCTGTCACCGAAGGGGAACGGGCCACACGGGGAGCTGCCAGCCGAAGGCGCGGCGAAAGGAGCGGGCCAGCCCGTTGACAGGCCGCCGCGGCCGGCGAAGATCGCAGGCCATCGGTTCGCGGAGGACAGTGAAAGGGAAACCGGTTGGACCGAGAACCGACGTAGAGGCTGGAGACGATTTGGCGCTGTCCGGAACAGCGTTCGCGTCCCACTGGATTGCAGCCCGCAGGACCAACAACTCGAAACCGGAACATCGTTGCCACTATGCTCACGGGCTGCCCTGGGATGATCGTTACGAAAGCGACACGAAGCCTGCGGCGATCAATTCAATTGGAGGGATTTGTAACGCGCGTTTAGTTGGTGCGCGGCCATGCCAGGGCGGCGAGGAACTGGCCGCCGCGACAAGCCGGGGTTTGGAAAGGTCGGAGAGGCGCTAGGGACCGTTGCCAAGGCCGTCGAAGGTCAGCCCCCAGCGAGCCAGTTTCTTTAACCGTTCTCGTGGAGTACTGTTCAAATCGCGTTTCAAAATCGGTCGATAGTGTTGAAAAAGTCCTCTCTTATTATCAGACCCGTTCCGGCGGGGATCGAAAATCTCTAACTCGTTTCCCGGCAGAACGCTTAGGGATTGCTGAAAAGCCGCGCACGCGAAGAAGAGGAACACGGGCGGCCCGTCCGCTGCTGCGAGAAGCGCTCCCATTCGCTTACGTAATCGGGGACGCCGAGCCGTGGATCAATTCCACGGCCGACCTGCAAGCAATAGTGCAAGCTATGGCCGTGCAAAGATCTGCAAGCCGCTGATTCTCAGGGCTTTACTTTTCAGGTCTGATCTTCTTCGCCTCTTGCCTAACACCTCTTTCGCTAACCTTTCCGGTCTCCTCCCTCATCGTGCCGAGCTTCGCGTTGGGCGAAAACTGCGGAATCGGCTGCGGGAGGTTTTTATTCAACGTGTCACTCCGTTTCTGGCGAATTTCGCCAGCTTTGGGCGGGTGCTGATCGCGATAGCGGTTATCCAGTCCGGGTTCTTTCATGCATTGCTCCTTAGAATGTAGAATATGCTTGCAACACATAATGCGCATGTTGCATATAATCCATTTATAGCATCTGTTGCAGATATAGTCTATCCTTGAGTTAGGAGATCCAAGAATGGAATTAGGAGATCCAAGAATGCCCGCCGTTTTGCATTCCCATCGTCAGTCACCGCCCAGCGCGCAGGACGCTACGTTGGCGCGCATGTCTGGCCAGCGGCTATCGCGTTACCGCGACCGGGATCGACCGCTCTCCATCCGCGTCCTTGATGCGGAGCAGGAACAGCCGCTCGAATTGCCCGCCGGCGCCGTCGCGCTGCTCATGGACATCCTTGAAGCCATGGCCGCTGGCCGAGGGGTAGCGATCATCCCGGAAAACGCCGAGCTCACCACCGTGCAGGCGTCCGAGATTCTGAACGTTTCGCGGCCGTTCCTCATCAAGCTCCTTTCCGAGGGTTCCCTGCCCTACCGTAAGGTTGGCAAGCACCGGCGCATTCTCATAGAGGATGTGATGACCTATAAGAACCGGATCGATCGTGAGCGGGAAGCTGTTCTGGACAGACTGGCGGCAGAAGCGCAGGAGGACGACATGGGCTATCCGCGCCGATGAGCAACTACACGGCGTTGTTCGACGCTAATGTCCTCTACCCTGCCCCATTGCGCGATGTCCTGTTGCAGCTCGCGGTCACCGGCCTGTTTCGCGCAAAATGGACGGCCGACATCCATCGTGAGTGGATCGACGCCTTGCTTCGTAATCAGCCAGAGCGGGAGCGCGCCAAACTCGAACGGACGCGGCATTTGATGGACAGTTCCACTCGCGATTGCCTGGTCACCGGCTACGAAGCCCTGGTGCCTTCCCTCGAATTGCCCGACCCTGACGATCGGCACGTCCTTGCGGCTGCGATCGTTGGCCGCTGCGACGTCATCGTCACGCAAAACCTCAAGGACTTTCCAGATTCAGCCCTCACCCCCTATGGGATCGACGTTCAGCACCCAGACGATTTTCTGTGTAATCATCTGAACCTCGCACAGGGCGTATTTTGCGCAGTCATCCAGGAGGTTCGCCGCAGACTGCAAAACCCACCTTATACGATCGACGAGTATCTGGATATCCTCACCCGCAACGGCTTGGTGGCGACCACCGCCGAGCTTAGGCCTTTCGCCGACCTTCTTTGATCCTGGTGGACCTTTGGCTCCCTTGGGCGTCTCCCCTGCCCTTCCGGCCGGGCCGCGCTTTCGGATTTCACCCGTCGCCGCTCCACGCCTCCGCCCTTCAGCTTCAATCGCTGACGCGAGAACGCTTAATTCCCAAGAGGAGCTCTGCCCCAGCGGTTTGTGCAATACCTTGCTGCACAAATGCGTCCAGGCCGAGCTCGTCGCATTCCGAACCGGACAGGAGGCGAGTACCCCCTTACCTCCGCATGCATTCGCGCGTAGGTGACGGTGACTGCGTACAGTGCAAAAAATCTCGTCGGAAATTTGCCGAGATCGTCGAAATATTTCATGTGTGAGGCAGATCACAAGGCTACTGGCAAATCTCTTATGCGACTTTCCGATCGCATCAAGCATTGAGCGACCAACTCTTTTCGTGTGCAGCTCGCCGATCGCGATAAAGAGCTGCTGCCCCTGAGCTACGTGCATGTCGTGTTCACCTCTACCGCCTCGAGAACGCTGCGCCTGGGTCAAGTTCGGACACTCCCGCACTCAAGTTGAACTCTTGACGCGGTTTCTCTGAGTGCCCCGGTAAACCCCGCTGACCACGATGTTCTCTTGCAGGTGTTCATTTGAGCAGCGTGCCGGCCAGCGGATCGCCCAGCGCCTGCTTGCTGTAAAGGCGCCTGCGGAGGCCCTGGACTTGATCCCTCTGCTTTCGGGCTCATCACTGGACTGATCTCGACTCCCGGACGCCGATTGTGGCTTGATCCGCATGCTTCTTCGAAAACTTCGCCCGCAACCCCGCAACGATACGCTCCGTAAATGTCCCGAATGGCTGGTCGGTAGTGACATAAGTCCACGTCGCGCCTCGTTCCAGCTTATCCGCCCCTTCGAACCGGATCACTCCGTCTTCCACGCTCGCGGTCGCGATCGCTTCGGCGATTCCTTCATTGACAAAACGCTGGAAGTCTTCATAGATCTTCAGTTCGCCCTGCAGAAATTTCTGCAGCGGCTCGGCAAACTCCGGTCCGCCGGCCAGCATCTGACGCACCGGATCTCCGACACTCCAGGCGTTCCAGACGACATTTCCCCGCAATTCCGTCACGTTCGCCAGGTAGTCAGACCAGACATCGTCAAAGATGGCGAGCGCCATTTCGCGCGCGGCTGTTTCCAGGGCCTCTTTGCCCGCCGCGTCGACGAGCCTCTGATACGCTTCCGCATCGCAGAGAGAAGCAACGCTCCAATCCGAACCAAGCAGAATCTCCGTCCGGATCTCGCGCATTTCGCGCCGATGATATTCGCTCGCCGCATCGTACTTCCACAACGAGCGGCGAATATCGAAGTTCTGGCTCTCCGCCGTTCGCTGCACGCTCTCGATATCCGGATTCTTCTCGATGCCGAATCGGACCAGAAGATCGTCCTCCAGACTGACAAAGAACCGCGACGTTCCCGGATCGCCCTGACGCCCAGCCCGGCCACGCAATTGATTATCGACCCGGCGTGCTTCGTGGCGTGTCGTACCGATTACATACAGACCACCGAGTTCCAGCACTCGTTCGCGATCCAGCGGTGGATTCCCTCCGGGCAGAATATCGGTTCCTCGCCCCGCCATATTTGTCGACACGGTCACGGCCCCGATACCGCCCGCCTGCGCGACAATCTCCGCCTCCGCCTCATCGTTCCGTGCATTGAGAACCGAATGGCGAATCGGAATGCGATCGAGTTCGCGGCTCAGCGCTTCTGATTCCGCGACGCTCGCCGTACCCACAAGAATCGGCCGCCCGGTCGCCTGCACAGTCCGAATCTCCTCCACGACGGCGCGGAGCCTTTCTCCTTTCGTCCGATACGCGAAATCCGGCAGATCTTCGCGAATTATGGGCCGGTTGGTTGGAATCGTCGTCACCGGAAGCCGGTATTCTTCCCAGAACTCCTTCGCGTCCGTTGCCGCCGTGCCGGTCATGCCGCAAACTCGCTCATACATCCGGAACAGGCTGCGCACCGTGATCGACCCCAGGATGCGGCCCTGCGTTTTGAGCTGCACTCGCTCTTTCGCTTCGACCGCGGAGTGTAACCCCGCGGGCCAGCGGCTATTCTCCGCAATCCGCCCTTTAAATTCGTCGACCAGCTCGATGGAGTCGCCCTTAACCACATAATCGACATCGCGATGTAGCAGCGCGTGCCCGTGGAGTGCGTCCTGCACGGCCGTGTAAATCCCAAGACTCCCTGCATCAAAGAGATTCCCGCAGCCCAGCGCTGCTTCCACGCGCTGAATCCCTGCATCGGTCAGCCGCACATTGCGAGCATTTTCATCGGTCGAATAGTGGATATAGTGGCGAAGCCCCGCCACGATGGAATCGATTCGATATGCGAGGGCGGAGTCTTCCGGCAACCCTCCCGCGATTACGAGTGGGATTCGCGCTTCGTCGATCAGAATAGAATCCGCCTCATCGACCACGGCCACGCCGAACTCCCGTTGAACCAGTTCGCCCGGATGTCGCGCGAGACCGTCTCGCAGAAAGTCGAAGCCGACTTCATTCGCAGTCGCGTAAGTGATGTCTGACGCATAGGCCGCGCGACGCTGCTCCGGAGACATCCCCT
>Ga0206845_1226_pt1 | contig 10994 bp, 10 predicted proteins | sample Alteio_BWOrgCont_19_FD_152887 | JGI IMG/M metagenome (GOLD analysis project Ga0206845, IMG submission 152887) | Enriched cells from forest soil in Barre Woods Harvard Forest LTER site, Petersham, Massachusetts, United States -... | ecosystem: Environmental > Terrestrial > Soil > Temperate forest >...
AACCGCTCGTTACCGGGCGCAAAAGCACCGTATCGAAACCGTAATTGAATTCATACATGGCGTGGTTGAACGGGTGCAGCGGATCGGCGCTGGACGCATCGGGATCCTGCGGCACGTCGCTGCATGCTGCGAGCATGATAACACACATGCATACCAGCAGTAATAGGCTGATATAATTACGTAATATAGCTATAAACATGGCCGATGCGTCTCGCTTTAATATTAATATATTAATAATTTATATAATAATCATGCATTAATTATAGGGGTTATCGGTTAATCTTTAGTGAAAACCATGGCATTTTATTGGGCGCTGTTATAAACAGGCAAAAAATAACCCGAACTGTTGCCATTATGAACCACCCTACCCCCCGTATTTCCTTCGAATTTTTCCCACCCAAAAGCACTGAAATGGAAACCAAGCTCTGGGATGCCATCAAAGCGCTTGAGCCGCTTCATCCCGCATTCGTGTCGGTGACGTATGGCGCAGGCGGCGGCACGCGCGAGCGCACACACCACACGGTCAAGCGCATCATCCAGGAGACGGCATTAAAACCGGCGGCGCATTTAACCTGCGTGGCGGCCAGCCGCGAAGAAGTTGACCAGGTGGCCCGCGATTACTGGGCGGCAGGCGTTAGACATATCGTGGCACTGCGCGGAGACCCGCCACAAGGTATAGCCAATTATATGCCGCATCCGGAGGGTTATCGTTATTCAAGCGAATTGGTGGCGGGCTTAAAGCGCATTGGTAATTTTGAAATCAGCGTGGCGGCTTTCCCTGAAAAACATCCCGAATCGAAAAGCTTTGAGGCCGATATTGATTATTTAAAACAAAAAATCGATGCCGGTGCAACGCGCGCCATCACGCAATATTTTTTCGATACGGAGTTATATTTGCGCTTCATTGACCGCGTGCGCAAGGCAGGCATTGCCATTCCCGTGGTGCCCGGCATTTTGCCGGTGGGCAATTTCACGCAGGTAGTGAAGTTCAGCGCCATGTGCGGCGCCAGCGTACCTCAGTGGCTCGCGCAAAAGTTCGAAGGACTTGCAGACCCGGCTGCCAAAAACGCCATGGCGGTCAGCGTCGCGCTCGAGCAATGCCGCGCATTACTCACCCAGGGCGTCACGGATTTGCATTTTTATACGCTCAACCGCGCTGACCTCACGACTGCCATCTGCAAGGGCCTGAGCATTACTTCGAAATAGCGAGCGTGGAAATCTTCTTGCTCGTAAGATCGGCCACGCGGATCACATTATTATTGGTATCGGCGATATAGAGTGTATTGCCAATTTCAAGCACGTCATTGGGTTCATTAAGCTCAGCTTCGGCGAATGCGCCGTCTTTGTTGCCGCGCACGCTGTGGCCGATGAAATTCGAAAGTACTCCGGTTCTTGGATCAAATACGCGGATGGAATGATTATAAGCATCGGCGATATACACCACATCTTTGTCCGCAAAAACACCCAGCGGATGCTGCATGAGTGCTGTACCACGCTTGCCTTCCGCATAGCCAAAATCAAACAATCCCGTGCCGATGAGCGTATGCACCTCGCCATTTTTAAACTCGCGCAAAGAACTCGTTTCTGCATCGACAAAATAAAGCGTATCGCCTGCCGCAGAAAGCCCGCTGGGTTGCGACAACGAATTATCCGGATATTTGCCGTCATCGATCGATTCATGGCCATTGCCTGCGATTAATGTGATGGTTTTGGCGTTGGCGTCATAACTCCCCAGCTGATGCGTTCCGGCCATGGCAATTACTAAATGCGTTGAATCCGGATAAAATGTCACGTCCCACGGCGATGACAATTTGCTTTGCAACGTGGTCACTTTTTGCACGCGCAAATCCGCGACGCGTAACATATTATTATTAGTGTCAGCGATATAGAGCAGCCCATCCTTATACGCCAGGCCTTGCGGCGTATTGAAACTGGCCGTCGCAAACACGCCATCGTCATGCCCGGTTTTGCCCGAGCCTATGATGCCGGTGATTTTTCCACCCAGTGTCATAATCACAATGCGCTGATGCCCTGAATCGGCAACAAATAAATGCTCACCGTCTGTTGCAAGCTTGCTAGGAAAGCTCAGCGCATTGGCCGGCTGTTTATCCGTCTCAAGCGCAATAGGAAGCGGTGTTGTATTAATTTTATCGCCGTATTTTTGCCCATATTTTTGAATGAGTGCGGTGATAGCTTTGTCCAGATCTTCGCGGTGGCCCTCGCCCGAATACGTGGCCTCGATAGTGCCCTGCGGGTTAATCAGCACAAAGGTCGGCCAGGCGCGGATACCCATGGCTTTCCACGTGGAAAAATCAAAATCGTTCACCACCGGGTGATGCACGCCATAGCGCAAAATCGCCTGGCGGATATTTTCGCTGTCCTGCTCATTTTTAAATTTGGCCGAATGCACGCCGATCACCGTGAGCTTATTGCCGAATTTGTTTTCGAGATATCCAAGATCCGGGATCACATGCATGCAGTTGATACAGCAATAGGTCCAGAAATCGAGCAGGATGATGCGGCCCTTCAAATCCTCCGCTGTCAGCGGCCGCGACGTATTGAGCCAGCCCTGCTGGTGGGTGATGATGCGGTGAATATTGGTGATTTGCATGCTGCCGTCCGTCTTAGCCAAAGCGGTCTGCCCCATTATACATAAGGCAACAACCATAAAAAACGCGATAGCCGGTTTATACATAAGAGGTTATTATATCTTAATATTTCGAAAAATTGGAATAAGCATTACTAAAATATCACTTTTTTATAATCGTATCGAAAAATTATCATAGCCATGATACAAAAAACACGTTAAAAATCCAGCGCAGAGCCATTTATTATAGGAGATTAACCATGCGTACTCTTTATTTGCTTAGCGCCACGCTTTTTATCGGCACCGCCTCGGCGGCCTATGCCCAGGAAGGCCAGAATTCCCACACCTTAAACGAACAGGTGCAACGCATCAATCAGGGTGAAGCGCCTATTCCCGCACCGTGGGAAAGAACCCCAAGCAACGGCCCGGTGAGTGCGCCCGTGCAAGCCCCGGTTCAAGCTAGCGCACAGCCCATGACGCATATCGATTCGCAAGGCAGCGGCGCTATTCCGGCTCTGCCTCTTCCCATTCAAACCACCGCCGGCGGCACTACTTATATCACTGGCGGCGTGGGTGATGAAGAACTGGCCGAACTCAAAGCCAAAAGCGGTGAATTCAATTTGCATCTACTGCTCACGGCTCCCGGCGGCGCATTCGTAAGCGACGTGCATCTGCGCGTGGCCGATGCCAGCGGCGCGGCGGTTCTGGACATCACGGGCGCCGGACCTTATGTGTATGCACATTTAAAGCCGGGCAAGTATATGCTCGATGCATCGGCCGCAGACGGTCCGAGCAAGCAGCTTAAATTCACCATTCATGATAAGGGCGATGTGAAGCAGCAGCTTGAGTTTCAGGAAGAAGGCGGCCTGACCAGCGATCACAAGCCGACGGCTACGATCGAGTAATAACTATTCCTGCTTAAACAACACATGCTTGAGCTGCTCGGGATTTTCGAGCACGCGGCCTGAGCCAAGCGCCACGCAGTTGAGCGGCTCTTCCGCAACGAACACCGGCAGGCTGGTGGCGTTGGAGAGCACCACTTCCAGATTTTTGAGCATGGCACCGCCACCGGTGAGCACAATGCCTTTATCCACGATGTCCGATGACAGTTCAGGCGGCGTGCATTCAAGCGCCACTTTCACTGCTTCGATGATCTGGCCCACTGGTTCCACAAGGCTTTCGGCGATCTGATATTCCGACAGTACGATTTCCTTCGGCACGCCGTTGAGCAAGTCGCGGCCTTTGATTTCGATGAGCTTGCCCTCGCCGTTTTCCGGCGCGCAGGCGGCACCGATTTCTTTTTTTATTTTTTCCGCCGTGGTTTCACCGATGAGCAGGTTCGCATAACGGCGGATGTAGGAAATAATCGCTTCGTCCATCTTGTCGCCGCCCACACGCACCGAACGTGCGTACACAATGCCGCCGAGCGAAAGCACCGCCACTTCCGTGGTGCCGCCGCCGATATCGACGATCATGGAGCCGGTGGGCTCGGTAACCGGCAGGCCCGCGCCAATCGCAGCCGCCATCGGTTCTTCGATCAAGAACACTTCACGCGCGCCGGCATTTTCAGCAGCTTCCTGGATGGCACGGCGCTCAACCGGCGTAGAGCCTGAAGGCACGCAGATAATAATAAGCGGGCGCGGCTTGATGAAATTATTCTTGTTATGCACCTTATGAATGAAGTGCTTGATCATCTCTTCGGCTGACTGGAAATCAGCGATCACGCCATCTTTGAGCGGGCGTTTGGCGTCGATTTTGGCGGGCGTGCGGCCGAGCATGAGCTTGGCTTCATTGCCGAATGCGAACGGCTCCATGACACCGTGGTTATCTTTCATGGCCACCACCGACGGCTCATTGAGCACAATGCCGCGGCCTTTCACATATACCAGTGTATTGGCGGTGCCCAGATCGATTGCCATGTCGGCAGATGCCAAACCGAATAATTTATGGAGCATAAATGTTGCAGCCTTTTTTAAAATTTCACTGTCGTAAATCCGGTTGTACCCTGCCTTGAAAATAAGGCAATAGGCAATTCCTTGACTCACACGGCGCCGAGCTTATCATATCAATCATTAAAAAATTATTTCCGACATGGCATTTATCCATATATGGCTGGCGTTGGCCAGTGCGCTCGCTACCGCCGTCTATTACGTCTACGTTTCGCGGACGATGAAGCAGGCGCGCGGCCTTTCCAGCGGTTTTGTGCTGGCGATAAGCCACATGGTGGGTGCCGTTGTTCTTTTGCCCCTATGGGCCTTATATAGCGCGCCGGTGGCGGATACCGCCCCACTTATTACCCCGTTATTGCTGGCAGCCGGGCTGCTGGTGTTATCGCGCGAGCTCTATTTTTACGCTTACGCGCGCACGGATGTCGCCAATATCACCGTTTTTTCGGCGCTGACGCCCATCTATGCCATCGGCACAGGATATTTCTTGCTCGGCGAAACATCCACACCGCTCGCGCTTACCGGCATGCTTCTCATTTGCGCCAGTATTTATGGGTTATTTGTTAAAAAACCTGCCGGGATGCCACTGCCTGCAGCAATTTTATTGCCATTTCGCCATATTATCGTGTCGCTGCCGGTTTTTTGTGCGTTTTTATCGACCATCCCCACCGCTTTCGCCGCCGCATTTCAACGCCAGCTGCTGCATACGCTCGATCCCGTCGGATTTTCCTTTTTCCTGCTGACGCTGATTGGCCTTACGGCGTTCATCATTTCGCTCGCACTGCTCAAACCCAGCGGTTTGCGCGCGCAATTCAGCCTACTGCCGCGCCATTTCCTGCTGATATCCGCCATCATGCTGCCGCTTATGCACGTGCTGTTTTCTTTTGTCATGCAACATCAGCAAACCGCGGTTTCCCTGGTGTTGCAGCGCACCAGCATCGCGTTTCAGATCGCGCTGGCCTATGCGTTTCTCAAAGAACGCCGCGAATTGCGCAAACGTATATTGGCCACGCTTGGCATTATGGCGGGGTTCGTACTCATCATGGTAAAATATGAGGTATCGGTGCCCCTCTTCATCACTTCCGATAATGACCCGGCGATTCAAGGCGTGATCAACCGCCTCGCTGCGCCCCTCAAGACGGAGGCCGCGCATCCCCCCACCTGCGCAGTGGTTGGAAATTCGGGAAACTTACACGACAGTGACTATGGCGCACTCATCGATACTCATGATTATATTTTCCGCATGAATTACGCGCCCACGCAGGGTTACGAAAAAGATGTCGGCACGCGCACCACGCACCATGTGATGCATTCAAACCAGCCGCATGCCGAGGATTACGGGCCGAATGTGGTCACCATTCTCATCATCGACGATTTCAATGCCAACGGCGCGCAGTATCGCAAAAATGTCGGGCTGTATCTTAAATATCTGGCGGGAGAAATTTCTGCCGATAAGCTGCCGTGGAACACGCTGTCGTTCGACAATGATTTTCCCGATAATTTATTCGCGCTCACCGGCGGCGTGCACATCCTGCATCCAGCGTTTGTGGAATATATTAATACGCGCTGGTTCACGCCCGAGCATCAGGGCAATCTCGATTATCCGTCCACCGGCTTTAAAACCATCGTGCTGGCCATGCGCCTGTGCGACCATGTCGATGTTTTCGGCTTCGGCGCCAACCGGAAAAACGGCACCTGGGATCATTATTTTGATGAAGGTGAGCCGCTGACCGGTTTTCCCGCGCTGCACCGCGCCGATTACCAGGAACAGGTTCTGGATGCGATGGAGCGTCAGGGTCTGATTAAAATCTATCGCGGGAAGCGTTAGTTGGCGGGAAGCAGCCCTTGCCGCTCTTCCATATGCAGCAATTTGCATAGCGCATTGATGTAGGCCAGCGCGGACGCCACCATCGTATCGATGTTGGAGCCATTGCCGTTGATGAGTTGGCCCGTCGGCGTTTCCAGGCGAACATTCACTTCAGCAAGTGCATCGGTATCTTCGGTGATGGCGCTCACCTGATAGAGTTTCAGCACCGCCGCATGCGGGACCAGCGCGCCGATGGCATTAAACGTCGCATCAATCGGACCGGAACCTTCCACCGTGGCGCGGCGCACTTCGCCGTTGATGCGCAGGCAAATCATCGCCGTTTGCGGGCCGACCGTGCCGCAGGTGATGTGCAGCGATTCGAGTTGTATCGCATCTTCGCGGCGCGATTCGGTGTCGAGTAGCGCCATGATATCTTCGTCGTAAATATGTTTCTTTTTATCGGCCAGCGCCTTGAAACGCACGAACGCGTCTTCCAGCGCATTATCGCCCATCTGCAACCCAAGCTGCACAATTTTATCTTTAAACGCATGGCGGCCGGAATGCTTGCCGAGCACGAGGTTGGACTTGGTAAGCCCCACCGATTCAGGCGTCATGATTTCATAGGTGCCCGCATGTTTGAGCACACCATCCTGATGAATGCCTGACTCATGCGCAAACGCATTGGCACCGACAATCGCCTTGTTTACTTGCACCATCGCACCCGTGATGTTTTGCACCAAACGCGAGGCGCGCATGATGTGCGTGGTGTCAATACCGAGCTCAAACGGATACATATCCTGCCGCGTTTTAATCGCCATCACCACTTCTTCGAGCGACGTGTTGCCCGCGCGCTCGCCGATGCCGTTGATGGTGCATTCCACCTGCCGCACGCCGTTTTGTATGGCTGCGAGGGAGTTTGCGGTGGCGAGACCCAGATCATTCTGGCAGTGCGTGGAGAGAATAATGCTGTCCGCGCCTTTGGCATTTTCGCGCACATATTTGATGAGCGCGCCGTAATCATCCGGCGTCGCATACCCAACGGTATCGGGCAAATTAATCGTCGTCGCGCCGGATTTAATGGCCATTTCCACCGCACGGCAGAGAAAATCTTTTTCCGTCCGCGTGGAATCCATGGCCGACCATTCCACATTATCGGTGAATTTGCGCGCCAATGTGACGCTGTCTTTGATCATCTCCAGGCACGCTTTTTGATCGATGCGATACTGGTATTTCAAATGAATTTCCGACGTGGACATAAACGTATGAATGCGCGGTTTTTTGGCCGGTTTAATGGCTTCTGCCGCGCGCTCCACATCCGCCGATTTCGCGCGAGCGAGCGAACACACCACGGCATTTTTGATGCGCTTGGCAATCGCATGCACTGCTTCAAAATCGCCGTCTGACGCCATGGCAAAACCCGCCTCGATCACATCCACACCCATCGCATCAAGCGTTTCCGCCACGAGGAGTTTTTCTTCCAAGTTCATGCTCATGCCCGGCGATTGTTCGCCGTCACGCAGGGTGGTGTCGAATATGATGATGCGGTCTTGTTTGGTCATATTTTAATAGGTAATTTTTGATCCCAATAATGCGGTAATGGCCTCTCCCGTTTTTTCACGGGCAATTCTAGTAATTGACTGAGCTTCAACCTCTTCAACTTCTGTACCATTGGCTTTTGGTACGCCTTTATATCCATCTTCCAATACCTTCACAGCTTGGTTTACTTGCACACTAGCATCTAAACCATCTATCCTTTGAAGCAATAATGGCACGATGAGGCTGCTGCGGAAAGGCTTGGGATTTATTTCAGAAAATTGCAAGCCCAAAGCTTCTAAATTCGGGTAATGATTTACGATGGCTTCCTTTTTTACTTCGTCAATCGTATAGGTTTTTCCTTCATTTTTAGCAGGCGCACCTAATTGTTTTTCAACATAGTCATTTACTGCCGCAATATCTGCTTCTGCCAATCCAGCAATAGGTTTCCCTTTACCATTCACTTCTGCATATGAAGCAATGAGTCTGGCTGAGGCTGAATTTATTTCAGCGGCTACATTTAAATTGGGTACGCGCGCCAATATTAAATAACGAGCCAAACTTTCTGCAGCTTGGCCGCGCTCACCTGTTTCGAAGGGCAAACTACTACGATCAGGAAGCGCCTTTATCGCACCTGATAAAACACTATCGTAATCCTGTTTCCGCACCGGCACACTAACCATCTCAATCTCCTTTTTTAATGGATCCCAGCCATCACCGGGATGACCATACTAATTTTTAGCCTTGTCGACGAGTTTATTCTTCGCAATCCAAGGCATCATACCGCGCAGTTTGGCGCCGATGTCTTCGATCGGATGTTCAGCCTGTCTGCGACGGGTGGCTTTGAAGCTCGGCTTGCCGGCTTTGTTTTCCAGCATCCAGTCGCGGGCAAATTTGCCGGTTTGGATGTCGGTCAGCACGCGCTTCATTTCCTTTTTGGTTTCTTGCGTGACGATGCGCGGGCCGGTCACATAATCGCCATATTCGGCGGTGTTGGACACGGAATAACGCATGTTGGCCAGGCCACCTTCATAGATCAGATCCACGATGAGTTTGGTTTCATGCAGGCATTCGAAATACGCCATTTCCGGCGCGTAACCCGCTTCCACCAGTGTTTCAAAACCCGCCTGAATCAGGTGCGAAATGCCGCCGCACAGCACGGCCTGTTCACCGAATAAATCGGTTTCGCATTCTTCCTTGAAGCTGGTTTCGATAATGCCCGAACGGCCGCCGCCGACTGCCGATGCATAAGCCAGCGCGAGATCAAGCGCATTGCCCGATGCATTCTGGTGAACCGCAACCAGGCACGGCACGCCGCCGCCTTTTTGATATTCGCCACGAACCGTGTGGCCGGGGCCTTTGGGCGCGACCATCCACACATCCATATCCGCGCGCGCTTCGATGAGCTGGAAATGAATGTTGAAACCATGTGCAAATACAAGGCTCGCACCATGTTTCAAATTCGGCGCGATTTCTGCCGCGTAAATTTCCGCCTGCAATTCATCAGGCGTGAGCACCATCACCACATCGGCCCATTTAGCGGCTTCGGCAGGCGTCATCACTTCGAATTTCGCCGCCTTGGCTTTGGCCACCGAAATCGAATCCGGCCGCAGCGCCACGCGCACATCTTTCACGCCGGAATCACGCAAATTCGCCGCATGGGCATGGCCTTGTGAGCCATAACCAATGATGGCTATTTTTTTGTTTTTGATTAAATTTAAATCGGCATCTCTGTCATAATAAACGCGCATTGTTTTCTCCTGTTAAAATTCAAATACTATTTGTTACTTTTTACCACCAGCTCCTAAACCATTCTCTGGTGAAGAACCTCCAACCACAGATTTATTAGTCCATAATTCATCAAGCGTTCTTTGCTGTTCACGCAGATTCACCATTTCCACCAATTTGTCACCGACAGTTTGAAACACTGAATATGTCGGCCGTTTTTCTGGCACAATACCCAATACATCCAATAATTTCTCCAATGCGATACACTCTGCCAACGCTGTCAAAGATTTATTTATATCTGGCGCGCCTACTGCACGTGGTCGATGACCCGCGCCCATTAACATGAAATCCCACCCCAAATCGTTAGGATTCGCATTGAGTTTTTCCTCATATTTATGGAGTATTCGTGGTTCCATTATTATTTCCCAGTCAATCTCTGCCATATGCCTTTTATGCGCATCGATAATCATATCACGTACCTGATCCAATTTCCCTAAACCTACCGCAGTACCAGTGCGGCAAATATGTTGCAATGCAGGCGATGCCGAATAACCTGTCTCGTGAGAAAACCCAGGCATTTTATTAAAAAAATGTACAAGAGCCTCAGAAATAGCGGCACTTGCTTCTTCATTTTTCATAACACCTAAATGCCTTCCTTGCCCCGGCTCATCGCCGCCACACCTGTTCGGCAAATTTCTATAAGCCCCAGCGGGCGCATCAACTCCACGAACTGATCGAGCTTAGCACTTTCGCCCGTGAGCTCGAACACGAACGACTGCGCCGTGGAATCCACCACGCGCGCGCCGAACACATCCGCCGTTTTGAGCGCTTCCTCGTGGTTGCCATTCATGCCCGCAACTTTCACCAGCGCCAGCTCACGCTCCACATGCGGGCCTTCGACGGTCAAATCATGCACCTTGTAGACCGGCACCATTTTACCCAGCAGCTTTTTGATTTGCTCCACCACCATCTCGGTGCCCGAGGTTACAATCGTGATGCGCGATTTTTTCTTGTCATGCTCGACTTCCGCCACCGTCAACGATTCGATGTTATAGCCGCGCCCGGAAAATAGCCCGATCACCCGCGCCAGCACGCCGAACTCGTTATCCACCAGCACCGCCAGCGTATGGCGGCGCGCGGCGTGCGTAATGGTCGGGGTATCATAAACAATGTCTTTCATGGCGTTCTATCAACGTTTGCAGATTTATATTTTTTGAACCCTTCAGGTCGCTTTTCAAAAGTGATATGATGGTCGTTCAAATATTTTTCCAGATCCGCTTTTCCGGCCTTTGTAATACGAAAACGCTCTTTCTCATGCGGGTTCGATTCCGTTAAATTTCTAGTGGTATCCTGCTGCCATAGACCCTTTAACTTCTCTGCTTCCAAACGCTCT
>Ga0206845_1232_pt1 | contig 10969 bp, 9 predicted proteins | sample Alteio_BWOrgCont_19_FD_152887 | JGI IMG/M metagenome (GOLD analysis project Ga0206845, IMG submission 152887) | Enriched cells from forest soil in Barre Woods Harvard Forest LTER site, Petersham, Massachusetts, United States -... | ecosystem: Environmental > Terrestrial > Soil > Temperate forest > O...
GAGTCGTCTTGTGCGGAGGCTACGCCAGGATTAATCTTTGAACAGTTTTGGAAGGCAACAAGGGCAAAAGCTGCTGGCACGACCCAAGAAACAGTCATCGCCAATCGTTTTTGTTTGCTACTGAATTTAATCATACACACATCCCCCAAAGCCTATTAGAGCAATTCGGGTGCCAGGGGTGTAAAGTGGCCGAAAACCTATATCCTGGGTCTTGGATGTTGAACTTTTTGGATGTCACTATTTGTTCGACGGCGGAAGTGTTTCAAACTGAAACATTACGTGGCGATTTGGTCGGGCTCAGACATCGCAAGAACTTCCACAACCTTTTTAAACTCGCTCCGGCTGAAGTAATCGCGTCTTTCAAAGAGCCAAGTGTCGAAGTTCTTTTGCGGTGTCGCAGCTAATATATACCGAGCCAGGTCTTCGGCGACAATAAAGAGGGCCGCCAAGGGCGCAATTCGCTGGTGACCGAGATGACTGGGAAAGCCGGAACCATCGGGTAACTCATGATGCTGCAGAATGATCGTATCGACATCCGGCGGGCAATGCTGCCAGTTCTTGACCAGCTCCGAGGCCTTGGCCGGGTGATTGCGGTATTCCTCGATATGGGCCGGCGGTTTCTTCTTTTTCCAAGCCGGCGACAAAGCTTCCCGCAGCAGGTCCATGTTGGCGACGTCGGAAGAAGAAAGGGTCATATCATGAAGAACAGCTGCAAAAGCCAACTTCTGGGCGGTCAAATCCGATACCCAATTGAGTTTTTTAGCAACCGAGGTCGAAATCAGGGCCACGAGGCTGGCGCATTCGGCATAGTAGCTATTGTTGCTGGTTTGCCATTTGCCGAGGATTTGCTTGAAATTGTCGTGCTCGCCTAACAGGGACAACACCATATTGATATTCTTGGTTGTCATCTCCTGCACTTCGCGGGTGAAGCCCAGGCGCTCCTGGGCTTGCTTTATGAAATCCAGGCTGGCTGAGGTTAAAGCGAAGGCACAATCCGTACCGCGCATTCCCTCCACGGACTCAAAAACCCGGCGTTGGTAATCGCCGATGAAATCCTGAATGTCTTTGCGTTCAATGTAGAGCTGGGTCACTTTATGGTTGATATACTTTTGCGCTTCGATGTCGCTGAACTCCTGATTGCCGTGGCAAATGCGCACAAAATTCTCGTCATGAATTTTCACATAAAGAGGTACGGGAATGAGTTTCATTTTTTCCAAAAGAACCACATTGACCGCGACGTAAGATTCCAAAGTCCGGGCCATCACGCGGGCTTTGCCCAGATAGAGATTGGCCAGCTCTTGAAATTCGGCCATGATCGCCGGTTTGGGGACATGAGTAAAGTTGATGTTGTCGACGAAGGCATCCTTGTTGTCGACGACTTCGCTAGTATGAAGGATAAACGGGACGCGCGAAATTTTTCGAATCTCCGAGTAGACCACGTCGCCGTTTCGGTCCGGCATATTGTAATCGCACACGATCAGGCGAATGTCATAACGGTTTTGGTAAAACAGGTCGATCGCTTCCTGGGCATTTTTTGCGAGCAGGATATCTTCTTGCGGGATCATGGCTTCCATATAGAAACGCAAGATATCGAGGATATCATCCATATCATCTACAATGAGGACTTTTTCCCGAACGCTCATGAACTCCCGCTGGGCCTATCAGCCCGTCATTTTATTATCGTCGGAAAGAAGGGATTACTAAAGCCCAACCAAGGTCGGTCTCTTTTTGAAACGGGACAAATGAATATCAAATGAGAACGTTCTGATCAGCTTATGAGAATACGCATCACTTTTTTACATTCCCGCAATTTTTCTTTTGCCCTTTATGGTCGAAAATTTTACACGCAATTGTGAACATAAAAAGGTGCAATAAAATCGTGAAATCAGTCTCAAATTTGCTTTATCCAGTTTGCCTATTGGCAATCTTTGGCCTGAACGGATGTTCGGGTTCTTCGCCACTTTTACACCATCAGCACAATCAAATTATCTACCAGGCTGGGCAAGATAATGATGATGACGATGCCAAAGATACACCCCTCAAGTTGGTCGGGGAGCGCCTGTTTCGTGAAACGCGGTTTTCCCAATATTTCTATGCTCATTCCGCCGGTATCCTGAACAAAGTCCCCGCCCAAGGGGACAGTGTTGTGGACACTCTGGACACGATTACGGCCCAGTTGGCAGGCCCCTACAAAGGTCAATCCATGGCCTGTGCCGCCTGCCATTTTGTCGATCAGGTGAAAGATTTGGATGGCGCTGGCAACCGGGCCTACACGGATTTTTCCCGCCGTAGCCGAGTTCCCAGTCGTGAGGACGGGCAGACCCTAACCCCACGCAATTCTCCGAACATGGTGGGATCCACCATGAGTGATGATTTTTTTCTTCATCACGACGGTGAATTTGCGACGCCGGAGGATCTGATACGTGCTTCTTACACCGGTCGGAACATGGGCTGGTTGCCGCGCGAGGAAGCGACGGCGATTCATCATATCGTCGAAGTGATTCGCAACGATGATGGAACCTTTCCCACAGAGACGGATTTGGGTGGCCTTTCCTACCGCGACCTTTTTCTGGGCGTGCCGACAATTCCGGCGAAATTCTTGATTCCGCTGGAATACCGGATGGAGATCAAAGGCGCTTCCGACAAAGAAATTTTTGACGGCCTAGTGAAATTGGTCACCGGCTATTTACATGCTCTGGATTTTATGAAGGACGAGCAGGGTCATTATAAGGGTTCCCCTTACGACCTCTTTTTGCGCAAAAACGGTTTGCCCTTGGCGCCGGATCAGGATGAAAGCGCCCTCGTCTACAGTCAACGGCTGCTCAGTCTCGTCGGGCAATTGAAAAACCCACGGTTCATTACTCCAGCTGACAAAAAGTTCAAATTGCATAAGCAGGACTTTGTCTTCGGTCAAAAGGAACTGGACGGATTCAAGGTTTTTGCCGGTAGCGGCCGCTGTGTTCAGTGTCATGCGGCGCCGGATTTCACCGATCATCTTTTTCATAATACCGGAGCTTCCCAAGACGAGTTTGATAAAGTCCATGGCCTGGGTAAATTCATGGCTCTGGAAATTCCGACCCTGAAAAAAAGAAGCGAAAATCCCGATTTGTATCTACCTGCTACAGACAATCACCCGAAGGCTCTGGGGGTTTTCCGCGCCATTCCCGTTGCCGACCAACCTCTGAAATCCGATCTGGGTGTATGGAACATTTTCGCCAATCCAGATTACCCCCTCCCGCAGGCCAAAATGCGGCCGGCTTTGTGCAAATCATTTCAACTGGATTGTAGCAAAATCAGCGACGAGGATCTTTTGCAAAAGGCCATCGGCGCGGTCAAAACCCCGACCTTGCGGGATTTGGGACAGTCCAATCCGTATTTGCATACGGGTCAGTCCGATCGCCTTGAAGATGTGATGGATTTTTACGTTCGTTATTCAAAAATGGCTCGAGAGGACAAAGTACGGAACGCGGACCCGCGTCTGAAGGAGATCAAAGTTTCCCCAGACGACAGCGAAGCGTTGACGAAATTTTTGCAGTCCCTCAACGAGGATTACGACTAGGGAATCGCGCCAAGCACGATTCCAGAAACAAAGGAGACCACGATGAAAAAATTAGCAACTCTGTTGACAGCAGCTATTCTGACGTCCCTGTTGGCTCAGGCTGACGAGCTGAAAATCTTTAAATTGACGACGAAAAACGGCACGTTCGCACCACTTGTTTTGGAAGTGCCGGCAAATGAAAAATTCAAACTGTTGATCACCAACGAAGGCAGCGAGGCCGAAGAGTTCGAAAGCTATGAACTCAACCGTGAAAAAGTGGTCGAGCCTGGCCAAACCATCACGGTTTATTTGGGCCCTCTGTCTCCGGGCGAATATGGCTACTTCGGCGATTTTCACCGTGATACCGCCAAAGGCACCATCCTTGCGAAGTAATCCATGCAAGAACTGATTTCGGGGCGCACTCTTTTTATTGTTTGGCGGGAAGCTCTGGAGGCGATTCTGATCGTCGGCATTCTGTATGCCTATTTGCGCAAAGAAAATCGCGCCGGCTTGCGGCCCATGTGGTTCGGGGTTCTGGTCGGCGTGGTCTTAAGTGGAGTTCTGGCTTTCACCATGCACTCGGCGGACCGTCTTTTTTCTGGCGTGTCGGAAGTGATTTTTCAAACGGCGGTTTTGGCCCTGAGCGCTTTGTTCATGACCCAAATGGTTTTTTGGATGAGCCGCCATGGCCGTTATTTGAAAAAGGATTTGGAACATCAGGCCCGCGAGGCTTCCAGGCAAAAGGTGGGTCATATTGGCGTCGCTGGTTTGGCGGCGCTTTCCGTGGCCCGCGAGGGCGCTGAAGCGGTGATTTACGTCTATGGCCTGGCGATCGAACAAAAAATCTCGACCTTCTCGCTGATTTTAAGTTCTTCTTTGGGCTTGTTTTTTGCCCTGGTTATGGCGTGGCTCTTGGCCATCGGCTTGAACCTGTTGAAACGCCAGATTTTCTTTAAGCTCACCAGCTTGGTCCTTTTGTTCTCCGCTGCTGCCCTCTGGGCTTCTGCCTTCGGCAATCTGGTCAACGAGAACTTGCTTCCCGGAATCGTTGAACCGCTCTGGGATGCCTCCCGGTGGCTGCATGCCCAGACCTGGCTGATCTCGACAATGAAAACCATCGTCGGTTACAACCCGCGACCGTCCTTAGTGGAAGTGGCGGCCTACGCGGGTTATTGGTTGGTGGTGGCATTTTTTATGTTCGCTAATCCCTCAGGCAAGAAAGATGTGATGACATGAATCGATCCTTAATCCCCCTCCTCTCGCTGTTGTTTGCGTCGGTATTGTCTTCTTCGGCCTGGGCCGTGGAATATTACGAGCTGGAAGTTTACGGCTATCAAACACCGGCTCACCATGAGTTGGAGCTGGAAAATACCACCTCGATGAGCAGTGACGAAACTCCGGCTTTGGACAACCATATTTTGCGTTCCACTTTCGAGTTCAGCTACGGTTGGACGGACAGTTTTGAAACCACGGCTTATTTGGATTACACCCAACCCGCCGATGATGCCGGCGAGTACACGGCTTTTCGTGGCCATGCCCGCACCCGGTTTTTTGAAAAAGGCGAACTGCCGGTGGATTTGGGTGCCTACTTCGAAGTCGAACTGCCACGCAATTACGCGCAAAAAGACGTCGGTTTTGAGTTTCGCCCGATTCTGGAAAAAGACCTGCCTCACCGTTTTGTTTTTCGCCTGAATCCACAGGTGGAGCTCTCGCACGTCGCTGTGGACCCCAACACCACGGTGGTCACTCTGGATCCAGACGAAGCACCGACGACCGCAGTGATGCCGTCAACACCCAAACAGTGGCTCACCGAATGGGGTGTGGCTTCCAGTTTGGCCTACAACTGGAACGACCGCATTCAGCCCCACGTGGATTGGCACTACGGTTTCAATGACCTCAGCTCTCTGCTGATTCCATCGGTGGATGTGAATTTGAAAAATGGCTTTAAAGCCACCGCCGGCGTCGGTTTTGGCTTGAGTTCGACCACGGAGCAACGCTTGATCGTCGCTCGCCTTGAGTACGAGTTGTATCTGTTCTAAAGTGAGTCAATTGATTTCCCATTTTGAGTCGGTCTCTCGGAAAAAAACGCGATTTTGTTAGGGTTTGCTTTAGTTCCGCTCTGTGTTGGCCGACAAAATAAGCATGACCGGGAGTGGATCTGCCAAAAATGCATTTGGCGTGGAATTGAATTATGCCCGCAGCTGGGTTCGTCTTACGTTATTGGGCGTATCAACGTGGAGCCTCTTCAGCTATTTTTATCTCGGTTCTTCCCATTTGCAATTGCGCATCGGAGCGGTCGTCACCGGCTGTGCCCTTTTGCTTTTCGGATCCATTTTTCGTCGTCGACCGCAAACACCGGGGCTGATGTTTTTTGTTAACTCGCTGATTTTGATGGCGATGTCGGTGTTTGATTTGTGCTTAAGTCCTTACCATTCCATTGCCGTGGTGGTGATGTCTCTGACCTCACTTTCTGCCGCCACTAACATGCGCAATCGCAAGCTGTATCTGCTTTGGCTGGCGGTGTATCTGGCTTCCGTCACCTATCTTTACCTTGAGGATATTCCAGGCTTTCCGGCCAAGGTGCTGTTCGCTCTGACCCCATTCATGCTGTTGCTTTCCTATGCCGATGTTTCTTCGCGTTCAAAGGTCCGGGATGAATTGGCAAAGGAAGAAGATCGTTTGGCCAGTGTGATGCGGGTGATGAACGAAGGTGTGATGCTCTGCCTGCCCGATGGCACCATTAAAGCGGCCAATGATGCCGCGATTTCGATTTTGGGTTTGGACAATATCAAAAGCTCGGCGTCGGAATCCTTTCGAAAACTCAATTACATTTTATACAAAGAGGACGGCACCCGCTACAAATCCGAGGAGCTGCCCAATGCGGTCGCCTTCAGAACCGGTCAACCCTGCTTGAATCAGGTTTTCAATTTTGAACGGCCGGACGGCCAAAAAGTGTGGGTCCGGGCCCACGCCGTTCCTATCGGTATGACTCCGGGAGGGGTTGCGCGGGAAGTGGTTTTGACCTTTGAAGAATTCACTGCCATGAAGGAAAAAGAAAAATTGATTATCGAACAGGGAATTATGTTGGCGGGCTTGGCGCGCTTTACGGCGATCGGCGAAATGGCCGCCGGGATTGCCCACGAGATTAATAACCCCCTGGCCATCATCTCCGGCCGGCTCTTTCAACTGCGTCGTTACATCACCGGTGCCGAGAAAGAGCAGCAGGCCGGCGAGTTGATCGGTAAGATTGAATCAACCGTTAAGCGGATTTCCAAAATCATTGTCAGCATGCGCTCTTTGGCTCGGGACGGAGAATCTGATCCGTTCGAGCAAGCCAAAATCGTGACCATTTTTGAAGATACGTTGCTGCTCTTGCGCGAAAAATTGGAAAAAGCGGAAATCGATATGCGGGTGAAAATCAACGCCAATCTGAGCATCGAGTGTCGGTCCAGCCAAATTGCCCAGGTGTTGCTGAATCTGGTCCATAATTCTCACGATGCCATTTTGGACTTGAAGGAAAGATGGATTGAAATCGTCGCCGAAGAGGTCGGCGAACATGTGATGATTTCGATCAAAGATTCCGGTACCGGTATCCCCCGCGATATCCGTGAAAAAATCATGCAGCCGTTTTTTACCACGAAAGAGCCGGGCAAAGGAACGGGCTTGGGCTTGAGTATCACCGCGAACATTATCCGTTCCCATCGCGGCAATTTCTTTATTGATGAAAGTTGTCCCAACACCTGTTTTAAAATTATGCTGCCAATGATACAAATTGGCGCTAACCGTCCGCCGGTAGCAGCGTAAACCTGCACAAGCCTTCCATAAGAAACCCTTGCACAAGCCGGCCGCAATTGCCATGATTCAGAAATGCCATTCCTTACTTTTCTTTGCACCCTTGTTTTGGCAACTCAGGTTTTCGCTGCGAAATCGGAATTGACCATCGCTTTGAACCAGGAATTTGAAACCCTCAATCCCGTGGTCAATTCGATGATGGCGGCGGTGTATGTGCAGGATGCGACTTTACGGCCGCTGGTGGCCCTCAGTCCTGAGGGAAAGCCCTATGCGGTGATGATCAAGGAAATTCCTTCCTTCGCCAATAAAAAAGCCCGGCTCAATAAGTCCGACAAAAACTCGCCGCTGAAAGTGGATATTGAAATTCTTCCGAAGGCACAGTGGGGGGATGGTGAACCCGTCACCTGCGAGGACGTGCGCATGGCCTGGGAGGTCGGCAAAAATCCGCAGGTGTCCACACCCAATCGCAACGACTACCTCAATATCACCGATATTCAAATCGATGCGACGGATCCCAAAAAATGCACGATTTCTTTCAAACAAGCCAAATGGAACTTCTACTTGGATTTTCCGCGTCCCATCTCTTCCCATCTCGAGAAAAAAATCCTGGCTGAATACGGTGACAAAGCGCAGGCCTATGAGCGCAACACAGGATACATTCGCGATGTCACCAATCCCGGCCTTTATAATGGCCCTTATCAGGTGGCCGAGCTGAAACTGGGCAGTCACATTGTTCTGGTGCCGAATTCTCATTTTTACGGGAAGGCGCCGGTTTTTCAGAAGGTGATTTTCAAATTTATTCTGAATTCCGCCGCCATGGAAGCCAACTTGCGTAGCGGTGCCGTGAACATGGCCTCTTCTTCCGGTTTGAGTTTCGATCAAGCTCTGGCTTTTGAGAAAAAAATCAAAACGGACCATTTGCCTTTCGAAGTTGTTTTCGTCCCTGGGGTGATTTACTCGCACATGGATTTCAATTTGGACGATCCGGTTTTTCAAGACGTGAAAGTCCGGCAGGCCATGGCTTATTCACTGAACCGCAAACAGATGACCCAGGCTTTTTTTGAGGGCAAAGAAAAGCCGGCCCTGCATTTTTCCACTGAATTGGATTCTTGGTTCACCCGCGATCCGAAGGAAATCACGATTTATCCCTATAATAAGGTCAAAGCAGGACAATTGCTGGAGCAGGCGGGTTGGCGGACCGGCACCGACGGCTTTCGTTACAAGGACGGCAAAAAGCTCAGTTTCACCCTATCAGGTGTAGCGGATAACAAGCTCAATGAAATGTTAGAGGCTTATACCCAGGCACAGTGGAAGCAGATTGGCGCGGAGGTCTTGATCAAAAACTATCCGGGCCGGGTCTTTTTTGCCGAAATTGTCCGCCAGCGCAAATATCAAATGGCCCTCTATTCCTGGGTTTCCTCGCCGGACGCCAGTCAAAGATCGACTTTACATTCCGAGATGATCCCGACGGAAGCCAATGCTTGGTCAGGCTCCAACCGCCCGGGCTGGAGAAACAAGGACGTGGACCAGTGGTTGGACCAGGTTGACGAGGAGTTTGATCGCAAGAAAAGAATCGCCTTGATGAAGAACGTGTTGCGCGCTTACACCGAAGAGTTACCGGCGTTACCTCTTTACTATCGCGCCAACAATGCCGTGATCCCTAAGGGCTTCAAGAATTTTCACATGTCCGGCCACGTCTACAGTGAATTTTTAGCCATCGAAAACTGGAGCTTCTAAAGTTCGCGGTTGCTAACCTTTAAAAATGCAGGTGACTTTCTTGGTTTTTCTTCGCGTTTGGGCTATTTCGCGGGGGCTTGCTTGCAGCACGTCTTTGATCTTGATCAGGTCGCTTGTCATTACCGACAAAGACAATATGGACTGCGTGTCCTCATTCACGGAAAGAGTCACCGTGGTGCCGCCGATAGCATTGTCGACTTGGGAAATGGAATCGAACATAAAAAGCGGTGGCTTGGCATTCAAGCGGAGTCCGCCGTTAGCCTCCCAGATGAGATCGGCTATGACGGTCGAGCGGATGTCCATCGCCTTGCCATTGGAGCTTTTGCAATTCAGGATGCGATTGCCAAGTAGCTGCACCATACGGGCTTGCTGCTTTTCCAACTCGGTGGCCGTCATCTGCTGGAGAGGGCTGGCTGGGGCTGCCAGGGACGGTGTCTGGTTGGATGGCGACGGTGTCGCTGCCTCATTGGCGTGGACGGATCCTGCCGCCAAAACTGTGAATAAAGCTGTCGAAACGGTGTATTTTTTAAAGCGCATAAGGACTCCTTGCTCTCCAAGGACTATGCAAAGTGACGGTACTGGTTTGGGGCTTCGTTTTTGTCGATGCTATTGACAGCCAGAGCTTAGGAAAACCAGCAGTTTTGCGATTCTCTTGGCTTTTTTTAAGTTTTTAAATCTCAGCCTATGTGACGAAAAGTGGTGACGATAAAGGCTTTATTTTTGACAGCTCAAAATATCGACCCGCGAAGAATCGCCCGACCAGCGGGGAGTGAGGGTCACCTCACCCTGCGCTTTGTGTTCCGCCAGGGAGTGGCTGAGGTGGATGTAAACGGGATTGGCTTGATGGTAAAACTCATTTTTTTCATCTTCTTGAGTTGAGATGAACGCCGTTTTCGAGCCTTTAAATTGATGAGCGGTGAGTTGCTTGCGATCCCATTCCAGGGTGACGAAAATATGGTCCTTTTGCTCATCAAGCCTCAGAGTGTAGTCGCTGTTTTCGTCCAAAATGGCGTTGCCGACTTTGCTGATCGTGCACAGATAGGTGGCGTCAGCGGCTCTGGCCGACAGGGCGAAGAAAAACGATCCAAGAGCAAGATTCAAAATCAAAATTTTTTTCATGAGACCAAAATATGTCATCGGTCAGAAGTAATAAAATGAATATAAATCAATTTAATATGCGTAAAATGTATGGAAAAATCATGAAGAGTGTCACTTGAAACATTGGGGCTTTGCCGGGCACAGAAAGAAAATACCTATAAGTATTACCAAAAAACCAGACAGCCGACAGACAACGTGCTGCATTATTATGCAGCGCTGGTCGTCTAATAGGAGATTAGTTGCATATTTCCCTAGACCTTGGGTTAATTTCGTCAAGTTACGAGCTTTATCACCAAGGGGGTCCTGGTGTTTACGACCATGCGGTTTACCAATAAGGTCTGTGGTTTGCTAGCTCTCTTATTCTCATTTCACTTGCAGGCACAAGGGCTCGTCGGCCCGGTTCGGTTTTTTTACTCGCCAAAGGCAGACGCCCATCAGCCCGTAGTCGATGCGATCGATCACGCCACACGCTCCGTAAAAATGGTGATGTTCCATCTGTCGGATCCCACCGTCGGATCCGCACTGATCTTTGCCGCCAAACGCGGCGTCGATGTGCGCATCATCTTCGATAAAAGTCAGTGGCGCAGTCCCCATGATCAACAATTGGTTGCAGATATGAAAGCAGCGGGAGTGAACGCGGTTCAGGCCACCACCGGATTTAATATCACCCACGAGAAAGCCATGGTGATCGATGATACGGTGGCGATGGTGAGCACCATGAACCAAGTGCGAAACTTCATGAGCACTTTGGATGTCGGTATCTTTACCACTGATCCGTCGGTGATCAGCGAGATGAACACGGTA
>Ga0206845_1210_pt2 | contig 10952 bp, 6 predicted proteins | sample Alteio_BWOrgCont_19_FD_152887 | JGI IMG/M metagenome (GOLD analysis project Ga0206845, IMG submission 152887) | Enriched cells from forest soil in Barre Woods Harvard Forest LTER site, Petersham, Massachusetts, United States -... | ecosystem: Environmental > Terrestrial > Soil > Temperate forest > O...
GACGTGCAGTGATTCCCCCGGTTCGCGGGGCAGTCCGTTCCGAACCAGTTTTTGTTCCAGCTGATAAAACTCCGAGTCAATGCCCGGCCAGACCTGGCGTTCCGCGGCCGGTCCGGTTTTTTGGCGGCGTCCCCCGCGGAATATCCGGTAGAGCATATAAGCCAGGGCTGGAATCAATGCCCAAAAAACATAGTCCCGAATGTCGTTGTGGCTGTAATCGAAGAATTTCAAGACTTCGTATTCCAGCCAGGACTGGAAATCGGACAGGAACTGGAAAGAGGACTCGCGATCATCTTCTTTCGCCACCCAGTCAGCGGGCGTAGTGTCGAAATTTCTCCAACTGCCGGTGTTTTTGTCCCAGACGAGGCACCAGGCATGGCCGTCGCGCAGGCGGACCACGTAACCACCATGCCCGGAGGGTTCATGCACGTAATAGCCCACCGCGTAACGGGCGGGAATCCCCATTTCGCGCAATAACAGGACGGTGGCTGTGGCAAAGTATTCGCAATGCCCGCTTTTGGTTGTCAAAAGGAACCGGGCCAGGGCCGTGGTGTTGGTGTCAAACGGCGGCGGTTCATTCTGCCAAAGGTTGTAAGTGAAATGGGTAAAATACTGGCTCACCGCCAAAAGTTTCTTTTCTTCGCTTTGGCCCGAAACATTCAGATTGGAAATGACTTCTTGCAGGACGGAAACTTCGTTTGACGGCACATACAAATCTTCATTGGTCAGGGCCTGGGACTCGTTGGCTTCCGGCTTGTCATCCATGATGGCGCCTGAACCATAACGCGCGTCGAAAATCATCAGGCGGGGTCCTTCCGCCAGCACCGTGCCCAGCCCGCTCTGGGACATCGAATAGGCGCGTGAATTTTCCAGGCGGTTGCAATCGGCGGGCAACGGAAGCAACCCTTCGGGATATCGGTTTTCATCCTCGGAAACATCATTCAGGTAACAGGCGATGGTGACCATGGACCGGTTGGGCGGGCCGCTATGCAGGGGGAAGATCCCGCTTTCCGGCGGCGATTCCAGCACCGGGATAAAGTTGTTGTTGGTATTGGCTGTCTCCCACACCAGTTCGGTATGTTTGTGCCTAAACTCGTGAAGGTTATTTACCCGCAATATGCCCTCAAAAAAGTCCGCGAAAGTTTGTCTGGGCGCAGACTCGTGAAGATTGTTTTCCGGCTGTTCATCCAGGTAGCGATAAGTCGCTTCGCGCAAATAAGTCGGTGGGAGTGACTCACCCAATGGCTGCAGGCGAATGACAATTCTGCCAGACAACTGCAGGCGTCCCACATCGCCAATATTGGTGATGGATTTTTTGGGGTCCAGCGGATGCAGCAGCCAGGAGATCAATTGCGGGTCGTATTCTTCCGCCAGGTGGGATAATTGGCCGAAGGTGCGCTGGCCATAATAACCCAGGGTAATGGCGGCCGCCGTCATGACCATCCAAACCGGCAGCGCAAACCGGCGCGACCGTTGCGGCCAAAGCGCCCAGGCCAGCAGGATCGAAAAACCATAATAAAAATAGTCCTCCCGCGTGGCGCGGCCCGCGGCGGAAACCAAACAAAGCCCGAAATAAGGGTAGGAAGCATCAAATCTTTGCAACGGCGGCAGCACCTGGCCTCTCTTCCTGGCCCTTTTTAAGCGGTTGCGCCACAAAAAGAAAAGGGTTTCCAGGGGCGCGCTATTGGAAGAACTGTAAGCCTGGGTTGCGACAAACAGGAAAAAAATGATCGGCAGCCACCGAAACAACACGTCCGCCGTCAATTGGCCGACGTTGCCCGCATTGCGCTCCGAGGCCGAATTCGGATCTTCAAACAATTCACTGAAAGTGGAAATGCCGCCATTGCTATGGAAGGCCAGAATCATCGCCGCCAAAAGCAGCAAATTGCAAAAAGTCCAGACCCGCGCAAACTCGTCGTCAGAGAATTCCCACCGCACCTTGATAAAACGCGAGCCCTCCAGGATCAACCCCATCACTACGCCCGCCATCAGCAGACCCATTTGGCCGCTTTGCAGGCCCCAGAACACCAGGGTGGCGCCGATAAGGAAGGGCGGCGTTTTCATATTAGCAGGCGCTCGCTGACGGCGAAAACACCCGGGCTTTTGCGCTGGTCCCGGTTTTCGTTTTCCGGCTGGGTTTCATATCGCAATCTACAATTGGGAGAGCCCCTGTTCAATCTCTCCCGCAACCAGTGTGTGAAAATGTTCCGGCGCGTCCCGCATTGGGCCGGGGTCAAATGGTTTGTCTGGCTTGTCCGCCACCACCACCACCACGCGCACCGGAATGTTGACGGCCTTCAGTTTCTCGACAAACCGCCGGCGCGGCGCGTCCCAGGCCAGCAAAACACAAATGCAACCGCTGACCGCGTCGGTGTGATTCAGCGCCAGGGTTTCCAGGGCATCAAAGCTCTTGTCCGCGCAGGTGTGGACCGAGGCCAGGATTTCCAGTATCTGGTCCACGTGTGCCAGGCCGCGCCCGCTTGTAAAACAATACGCCTGCGCTCCCACAAACAGCAAATCCAGCAGCGATTCCTGCGTGCGGATGGCGCAGGCGAATGACGCCGCCACGGACACCGCCTCCTCGAACGCTTCACTGAACGGTTCGTGGCTAAAGGTGTCCAGCACCAGCGCATGGCGCGAAAAAAATTCATCTTCAAATTCCCGGACAATCGGCTTGCCAATCCGCGCCCAACTTCGCCAGTGAATGCGGCGCAGCGGGTCGCCCCGGCGATATTCGCGCAGCGAAATAAATTCATCGCTCTGGCCGACATTGGAGGCCAGAGCGACGCCGCCTTCCTGGAATCGCACTTCCCCCGGCATGGCAATCTCCGGCAACGGATAACGTTTGGGCAGAATCAGCATCGTCTCGGGCGCCGGGATTCTGGCAAATGCCTGGAACAGGCCAAAGGGGTCTGGTCGCGCCAGGATCAGCCCTTCAAACCGGAACAGCCCGCGGCGCAAGGGGGTGACCGCCACCTTCACTTCGACTTCCCCCTGGGGGGGTATCGGCGGCACGGAAGCGTTCTCAAGTGTCGCAATGCGGAATGGATTGTATCGCTGCTGGGGACGGCTTAAGCGCAAGGAACGGACTTTTCTTTCCTCGGCCAGTTGTTGCGCCAGCCATTGTTCAAACGATGGCCGCGGGTCGGCCGGATTTTCCAATAGCGTCAATCCCTTTTGGGTTTTGCGCGTGAGGTTCCGGATGCGCACGCGATAGTCAAAAATTTGCCCGGCCGTGGCAAACCGCGGCAGCCGGCGCACCGCCGAAAAATGCAGCCGAAAAAACCAACTGGAAACAAACGCCCCAACCAGCAGCAAAACCAAAAGCACGAACCCCTGGTAAGTCAGCGAAGTTTCCGTGTCCAGCACGCCCAGCGCCGTGACCCCCACTCCCACCAGCACCAGCCAGCCAGCCAGCGTGAAGCGCCGGTGGGCCCAATGCAGCAGCCGCCACATCACGCGATAAAAGCGATAGACGGCGCGCCAGATTAATTTCATTTTACCTCAGGCCGGGACGGGCAGTTTCTTTAAAATTTCCCCGACTACCCCGCGACCGGTCATCCCGGAAAATCGCGCCTGCGGTTCCATGACCAGCCGGTGCGCGATGACGGGCACCGCCAGTTCCTGCACCTGCTCGGGAGTCACAAAATCAAATCCGTCAAACAACGCCAGGGCCTGGGCCGATTTCATCAACGCGATGGAAGCGCGCGCGCTGGCGCCCAGGCGGACGCCGGCGGCATTGCGGGTCGCGTTCACGATGTCCACCGCGTATCGCTTCAACTCGTCGCCGATCCGCACGTCCTCCACCGCGCGCTTGAGCACCAGCACTTCGGACAGGGAAACGCACGCCTTCAAGTTATCGAGCGGATGCCGGTGCAGTTGCGCGGCCAGGATGGAAACTTCCTCCGCCGCCGGCACATAACCTAGCGAGAACTGCATGGCAAACCGGTCCATCTGCGCTTCCGGCAAGGGATAAGTGCCCCGGAATTCCACCGGGTTTTCCGTGGCGATCACAAAAAACAAGTCCGGCAGGTTTCGTTGCTCGCCATCCAGGCTTACCTGGCTTTCGCCCATCGCTTCCAGCAGGGCGGATTGTGTGCGCGGCGAGGCGCGGTTGATTTCGTCCGCCAGCAGGATGTTCGTGAAGATCGGCCCTTCGTGAAAACGAAATACCTGGTCGCGCTGGTTGAAGATTGAAACTCCCAGGATGTCCGAGGGCAGCAGGTCCGGCGTGAACTGGATGCGTTTGAAGGAGGCGTCCACGGACCGCGCCAGCGCCTTGGCCAGCGTGGTTTTGCCGGTGCCCGGAAAATCTTCCAGCAGCACGTGGCCGCCGCTGGCCATAGCCGTCAGCAATTTCCTCGTGGCCAGGGACTGCCCCCGCATTACCCGGGCGATGTTGTCGGCAATTTTTTTGAAAGTCTCTCTAGCTGATTGTTGTTCTGGCGTCATCCCCGAAAATCATCGCGGGGAACACGTCCAAAGGCAATTTAAATTCCATTATCCCGGGCCGGTGGATTGCCGCTTGAGTGCCGGCTTCATTTCGGTTACACAAGGGCCAATTCATGAGTTCTCCGAATTCGACCACCCCGGCCATGAGCCGCTTTCGTTGGGTGATTTGCGCGCTCCTGTTTTTTTCCACCACCGTCAATTATCTCGACCGCCAGGTCATCAGCTATCTTAAGGAATTTTTTTGCACGCCCGCGGCCCTTGGTGGATTCGGCTGGTCCAATTCCCAATTTTCTGATCTCACTTCCTTTTTTACCGGCGTCTATGCCGCCGCCACTATCTTTGCAGGTTGGTTCATTGATAAAATTGGAACGAAGCTTGGCCTGGCCCTTTCCCTCACCGTCTGGTCCTTTTTCGGGATCTTGAACGCCTTCGTCGGCAGCCTGCTATGGATGCATATCGCGGTGCGGAGCTTTTTTGCACTTGGCGAAGCCGGGAATTTCCCTGCCTCCATCAAAACTGTCGCCGAATGGTTTCCCAAGCGCGAGCGCGCCCTGGCTACCGCCATCTTCAACGCCGGTTCAAACAGCGGCGCCATGATCGCTGCCCTCCTGGTGCCAACGTGTGTCGTTTGGTTTGGCGCGCAACAGGGCTGGAAATGGGCGTTCATCATTACCGGCGCCGGCGGCCTGCTCTGGCTCATATTCTGGTTCCGGTTCTACAACCCGCCCAACCAACACAAATCCCTGTCCAAAGCCGAATATGATTACATCCACATTGATGATGAAAATCCCGTGGATTCCCAAACCGGCGACCAAACCGCCAAAGTCTCCTGGTTGAAACTCTTCGGCTACCGCCAGTTGTGGGCCTTTTTCGCCGGCAAATTTATGACCGACGGCATTTGGTGGTTTTATCTCTTTTGGCTGCCGGATTACCTTATCAAACAATTCGGCATGAAGCCTGAACAAGTCCGCATCCCGACCTTTATTATTTATGGTGTTGCCATTATCGGCAGCGTTTACGGCAGCAGCATTCCACTCACGCTGATCCGGCGCGGCTTCCCGGTTTATAAGGCCCGCATGACTACCATGTTCCTCATTGCCCTCTTCCCGCTGACTGTGCTGAGTACCCAATACTTTGGAAATAAAGACCATTTCGGCCAATGGGCGGAAATCCTCGCCATCGCCACCATCTGCATCGGTTGTACCGCGCACCAGGCGTGGTCAGCCAACCTGTTCACCACCGTCTCCGACATGTTCCCCAAAAAAACCGTCGCCAGCGTTACCGGCATCGGCACCATGGCCGGGGGCATTGGCGGCGTCATTATCCAGAAACTTCAAGGCCATCTGCGTGACGCCTATATTCAAACGCCCCAAACCGCCTACCTCATCATGTTCACCATCTGCGCATTCAGTTATCTTGCCGCGTGGGCCATGATGAAAGCCCTCGTCCCGCGCCATCAACCCATTACGGATTTATAGGCGCAATCCGCCTGGCAACCGGCGCTCGTCATGCCCGCGTTCCGGCTTTTTTCCTTTTCCCCTTCCCTTTTTGCCTTCACTGTTTATCCATGGATGAGGTTTTTGTCATAGGTCACCGGAACCCTGATACCGACTCGATTTGTTCCGCGATTGGTTACGCGGAACTGAAACGGCGCACCGGCATGCCGGAAGCCGTTGCCGCCCGTTGCGGGGACACCAACGATCGGATTGATTTCGTCCTCCAAACTTTCGGCGTGCCCGCGCCCAGGTTCGTGGCCGACGTTTCGCCCAGGGTTTCCGACGTGATGCAACGGGACGTCATCAGCGTCACCCCCGAGGCCACGGCGGCTGAAGCCTTGAACCTCATGGACGGGCGCAACATCCGCATCCTGCCGGTCCTCGATCACCAGCGACGGTGCTGCGGGCTGCTCTCCCTCTTCAAACTGAGCAAATTTCTCTTTCCCTTGATTGACCGTCTGGCGGGTTCGCGGCGGGTATTATCCTCCCTGAAAAATCTGGCCGACACGTTGCAGGGCGAATTGGTTCTTTCGTTTGAAGCGAACCAAGAGGAGGAATTGATCATGCTCATTGGCGCAATGAGTGTCGAAACTTTCACCGCGCGGCTGAAAACTTTCCCGCAGAGAAAAACCATCATCATCGTGGGCGACCGCGAAAACATCCAGGAAGCTGCCATCGAAGAAAACGTGCGTGTTATCATCGTGACCGGCGGGCTTAAAGTGGAACCGCACATCCGGGACAAAGCCGCCCGCAAGGGAGTCAGCATCATTTCTTCGCCGCACGATACCGCCACCACTTCCACCTTCTGCCGCGCCGCTGTCGCCGTCCGCAACATGTTGAACGAGGAATTTGTCAGCTTCCAGGAACACACGTCCCTCGTCTCCGCGCGCGAAAGGGCCACCGCCTCCGGCCATCAAATTTTTCCCGTGCTCGACCCCGAAAACCGCGTCGCCGGCATCCTGTCCAAGACCGATTTTCTCAAGCCGGCCGGGCGCAGGCTGATCCTCGTGGACCACAATGAACTCTCCCAGGCCGTGCCCGGCGCGGACCAGGTGGAAATCATCGAGATCATTGACCATCATCGCATCGCCGTCCTCGCCACTCCGCAACCCATTCTCTTTCACAACGAACCCGTCGGTTCCACCAGCACCATCGTTGCCGGCGATTTTTTCAAATATGGCGCTTACCTTTCACCCTCCATCGCCGGGCTGCTCCTGGCGGGCATCGTGTCCGACACCTTGAACCTAGCCTCGCCCACGGCCACGCCCCGCGACGCCGAAATCCTGAAAAAACTCGAGGAAATCTCCGGCGCCAATGCCACCCGCTTTGCCGAAAAATTTTTCACGTCTGACTCCATCCTCATCCAAAAATCCGCGCCCCAGGCCATCACTTCCGATTGCAAGGAATACATTGATGAAGGCGTAAAATTCAGCCTCGCCCAAATCGAGGAAAACGGCTTCGAACAGTTTTGGAAGCACAAAGATGAATTGACCGACGCGCTTGAAAACTATCGCCGCCGCGCCGCGTATCTTTTCTCCGGCCTCCTCGTCACCGATGTCACCACGCAAAACTCCCTCCTGCTCATAGTCGGCGATGAGAAATTTATCCGGCGCATCAATTATTTGTGCCTCGAACCCGGCATTTATGAACTGCACGGCGTCGTTTCGCGCAAGAAACAATTGCTGCCCTATATCATCCATCGCCTGCGGCAGCCGGGAACGGGCGCCAGTTAGACCTCGCTTCCCGAAACTTCAATCATTGCCATTCGCATGGTCCAGGAACCCGCGCAAGCAATGCGACAGCATCACAAAATTGATCGGCTTTTGAAAAACCGCCCGACGCGAGGCATACCGTGAAGCCGACAAATCCGGCGGTTGGTTCAGCCCCGTCATCAAAATCACGGGCAGGTCAGGCCGGATTGCGCCCATTACTTCCGCCAATTCCGCGCCCTGCATGTCCGGCATCGTATGGTCGGTGATGACCAAAGCAATATTCTCCGCATCGGTGCGGAATGTTTTCATCGCTTCCAGGCTGTCCGCGCGCGTTATCACGCGATACCCCATTTTCCGCAAATATTGCTGCATCATGTCCAGCACCGGAATCTCATCATCCACCACCAGGATTTGCTCTCGCTGTCCCTGCAAGATCTGGTTCTTGTCCGTCGTGGCCGGAGCCGGCAATTCCTGTGATTTGGGCAGATACACGTGGAAAGTTGTCCCCCGCCCTTCTTCACTGTTCACTTTAACATGTCCCCCGCCGCGCGTGATGATTTTTTGCACGAGCGTCAGCCCCAAACCCGTGCCGCGGCCCGGCGCTTTGGTGGTAAAGAACGGCTCAAAAATCCTCTCCATCACTTCCTGGCTCATGCCCTGCCCCGTGTCGCGGGCAATCAGGCGCACATAAGCGCCCGCGGGAAGGCCCAGGCTTGCTGCCAGACCGGAATCCACGTCCACGGTTTCCAATTCAAATTCCAGCCGGCCGCCTTTTGATTTCATCGCATGGCCCGCATTTGTTCCCAGGTTCATAATCATCTGGTGCATTTCGGTGGCGTCCGCCACCACCACGTCCTCTTCTGTCCGAATGCTGGTCTGAATGGTGATGGACGACGGCAGCGTCGCGTGCAGCAACTTCACCGCTTCATTAAGCACAAGGCTTAACTTGAGCGGACGCTGTTGCGAGTCCGTTGGGCGGCTGAAGGTGAGAATCCGCTTGATGAGGTCGCGCGCGCGGTCGGCGGACTTCAGCACCATCTCCAAATTGTCCCGGGTCACGCCTTTAATCTGCGAATTGGTCAGCGTCAGTTCCGTGTAACCGATAATGGCGCACAAAATGTTGTTGAAGTCGTGTGCCATGCCTCCCGCCAGGGTGCCAATCGCATCCATCTTTTGGGAATGGAGCATCTGCTTTTCCAGTTTGGCGCGCTCGGCCTCGGCATTTTTGCGCTCGGTGATATTTTCAATAAACCCCTCGTAATGATGAATCGCGCCGGCAGCGTCGCGCACGGCCCGCGCGTTCTCCGAAATCCAGATGATGTTCCCATCACGCCGGCGCACCTGGTATTCCAGCCCCCGCACAAACCCCGTCTCCTCAATCTGCCGCTTGAATTTTTCCCGGAATGAACGGTCCACGTAAATCTGGTTTTGGATGTCCGACACATCGCTCAGCAATTCCTCCGGGCCTGCATAGCCATACATCCTGGCCAGCGCGGCGTTCACCACCAGGTAACGGCCATCCGGCGTACTTTGATAAATACCCTCAATGGCATTTTTAAACATCCCGCGGTATCGGCTCTCATCCAATTGCAACCGCAAAAAAGCTGTATCACTGTTTGTCACAGCAGCCCGTGTAAGCAGTTCATCTGCCAACATTTACGCATAAAACCCCGCCGCTTGCCGCTTTTTCCTTTCCCCACTTTCGTTTTCCCCCCAATGTTTCCGTGTGAAATTGTCTGCTCTTGAAATCCGCACCGCCGTCCGGGCCGCCCTTGCCGAGGACATCGGCGGCGGCGATGCCACTACCCTGGCGACGGTTCCGCTGGGTTTGACCGCCCGCGCTGTCATGCGCGCACGCGAACCGCTTGTCGTCGCCGGCCTGGAATTTGTTGAAACCGCCTTTCGCGAACTCTCGCACCGGGTCAATTTTCAAAAAATCGTTCGGGATGGCCAACCGGCCAAGGCCGGCGCGGTTTTGCTCAAAATTTCCGGCCCCGCCCGTCCCATTCTCACCGCCGAGCGCGTGGCCTTGAACTTTATCCAGCGCCTTTCCGGCGTCGCGACCTTGACTTCCCAATTTGTCCGCGCCGTTCGCGGCACCAGCGCGCAAATTCTCGACACACGCAAGACCACGCCGGGCTGGCGGCGTTTTGAAAAATATGCCGTCGTGTGCGGCGGCGGGAAAAACCATCGCCTCGGCCTCTTCGACATGGTCCTCATCAAGGACAACCATCTCGCCGCCCTGCGAAAGGAAAAACCCAATGCCATCGCCACCGCCATTTCCCGCGCGCGAAAAAAATTTCCGCAACTGAAAATCGAAATCGAAGCCGACACGCTCGACCAGGTCCGCCAGGCCCTCTACGCCGGCGCCGAAATGATCCTGCTCGATAACATGAGCCTGCCCCAGTTGCGCCGCGCGGTCGAACTCGTGGATGGCTGGGCCAAAACCGAGGCCAGCGGCGGCGTGAATTTAAAAACCGTCCGCGCCATCGCCCAAACCGGCGTGGATTTCATCTCCGTCGGCGCGCTCACGCACTCCGCGCCGTCCGTTGATATTGGATTGGATTTCGAGGCATGACCACCGACGCCAAAATCCTTTCCGCCTTGCGTGAAAACGTCACCGGCGTTTCCGGCGCGGAACTGGCCGAGCAACTCCACATCAGCCGCGCCGCCATCTGGTCGCGCATCGAGGAACTGCGCAAGCTCGGCTACGACATCGAAGCCGGCCCGCATTTCGGCTACCGCCTCGTGGACGAGCCGGATGCCCTGCTCGCTGACGACCTCCTCGCCCGCCTCGGCAAAACCCGGCTCATTGGCCGCGACATCCAGGTCTTTGAGCAAACCACTTCCACCAACGACGTCGTGGAAAAACTCGCGCGCGACGGCGTCCGCGAAGGCGTGGTCGTTTTTGCCGAATCCCAGACCCGCGGCCGCGGCCGGCTCGGTCGCAAATGGCTTTCTCCCGCGCGCAAAGGCCTGTGGTTTTCCATTCTGCTGCGGCCCAACCTGCGTCCGCAGGAGACCACCCAGCTTACTGTCGCCACCGCCACGGCGCTGCGCCACGCCATTTTCTCCGAAACCCGTTTGCCCGTGGAAATCAAATGGCCCAACGATATTCTCATCAACGGCAAAAAAGTCGCCGGCATCCTCACCGAAATGAGCGCGGAACTCGACCGCGTTCGCCACGTCATCCCCGGCATCGGCATTGACGTCAACCAGGACGCCCACGAATTTCCGCCCGAACTGCGAAAAATCGCCACTTCGCTGAAAATCGAATGCGGCGAAAGCGTTT
>Ga0206845_1208_pt2 | contig 10921 bp, 7 predicted proteins | sample Alteio_BWOrgCont_19_FD_152887 | JGI IMG/M metagenome (GOLD analysis project Ga0206845, IMG submission 152887) | Enriched cells from forest soil in Barre Woods Harvard Forest LTER site, Petersham, Massachusetts, United States -... | ecosystem: Environmental > Terrestrial > Soil > Temperate forest > O...
GAACGCCCATTTTGCCTTTGGCCACAACACTCCCAAAAGGGTCATCATGCAAAATAAAGTTTGCGTGTGACCGGATGGAAAACTCTGCCAATGCCAATGGAAATTGAAGGGACGAAAAATCAGCGCTTGGTGATCGGCGCTCATATGCGGCCTTTGGCGTCCCACCAGAAATTTGATGATGTGCAGGCATAACCCCGACGTGAGCAAAGCGAAAAATGCATGGGCCGCCCAGTTTTTATAATTCACGATGATCGGGTTGGCTGTTTCTTTTTCCGCCGTGAGCATGGCGAAACTGACCCCATAAACGATAGCAACTGCTAAAAACCATGGCCAACCCAAGCCCACATCGGTGATGTCGGCGGCACCCAAGCGAAGATAGTCGTGATTTGGCTGATCCACCCATTGCGACAGTCTCTGGTCCGCATAAACCGCTACCACAGCCAAAAGTAAGATTGTTGCAATTACAAAGATGAATATTTTTTTGACTTGCGGCTGATGGGTTTTTCCTGTGGTTTCAAACACGTGATTATTTTCACGATTCCCTGGCCGCCCGTCAATCGAAGCTGGCGCGCGGCCCAGACGAGGCATTTTCGTAAAAAAGTTCGTCAGTGACTAGGGTTGACTTCCCGGTGGCGAAACCCTCCGGCTTGAGTTTGTGATCTTAAGGGATTCCAATGGGTTAGAATGTTGGTCTGCCATTAAATGGGAATTGATTAAAAAAAACTCATAATGGCACGAAGTGTGCTTAGTACAGTGTCGTTGGAGGTCTATATGAAGAAGGTATTTGTTGGACTCATTACGATGGTCAGCGTTTCCGGCCTGTTTGTCGCTTGTAATAGCGGCGGCGGCGGTGGCGGTAGTTCGCCCGCACCGGTTACAGCGCAAGTTTGTACGGTTGCAGGACAAGTTCAGACAGCTCAATATGGCTGTGTGGCTCAATGTCCAAATAATCCGAGTATGGGCATGGGCCCGAACGGTCAGTGTGTGCCGGTTATCTCGGGTGGTGTTGCGACCTGCGGAAATGGCAGCTATATTCAGACAGCGGAAGGCTGTTTGCCTCCTTGTCCAAACAATCCGAGCATGGGCTATCTGAATGGACAATGTGTCGCAGCCGGCGGTTACGGCGGATACGGTACCGGAGGATATTACGGTAATACGACCGGTTATATCCCTCCTTACACAGGCTCAGGGTATTATAACAGCGGCTACTACGGATCTGGTTACAACCCGTACTACAGCCCGTACTCGACTTGGTCGTCACCCACGGCTTATGTTGTTCCAACCTACTACCCTGGTTATAACCCATATGGTTATGGCGCAGGAGCTTGGTTCCACATCGGCTACTAAGATAGATTTGACTTCCAAATGAGCCGGCATCAATTCCGGCTCCAATAAAAAAACCGGCAAGAACGCCGGTTTTTTTTTATTTTAAAACAGAGAGATTAAATCTTTGTAGGCACCCACGAAAGCTTTTGCGGCGAAGGGCAGATTGGCTTGCCAGTCATTGTGAGCGTTGTGATCGGAACCGTCGGTGATGTATTTCACAGCCACAAAAGGAATTTTTTCCAGCCAGCAGATTTTTGCAAAGGCGTAGGCTTCCATATCCACAACATCGCACTCGACAATGGGTTTTGAGGTTTCAAAACGATCGCCGGTACCGCAGGTGCCAGTGGTTAAACTCAGACGTTGCGGCATCGTTATTTTTTTGGGAATCGATTCAAATGGAGTTACCCCTTGCGGGATTCCCAAGGCCGAAACGTCCATATCTCGTTGCACGAAGCCGTTGCATTCCACCAGGGAGTGAGTGGCAAAAGTAAAACTGCCGGCGGTGCCAAAATTAAACACGGCTTTCACCGGGCGATCCAAAGCCCGTCGTTCGGTCAAGGCGCGAGTCAGGTGATAGGTCGCATTGACCTTACCCAGACCCGTGTAGAGCACTTGCACCCCGTCCTTTTCAAAAAGTCCTTGGGATTCTTCTTTCATGGCAATGACCACTAAAAATGGCGAGTCCATCTATTCCTTTTCAGTAATTGAATCAGTATTTTAATAGTGCCTTCACTGGATTTCCGCGAAACGTGAAGGAATTGAGTTGGCTGATATTGATCATGACCAAAAGGTCGACCGGATGATAGCCGCATTTTTCGGCGATATTGATTGTCGCTTGCAAAGTTCCACCGGTAGCCAAAACGTCATCGACGATCAGAACGCGGCCTTTCCCGGCCTGCATTTCCAAAGTGGCTTCTCCGTACTCTAGTTGATAGCTTTCGCTCACCACCGGCGGCGGCAGTTTGCCGGCTTTCCGACAGGGGATAAATCCTTTTTGATGTTTGGCGGCCAAGGCGGAGCCTAAAATAAATCCGCGGGATTCAATGCCGATCACGGCATCGATCGAGGCCCAGTCGACAAGGGCTCCCATTTGCGAAAGCAGCACTTGCAGATAATCCGGCGATGCCAGGACCGGTGAAATGTCCAAAAATTCAATCGGTGCCTTTGGAAAATTTGGTACCTTGCGAATGATTTCCTTAAATTGTAACTGCATGGGTCCCCTCCCTCATTTTTAATCTAACGAGTAACTAAATTCGATTGGCAATTCGATCTCAGGGTGAATGCTGTATTTGACCGGGCAGGTGCGGGCGATCTCTTCCAAGCGGGTGCGCACGTTTTGTTCCAGCTTCGCCGGTAAAACGAATTGCACGGTCAGGCGACCGACGCGCCTGGGGTTGGCCTTCATTTCCTTGACCACCGAAAATCGCGATCCTTGCAAAGAGACATTATTTTGTTCCGCCCAAATCGCCATGACGGTCATCATGCATGAGCCAAGCGCAACGCCGACCAGGTCCGTTGGCGAGAAACTTTGCCCAAGGCCGTTGTTATCTTTCGGGGCGTCGGTTTGTAGGGTTGCTCCCGAGTTGACGTGACTGATCTCGCAATGTTTCTGCCCTTGATAAACGCCTTCGATTTTGACCACGCTCAAACCTCGCAGGACCGCATGTAACGATTTGGGACGGTCGTTGTCAATTGCTACTTTGTCACCTGGCTTGACAACCGTCAGGGGAGATTTTGCAGTGTCTCTGAATGAGACGTTTTAAGTTCATATCTTGGCCCTTTTGCTGGCATTGCAATTGCTTGATCATAAGTAGGGGGTTCTCGTGCACAGTCGGTTACAAAAAATCATTTTAGGAATGACGATTCTGTTTTTACCGCTTGTGGCCAATGCCGAAGCCGCTAACGATAACGTGCCCGGCGTTCGGGTTCTTTTTGAGGATGCAAGGGGAGTGGGCAAAAGCGATGCCCTCAAAGTGCAAAAGATTGTGAAAAGTGTGGATCGCAATTCGAAGATCCTGATTGAAACCAAACTGACCAAAGAAGGCAAAATTCAGTATGTCATCGATGAATGCAAAGCCTTGGCCTGCTTTCATCGTGGTGAGGCGACTCGCCTGTTCAATGAGGCCGGCAATCATCCTGACGCTTTTTTAGCTGTGCAGGGGCCGGAAGATACTCGCTCTCCGGGTAAGTACATATCCGATATGAAAGCGTCCTTGACCCGGAAAGCCAACCTCCACCTGGATATGGCGGCCGAGAATGCGGCTATGGCTCTGCAAGTGAGAGGGATGGCAAAGCCTCCGCAACTTCCCTTTACCTACGGCAGAGATTTGCGGCATATTGAAGCTACCACTCAGGAAGAGGCTTTGCAGCGAATGACGGACGCCCAGTATCTGGGCGGAGAAGTCACCTCGATTAAAACCCTCGAAAAATCCGCCGAAGAGATTGCGGAGGAGAGCCTGACTCGATCAGGGCCGAGAGCTTTGCTGAAGGGTTTGACGGCCCCAGAGATGATCTTCAGTGAGGCGAGCATTGTGTTTATCGGATGGGCCAGTTCGGCCTCAGCTGCAACTATCGAGACCGCGCGAGCCGCACCCAAGGCCGACCGCCACGCTCCCACAAAAACAAGCGCTGCTGCGAGCACGGCCCCTGCCGATGCAACACCAGCACCTAACGGCGCTTCTCAATAATGGTATTTTAGGCTGCGCTTTTTGTCTGAGCCTCGTGAAAATACTGCGGGGATGCCTGCGCGAAATCAGTTTGATAGGCCGCCGGAATCTGGCCTTTTAAAAAAGCTCCCACTTCGAGGCGAGGAAAAAGATCCGCGTAGGTTTTCACCAGATCTCCCGCCACCCGCCGATGAACCAGATGGGCTTGAATTTGCTGGGTCTGCTGCAGACCTGTCGCTCCCAAAAGTTCGGCAAAAGCATGGACCGTATGGCGCTGGTAATTGTAAACACGCACTTTTTTATCGGACGGAACAAGTCCCGCCACCAAATCCGGGTTGGAGGTCGCCACACCGGTGGGACAATGATTGGTGTTGCAGCGGCGAGCTTGAATGCAGCCGATGGACAACAACATGCCCCGTGCGGAATTGCACAGATCCGCTCCCAGAGCCATTTTGGCGAAGATATTAAATCCGGTGATCACCTTCCCTGAGGCGATCACGCGGATGTGTTTGCGCAAATCAAAGCCGATCAGTACATTGTGGACGAAGGTGAGGCCTTCCTCCAGCGGGAAGCCGACATTGTTGGAAAACTCCAAAGGAGCCGCACCTGTGCCGCCTTCGCCACCGTCGACGGTGATAAAGTCGGGCAGGATTTTACTTTCCAGCATGGCCTTGCAGATCGCAATGAATTCGGAGCGCCGGCCGACGCAAAGTTTGAAGCCCACGGGCTTGCCGCTGCTGAGCTCGCGCAATTGTTTCACGAATTGCAAAAGTCCCAGGGGTGTGGAGAAGGCGCGATGGGCGGGGGGCGAGATGACATCTTTTCCCGCCACGACTTTTCTGATTTCCATAATTTCAGCTGTGATTTTAGCCGCCGGCAAAATGCCGCCGTGAGAGGGTTTGGCGCCTTGCGAGAGTTTGATCTCGATCATCTTCACGTTTTCTTTGTTGGCGGTTTCGCGAAAAAGTTCCGGTGCAAAATTGCCGTCGTGGGTTCGGCAGCCGAAATAGCCGGTGCCGATTTGCCAAACCAGATCGCCGCCGCCGTTCAGGTGATGGGGGCTCATGCCGCCTTCGCCGGTATTGTGATAAAATCCGCCCAGCTTGGCGCCGCTGCTTAACGCCAGGACTGCATTTTTACTGAGAGCTCCATAGCTCATCGCCGAGATATTAAAAATGCTGGCCGAGTAAGGTTTTTGGCATTGCGGTCCACCGACGGTGACTCGCAAAGTTTTGGTATCCACAGTTTGTGGAGCCAAGGAGTGGGCGATCCATTCGTAACCTTCCGAATAGAGATCCCGTTGCGTGCCAAAGGGCAGAGTGTCGGTTTGCTGTTTGGCGCGTTGATAAACCAGCGAGCGAATTTCCCGAGGGATGGGGGCGCCGTCGGTTTCGGACTCGATAAAGTATTGTTGAATTTCGGGACGGATCATTTCCAGCAGGTAGCGGAAAATGCCGATCACCGGGAAGTTGCGCAGAATCGCTTTCTTGGTCTGCAGAGCGTTTTGCACGCCGACAGCAAAAATAGGCAAGAGGACAATGAGCGACAACAAGGCCGGCGGCCAAAAATAACTACACAATCCAACCAGCGCAAAAAGAACCGCAGAGATGAAAAAAAACTGCTTCCGCAAAGATGCCTCCACTATTGTGTGCAGTTCACTATCGGATTTTGTGAGTATTTTTAAAGTTGTCGATTGGGAAACAATACGAAGGTCTAGTTACAAATAATGACAATCACACCCGAAGACCCTGATCCAGGTGTTGCGGTGTTATCAGAAGCTCCGCCCCCACCTGCGCCGTAGCCGCCGCCGTTACCGCCATTGCCATTGCTGCCACTATCGCCGCCGCCACCACCGCCGCCACCGGCTCCAATCGAAGCTGTGAGGTCGACGCCACTGCCGCCAAGTGCCCCGTTATTACCGCCACCACCGCCACCACCGCCAACGGTTCCAGCTGTACCATTGTTGGCTGATCCCGCGCCAGAACCGGTGCCGCTGCTGTTTTTTCCACCGGCACCACCGCTGCTCAGACTGCCGGCAGAACCACCTGTTCCTCCACCACTACCTCCGCCGCCACCGCCGTATCCGATGCAATCAGGATCTTCCGCGCCACCGGTGGCGCCATTGCCATTCGGACCTCCAGCGCCGCCGCCACCACCGCCGTCACAATTCATCGTGCTTGCGGATCCGCCTGTACCCCCTGTATGGCCAGTTCCCGAGCCTACAGTTCCACCGGCGCCTGGCGACCCACTATTTGAGCCAGCCCCGCCGCCGTTTCCTTCAACAGTTGTGGTATTGACAAACCACGTGCTGGTGCCAGCTGTTCGTGGCCCACCACCTTGGCCGATTTGATAGCTAACTGTTCCAGATATGTTTAAGTTAGTGACTTTGGAATAGGCCCCGCCGCCGCCACCGCCGCCCGAAGAAAGGCCGACACCACCACCACCGCCGCCACCACCGCCGATCACCTGAATGGAATTGTTAGCGCTATTCCAGCCGGTCGGGACCTGCCAACTGGTACCACTTGTTACCACAAAAGTTCCCGGACAAGTTCCAGTTCCCGTCGTTGTTTTTTTGAAATTCGCCATCATGTAGGGATTGGAGTAGGAGCGCTCAGATTGAGAGCTGATTCCAAGGACAATAAGGAGAATCCACAAATACTTAGTGATAAAAATTTGTGCTCGGCGAAGCATAGGCGACTCCACGAGATGATGAATACAGAATGGTTATGATATTGGTATTTCCGACGGCTGTAAAGGTGGCGGTGTAAGCTGAATTCGAACCGCCAAAGTCGACGTTGATCGCACCGCCCGCACCGCCAGCTGAACATGTCGCATTGGTGTACCCATTTGCCGTGATCGTGACCGTGCCAGCAGTTGCTGCCGTCAGAATCAAGGTGTAAGCGCCACCGTCCTGCATACCGCAGATGGTGTAGGCAGTCCCAGAACTCGTCGTGATTTGCATATTACCTGTGGCGAAGCTGATCGTCGTCGCCGCTTGGCTATGAGAATCGGAAACGATGGAGCCGCCGCTCACTTCTAAAAGTGAAGTCGGAGTTGCTGTGCCAATTCCGACTTTACCTGCATTTCCGCCGGTACCGGCAGCGCCAGGAGTAAGGATGATGTTACCGCCGTTACCGTTACCGGAGCCGCCAGCACCCGTGGTGAAAACAATGTTACCACCGTTTGATCCACCGGAAAGGCCAGCCCCAGTGGTCAAATTAATCGCACCGCCATTATTCGATGAAGAACCTACGCCTGTACCTGTTGTAACATTAAATGGTCCGCCGGAACTTCCGCCACCTGTGGTGACAGAGACCGTACCGCCCGTAGTTCCGCCACCGCTCACGAGCGCGATCGTACCGCCAGTGGATCCTGTGCCAGCTGTACCCGAGGTGATGTTGACATTTCCCCCAGTGGCACCGGTGCCACCAGTTTGAGCAACTAAAGTAATGGGTGTACCCGGGGTGGATGTTGCAGCTGTGCCGCCCTCAACATCCAAGATACCAGCCGGAGTCGCCGTGCCGATGCCGACATATCCGTTCAAGAAGGAATAGTAAGCACTTCCGCTCGTGCCAGAGTGAGTGAAGGCCAAAGTCGACGTGGGAGTGGAACCCGTGCCGATATTGCTTTGGATGTTCCAAAGATCACCTAATGCGACGCCGCCGGAGTAATAGCTGCCATTAAATTCCACGTCGTAGGAGCCGTAGTTGTTGCCCGAAGTGGCGGTATTGGTATTGGACAGGGTCGTCGTGCCTTGGAAGAGGGTCAAACCGGTGGTCATCAAGGCAATAGCACCTGTCGCTTCCACGCCGATACCGCTGGCAGCGACACCTTGAACGCCCACGCCGTTGGAAGTTGAGGTTCCATAAACACCAGTGCCGTTCGAGGTCGAAATTCCGTAGACACCGGAGCCATTGGCCGTCGTTTCACCTTCAACACCATAACCATTCGAAGTGCTCTCACCGAAAATAGCCGGTCGGCCTGCACCGAAATTATTAGTTGCCGTGATATTGATCGTGTTGGCCGGAGATTCCACATCCAACACAGCGCTAGGAGTGGACGTGCCGATACCGACTTCAGCGCCGGCAGGATTGTAGTAAATGGTCGACCCAGCGGTCGTCCATTGGGACGCCGTCATCGCCACGCAAGCCCAACTGGTTCCATTGTACTGTAAGACGTTGCCGCTCGAGCAAGCATCATAGGTAAATGCCGATCCCGTACCGTTGGACATGATCATGCGGTTGGCAGCGAATAAGCTCGCGCCAGTACCACCATTCAAGACGGGTACGATTCCGGTTAAGCTAATATTCGGAGTTGTTCCACCACTGCTGCTCAAGGGAGAAGATGCGGTGACACTTGTCACTCCTGCGCCGCTGGCGTTGGCCCATTGCGGATTTGCGCCAATTCCCTGAGTTTGCAAAACTTGGCCGCTGGTTCCCGGGCCCAGGGCCGTCCAGCCCGTGGCATTGCGATACAGAATATCGCCTTGCTGATTTCCCATGGAGCTATCAATAAGATTACTTAATGTGGTTGCAGTTGGAGCCGCCGGCAAGCCGCTGATGTTTGCTAACAGATCATTATTGGCAATAGCCGCCAATGAAATCGTACCCGTGGTCGTGATGGGGCCGCCGGTCAAACCGGTGCCGGTCGCAACGTTGGTCACCGTGCCGCTGCCACCGCCAACCAGGCTTGTGTAAGCGCCGCCATTTTGTGAAACCATGAATTGGTTTAAACCGGAATCGTAGTAAATCACACCTTCACCCGCCGGGGACACCGACGGTTGAACCATTCCTGCTACCGTAAAGTCACCGGTGGCAAAGATGTTGCCGTTAAAGCCGGCGGCATAATTGGCCGTAGCTCCGCTTGGCGCATTCGCGTATAAACCATAAGCCGTCGTTGCCGAGCCGGCCCCGTTCACGGCATTGGCATCTATATAGATACCGGAGGTCGAAGCAATCGTTTCATTGTTACCGGCCCGCATGGCTCCAGCCACATAGAGAGTGGCCGCATTGGTCGTATGCACGTTGCTATTGATGGCGATCAAAGTTGACTGTGCGATGGAGTGCATGACCGCGCCAGGAGTCGTCCCTGAGGCAATGGTGTTATTGTCACTGTAGGTGGAAGCCGACAAAGAAAGGGCAGGGGCAACCGTTGCCGAAGGCGTTTGTGAAAAGGCGCCACTAATATCCAAAAGTCCCGCCGGAGATGGAGTGTTGATACCGACCAAGCCGAAACCGGTGATCGTGATTCGAGTTTGGCCATCGGTCCTCAGGTTTAAATTATTGAGGTCATTGGTTCCTAAATTTCCAGCTGCGCCAAAAGAGTTTCCGCCTTGTAGGAAGTCAGTTCCCGACGTGAGAGAACTCACGGACGTACAAGCCCAGTTCGTGCCGTTGTATTGCAAAATGTTTCCGGAAGCGCAGGCATCGTAAGTTAATGCCGAACCGGTTCCATTTGCCATCACCATGCGATTGGCGCCGAATGAAGCGGCTCCGGTTCCGCCATTGCCGACGGCCACAGTGCCGGTCAGACTGATATTCGGTGTCGTGCCTCCGGAGCTAGCTAATGGAGCCGAAGCCGTCACGCCGGTGACAGTTCCTGAGCTGCCGCTCGCCCATTGCGGATTCGCGCTGGCACCTTGAGTTTGCAGAAATTGGCCACTGGTTCCCGGAGCCAGTACCGACCAACTGGCAACTCCTCTATATAATATACTACCTTGAGTGCTGCCGATCGCGCCGTCGATCAACGCAGTTAAAGTCGTCGATGTCGGAGCTGCTGCCGAACCTGAGGTGTTCCCCAGTAAAGTATTGTTGGCAATATTCGCTAAAGAAATAGTACCTGTCGTGGTGATCGGGCCACCGGTCAAACCTGAACCCGTCGCCACATTGGTCACTGTGCCGGAGCCGCCACCAAGCATGTTGGTGTAGGCACCACCGTTTTGTGACACTTTGAAAGTATTGGAAGATGAATCAAAATAAATCCGACCTTGGCCGGCATTCGAAACGGCTGGAGCTGTCATTCCCTCTTGTGCAAAGGCACCGGTCATATCCAATTGTGTAGAGGGAGCGGCAATACCAATCCCGACACTGCCCGTGGACACCGTCGTGCCGGTCGCGGTCAGGCCGGTTCCATAAATCAAGTTTCCGATCGTCAAGGTGTTGCTGCCAGTCCCAGTGATGCTGTAACCGATGACGATGTCATTGGCATCGCCTCCGGCGCTCACTCCGGTGGATGCACCAAGGAATATATTGTTGCTGCCCGTGGTGAGGCCTAAGCCTGAATCCATACCGACAGCGACGTTGAGGCCACCGGAAGTATTCCCCGGTAAGGAATTGTAGCCGAATGCGGAGTTGCTGCTACCGCCCAGATTTGCAGCCATGGAGTTGTTACCGAAAGCGGCGTTGGTGACCCCTGTGGTATTCAAAGGCATGGATGTCGCACCGAAAGCCGCGTTGTCATGACCGGTGGTGGTGGCAGCCAAAGTTGCGTAACCAAAAGCATGGTTGCCGGGGCCTGTGGCAAGTGTCAGGGCATTATAACCGACGGCTGTGTTCCAACTGCCGGTGGAGTTGGTGGCTAAAGCACCGAATCCCACGGCTGTATTATCTGTACCGGTGGTCAGGGCATTGAGGGCCTGATAACCAACCGCTGTCACATTCGCGCTGGCCGTGGCGTTGGCAGCTTCGACGGTATTGCCGACCACTGTTGTGCCACTTGCCGGTTGGGCCACAGCGGGATTGCCACCGATTCGATACAGGGTAGAGGTATTCACATCGCCGGTGGAGTCCAATTTGTAATTGGGTGCCGCTCCGACACCCACGTTTCCAGTGGTGCTGATCGTAACTGCAGTGGCGCCATTGGTTCTTAAATTTAAAACATTGGAGTCATTGGTACCCAAATTGGCTGCAGCACCAAAAGAATTTCCACCT
>Ga0206845_1076_pt1 | contig 10879 bp, 9 predicted proteins | sample Alteio_BWOrgCont_19_FD_152887 | JGI IMG/M metagenome (GOLD analysis project Ga0206845, IMG submission 152887) | Enriched cells from forest soil in Barre Woods Harvard Forest LTER site, Petersham, Massachusetts, United States -... | ecosystem: Environmental > Terrestrial > Soil > Temperate forest > O...
GGCGACGACGCGGGGCCTCGCGTGGGTGGGCTACTATCTCTCGGGCTCGGCTGTGCTCACGTTTCTCGGGCTGCTTTCGATCCGCGAGACGAAGGACGACGATCTGGCGGCGCACATGTAACGAATCGACATATAATGGCTGCCGACGTTCGCTGCAGACATTCAATTTGAGAGGCGTTCGATGCGGATACGTGCCTTTGCTTTAACGCTTGTGCTGATGGGAATTGCGGTCGAGGCGCAGCAGCCGGCTCCGGCCGTTGCCGGGCGCGGCCCGGGACGTGCCCCGACTGCGCCTCCTGGCATCAGCTGGGCTTCGCCGCCGCTTCCTGACGGGCCGATCGTTCTGGACACGGGGATCCAGCACCAGATCCGGCTGACGGTCACGAAAGGATTGGTCCATCCGTTCAGTATGGCGTTTCTTCCCGATGGCGCCATCCTGGTTACGGAACGGCCGGGGCGGCTGCGCATCGTGCGGAATGGTGTGCTCGATCCCATGCCAGTTGCGGGCCTGCCGCAGATCCGCGCGCAGGGGCTGGGCGGTTTGCTGGATCTCGCCCTCGATCCGCACTTCGCCGAGAATAAGCTGATCTACTTCGCTTATGACAAGCCGGCGGCGACGGGAAACACGGGAATCAGAACGCTGGCGCGGGGCCGATGGGACGGAACGGCGCTGGTGGAAGTGCGCGATTTGTTTTCCGCTATTCAGAGCGGCAATGCGTCACGGATCCTCTTCGGACGCGACGGGATGATTTACATGACGATCGGCGTGGGCGATAACGAAGCGACGAAAGCGCAGGATCTGAATGAGCTTGCGGGAAAAGTGCTTCGGCTGAAAGACGACGGCACGGTGCCGCCGGATAATCCCTTTGTCAATCGAGCCGGCGCACGGCCGGAGATTTTTACGTACGGGCATCGCAACGGGCTGGGTCTCGCGCTCGAACCCGAAACGGGCAGGATCTGGCAATGCGAAGACGGGCCGAACGGCGGCGACGAGGTCAACATTCTGCAGGCCGGGAAGAATTACGGATGGCCCGTAGTGAGTAACGGCCGGTTCTATCTGGGACAGCGGGTGAGCGTGGGCGATTACAAGGAAGGAATGGAGCCGCCGGTTGTTTACTGGGTGCCGGCGATCGCGGTCTCGGGCCTCACTTTTTACACCGGCGATAAATTTCCCCGATGGAAAAACAATCTGTTTGTGGGCGGGATGCGGCAAGGCGAAGTGCCGCGGTCAGGCCAGCTGGTGCGGATCGATTTCAACGATAAGTGGGAGGAGCTTCATCGCGAGTCGATGTTCCACGAGTTGCAGAACCGCATTCGCGATGTGCGGCAGGGTCCGGATGGTTTGCTGTATGTGCTCACGGAGGAGAATGACGGCGCGCTGCTGAAGATGGAGCCGTGGGCTCCGCCGGAGGCTGGCAAATAGGTTATGCGCATGCTCCGGCTGTTTTCCGCACTGTGCTGCGCTTCAGTCCTGTTTGCCCAAGCCACGTCAGATCGGGACAAGCCCAAACTCGACCTGCATGGCGACCGCTTTCCGGGTCTCAAATATGAAGATCTGACGCCCGCGCAAAAGGTGATCGCCGACCGCGCGATCGCATCACGGGGAACGATCGGGATTTTTAACATCACGCTGCGCAGTCCGGAACTAAGTGAGGCCACCCGCGGCATCATCAGCAGCCGCATTCCACCGGTGATTTCCGCACGGCAGAACGAATTGGCCGTTCTGCTGACGGGCCGCTACTGGAACGCGCAGTATGAGTTTTCGGTGCATCATCGCGTCGGGGCACGGGCGGGCATCAGCGAGGAGACGATCGCCGCGATCGTGCAGGGTCGGCGGCCTGCGGCGCTGCTGCCGGAAGAGGTTCCTGTTTATGGTTTTGTGACCGAACTGCTGAACAACAAACAGGTAAGTGATGCCACGTTCCAGACCACGAAGGAAAAGATGGGGGAGAAGGGTGTGGTCGACCTGATCGGGCTAGTGAGCTTCTATCAAATGGCTTCGCTCATGATGAATGTGGACCGCTATCCGCTGGATGAAGGCAGGAAGCCCGAGTTGCCGGCGGTGGCCCGGGCCCTTCCGTCAACTACCCCCGACATTGGGGGCGAGCGCTTCAAGCCTCTCACCACCGACGAAATGACTCCGGCGCAGAAGAACCTGATGGATCTGCTGGTCTCCGGAAAGATCGAAGGCGGGACGCGTGGGCCCGTGAATATTTTGTTGCGGAGTCCGGACATCGGCGAAGGCATCCTGCGCTTTGGCGCTTACGAGCGCTTTCATTCACCGCTGCCGATGAAGCTCAATGAACTGGCCGCGCTGGTGACGATTCGCAATGCGGGCGCCCAGTTCCCGTGGTATGCGCATCACCGCGCGGGCGTGCAGGCCGGGCTGAGCGAGGCCGTGGTAAGCGCGATTGCGCAAGGAAGAAAGCCCGCAGGATTACAGGCGGACGAGCAGGCAGTCTATAACTTCACCGCCGAAGTACTGCGGACCGGGCAGGTGAGCGATGCGACCTTCGCCGCTGCGAAGCAGCAGTCTGGGGAGCGCGGGGTGGTCGAGGTAATGGGGGTGATCGGGTATTATCAGACCGTTTCGCTGCTCACGAATGTCGACCGTTATCCGCTGCCGGATGCCGTTGCCGCAGAGATCAAACCGCTGGCGAATCCGATTCCGTAGAGGAGGGGTGGAATGCATTGCGAGGGCGGTCAGGAGTCGACCCGTTCGGGCTCCCAGTCTTCTATGGGGTCACCGTCGGAGCGGTCATCGCGATTCTCCCGCTTCTCCTGCTCAATGCGCGCCTCGCGTTCTATGCGTTCTTCGCGGCCGTCAGGCATAATACATCCTCCTTCAGTTTATGAGAGTTTGCGAAGGGTTTTTTTCTGTGGATTTGCCGCAATAGCATTCACCCGGGGGAAATTGCGGTAAACGTTCGGATCGCCGAAGCCTGAGCGTTCGCCGCTCGGCTTCTTCCGTCCGGTCCTTCTGCGGCCGGAAAAATTGCGGACAACCTGACGCCGGCGCAATTCGAAACCGTCATCGCCCGTGAACTTTGCCACGTGCGATATCGCGATAACCTCACGGCGGCTCTGCACATGTGCGTCGAGACGATCTTCTGGTTTCATCCGCTGGTGTGGTGGATCGGCGCAGAGCTGATTGAGGAGCGGGAAAGGGATTGCGATGAAAGCGTCCTGAAGCGACGGAGTCGGCCCGAGGAAGCAGACGGAGAAGCGGTTGATCTTCTCGCGCTGGAGGATCTGGTGTACGCGAAGAAGACGCAACGCGATAAGGACTGGCCAATGATCAGCCGTCTGCTGGAGCGAAGCGGCGTAAAGATCGCGAGTACTCGTGGCCGCTCACGCTCGGAGTTGAAAAATTCCCGTCACGAACGCCGGAATCAGAAGTTGTAAAACTTCTCCCGCAGCGCGTCTACGTATGCCTGACGCGCTGCCTTCGCCTTCTTTCTGGCGTCTTCCTCTTTGAATCCCGCCTCATCCCACGCCTCCCATTCCCTCATGGAATGGTCTGGCTTTGCGAAGTCCTCTTCTGCGCGGATCGTGGCAATCCACTCTTCAACAGCCGTCTTATATCCCGTTAGCAGTTCGTCGAGTTCCGCTTGAACGTCCGAAGTCGGCATCGCAGTTCGCTCCTTTAACCAGAGATCGCGTGGAACGCCCAGAACAGGAAGGCCGAGAGAAGCATTGCTACGGGGAGGGTCAGCACCCACGCCATCAGCATGTTCCTGACAGTGTCGAACTGGATTCCAGAGTGATTCGCCGCCATTGTGCCGGCTACGCCGGACGACAACACATGTGTAGTGCTGACAGGAAGCCCCAGCATATCGGCGGTGCTGATGGTAACCATCGCCGTGATCTCCGCCGCCGCGCCCTGGCCGTACGTGAGGTGATCCTTTCCGATCTTTTCGCCTACCGTCACCACAATGCGCTTCCATCCGATCATGGTTCCCAGACCCAGCGCGATCGCCACGGCCACCTTTACCCAGGTTGGAATGAACTTGGTCGCAAGGTCGAGGTGCTTCTTGTAATTCGCCAGGACTTTTTTATCGTCGGCCGAGAACTCCGTCTTTCCGGATTTCTCGATGAGCCGGATCGATTCGCTGATCACATACATCTCGTTGCGGATGTTGCTCATCTGATTGTTCGGAACGTCTCTAAGCTCTTTGTATCCGGATACTTCGTTGCCGACGTCGTTGATGTACTGGCGCAGGGCGAGCATGGTGTTGTCGTTGAATTTTTTTGTGTTGATATAAGCCGTGAGATCTTCGCGCGCATCGCCGACGACAGCGTTCGGGCTGACGTACTTGCTGACCAGTTGCATTGTCTGCTGGGACGATGCCACAAAGTCCGCAGTCTGAGCGGTCGTCACGGCGTGATTCAAAGCATAGGCCGTAGGAACTGTGCCCACGAGGATCAGCATGATGAGTCCCATGCCCTTCTGCCCGTCGTTTGACCCGTGCGAGAAACTCACGCCCGTACACGTCAGAACCAGCAGAGCGCGAATCCAGAACGGCGGCGGCTCGGTGCCAACCGGGGCTTCATACAGCCGCTTGTCCTTGATGACCATCTTCGCCAGGATGAGAATCAGCGCCGCCATAAAGAAGCCGATCAGCGGAGAGATCAGCAGGCTCTCGCCGATCTTCAGCGCCTGATCCCAATCGACGCCGCTGGTCCCCTGTCTGGGGTTCATCAACTGGTTTGCGACGCCTACTCCGATGATCGAGCCGACCATGGTGTGTGAACTCGATGCGGGTAAGCCGAAGTACCACGTCCCTATGTTCCAGAGAATCGCCGCAATCAGAAGGGCGAAGACCATCGCGAATCCCGATCCGCTTCCCACCTGGAGAATCAACTCCACGGGCAGCAGAGAGATAATGCTGAATGCGACGGCGCCCGAGGAAGTCAGCACGCCCACGAAGTTCCAAAAGCCGGACCAGACCACGGCTATGTGCGGTTCCATCGAATGGGTATATATAACGGTCGCCACAGCGTTCGCCGTGTCATGAAAGCCGTTGACGAATTCAAAGGCGAGCGCCGTAAACAGCGCCACGCCCAGCAGAAGAAATGGAAAAATTGAAGTAGTGTGAACTGATCCGATATCTCTGACGATGCTGATGCCGGTATAGATAACGCCGACGAGGATCGCTATGCCGAATACGGCCATCCCGATCATTCCAGGACTTCGGGACATTTTCTTTTCTAATGCGGGTGATGCTGCGGACGCCATGGATTCCCCTTCAGCGAGTCAGTTTAGGGTGCAATCCATGTCGGCTTATTGAATGTTATGTGACAAATCGATGTCAGACGCGGGTTGCTATATAAATGTCATGAGGTGGACATGAAGCGCTCGGGATTCGCGGACTTGCCGCTGCACGGAGGTCACGTGCCTGGGTGGCTGGCCACCCGGATGACGCAGCTCGGCACGGCGATCGCCGAGAGCATCATCCTGCACTACGGGTGCTCGGAACTACTCTCGCGGCTTAGCGACCCGTTCTGGTTCCAGGCGCTGGGCAGCGTGATGGGCATGGATTGGCACTCCTCCGGCATCACAACATCAGTTATGAGCGCCTTGAAGCGCGGCCTGAATCCGCGCGCCGGCGAACTGGGGCTTTTTATCTGCGGCGGGAGGGGCAAACAATCGCGGCGGACGCCGGATGAATTGCGCGATCTCGCCGATCGCAGGGGTATGGACGGAGATGCGCTCGTCCGGACCAGCCGCCTCACTGCGAAAATCGATAACAACTGCATCGCGGACGGTTTTCAGATCTACCTGCATTCGTTCGTCGTGGCCGCCAATGGTGAATGGGCGGTGGTGCAGCAGGGGATGAACGAAGAGTCGGGCCTTGCGCGACGGTATCACTGGCATTCGGCGAACGTCCGCGATTTCGTCGACGCGCCACACACGGGAATCGCCGGCGAACATCAGGGTACGATCCTGAATCTGGTAGACGGTGAGGCGCGGCCCGCTCGGAAAGCTCTACTGGCGATGGCGCGCGAGAATCCGGAAGCGACGTTGCGCGAGGTCAGGCATTTGAGTATGCCCCGGTACCATGACGTCCGGCTGGAGGATGTTGACGAGAAGCGCCTCGGCGCCGTCCTCGCGGTCGCTCACGACCGAGAGCTCCACGGGTTCGCGGAATTGCTGTTGGTGGAAAATCTGGGGCCGCGCACCCTCCAGACGCTCGCAATGGTCGCTGAAGTAGTTCATGGCGCATCCGTGCGATTCTCCGACCCTGCGCGGTTTTCGTTTGCCCTTGGTGGAAAGGACGGCCATCCGTTCCCGGTGCCCCTCAAAACGTATGATGAATCAATCGGCGTCCTTCGGCGTTCACTGGACAAGGCGAAGGTGGATGGCGGCGAAAAACTGGAAGGCTTCCGCCGCCTGGACCGGTTTGTCAGAGTTGTCGAGGAGCGCGTGCGGCCGAAGGCGGATTTCGATGCCGTGATCCGTCACGAACGGGCGATTTCCCCGTCGATTGGCGGCCGGAGTATAAAAACAGACAAGGCCAGACCGACTCGCCAGCTGTCGTTGTTCTGAAGCGAGGCTCGGAAACCAAACCGGGCGATACTGGAAGCCTATGGGAAAAATGCGCGCCGTCCAGGTGTCCCGGCCCAAAGGGCCGTTCGAGATCGTCGAACGCGACATTCCGGAGCCTGGTCCCGGAACCGTAAGAGTCAAGGTGCAGGCTTGTGGCGTGTGCCATAGCGATTCGATCGTCAAAGAGGGGCTACTTCCTCTCCAGTATCCTCGCGTTCCGGGGCATGAGGTCATCGGCGTAATCGATGCCGTCGGGCAGGGCGTGCATCCGTGGACTGCAGGGCAACGCGTGGGGGTGGGCTGGAACGGCGGCTATTGCGGTTACTGCTACACCTGCCGGCGGGGCAACTCCTTCGCGTGCCAGACTTCCACACTGGTTACAGGCATCACGTCCGATGGCGGTTACGCGGACTACCTAATCGCGCCCGCAACGGCGCTGGCCGCGGTGCCCCCAACTCTGGCGGCGGCTGACGCTGCGCCTCTGATGTGCGCCGGAGTTACCACGTTCAACTGTCTTCGCAACAGCGGGGCAAAACCCGGAGAGCTTGTTGCAATCATGGGTCTCGGCGGCCTTGGGCATCTGGGCGTACAGTACGCAGCGAAGATGGGTTTCCGTACTGTCGGGATCGCGCGCGGGAATGACAAAGAAGAGTTCGCCCGAAAGCTGGGCGCGACCGATTACATCGACAGCGAGGCCCACGACCCCTCCGAGGAATTGCAAAAACTGGGCGGGGCTAAGGTGATACTCGCAACGGTCACCGCCGCCGACGCGATGAAGTCCGTGCTGGGGGGCCTGGCGATTAATGGCACGATGATGCTTGTCGGAGCGGTTCCCTCTCTCGAAATATCTCCCATTCAGCTGCTGCTGAAATCGCAGGCGGTCAAGGGGTGGTATTCCGGAATCTCAAGTGATTCGGAAGACACGCTGGCCTTCAGTGCCCGGTCAGGCGTGCGTTCGATGAACGAGGTATTCCCGCTGGAGCGCGTTGACGAAGCCTGGGAGCGGATGACGAACGGTACCGTCCGCTTCCGTGCGGTGCTGACCACAGGGAATTGAACCCTCCCGTCGAGGCCCATGCCGGGCGACGCCGCGGCGAACGATGCGCTCGGTGCACCTATGCATTCGTCACACCCGTGTCAGGGGACTTCAGCGAATGCCATGCTTCATGGAGCTTAGGAGCATCATGAGAAATCACTGCACTGGCAAACTCGCGCCGATCGTGGGGCGAACGGCGGCCATCTGACTGCGGGCGAGAAGGCGACTGTCAATCGCCAGCAGAATAAGGGCAGCGGTGACATTTACAAAAACAAGCATGATGCGAAAACGCGGTGATGGGCCCGTCGCATGCGTCCGCTTGGGGCTGACGTTTATATGAGCCGGGACGATCGTTTTGCCCCGGCATTCTCCCAAGATCACATCAGGCGCAAATCAGTGTTCGCGCGCATTATCGGCGAGTTACCTCCCGGTTAGTGCAGCCCCGGACGTGAATCTGCTCGTATCTGTCCAGACAAAGTAGTTTTCCCTCTCAAAAGGTGCTGTTGCGCAAGTTAACCGACGGGAGTTAACCAAAGAGCTAATTGCGCTCCCATTCGATAAATTGTTAGCTTCATCATTGGTACTTCTAGTACTTATTAACAATGCTAGGCAGCAAAGGCGGAAGTCGGACAAGACTCTCTCATCCGCAGCGTGTTGCGCATGGAAGTCAGGTCGTCCAAGGTCTCTCCGGGTACGGGGAATCAAATTGTTCATTTCCAGATCGAATACGTTCCCACCGGGATCCGGCCGGTAAGCAGTGACAAAAAGAGGCAAGATTGACCTTTTAACGCCAGAAATTATCCGCGGGGACGAACACTGTCTCGATTGCGGCTGAGCTATCCAGCGTCTCGCGGGGCTCGGGGGAACATTTGTATCTAAGATCGGGGTTATCATTTGCCGGGCTCGCCCTGCTTATTGGTTATGGATCGATTGCGCAAGCAAGCGATCTGAGCCTCTCGTCGGCGGTCGTGAACCCCGGAGGAACAGCAACCCTTAGCGCTACCTTGACTGTTTCGGGCACGACTCCGGCTGACCTCGAATGGACGTTTTTGTATTCAATCGCCCAGATTTCGGCGATTTCAATTACTCCCGGGCCCGCCACATCGGCTGCGGTAAAGACGCTTTCGTGCGCGTCAGGATCCGGCGCGGCTACATGCCTCGTGACAGGGATGAACTCGAACGCTCTCGCATCGGGTGTAGTCGCCTACATAACTGCGACGATCGCACCCGGTGCAACTGTAGCCCCAATTCAGATATTGAACCAAATCGGTAGCGACCCGAATGGAAATGGTCTCAGCATTACATCCGCAAGCGGCGGGTTGACCACTACTTCTTCTCTTCTATCTTCTTTGAGCTGTTCGCCAACAACATTGAGCCCGAGCGGCGTCAGCACGTGCACAGTGACTTTGGGCACCGCCGCTCCGACAGGCGGATCGAGCGTGACACTGACGACAAACAGCGCGTGGCTCACTGTACCGGCGTCGGTCGTAGTAGCGGCGGGAGGTACCACCGCCACCTTTACGGCGGCGGCGTCAGCCTACATCACGATAAGTCAGAACCCAACCATAACCGCGAGCCTCGGCAGCAGTACGCAGAGTGTCGCCATCGCTCTCGTAGCGCCTGGTCTCCTTTCGGCGCTTACCTGTAGTCCCACAAGCCTCAGCCCGAGCGGTGTCAGCACGTGCACGGTGACTTTGAGCACCGCTGCTCCCACAGGCGGATCAAACGTGACACTGACGAGGAACAGCGCCTGGCTCACCATACCGGCGTCGGTAACAGTCGCGGCGGGAGCTACCGCCGCCACCTTCACCGCCACAGCGTCAGCCTACATCACGATCAGTCAGAACCCAACCATAACCGCGACCCTCGGCAGCAGTACGCAGAGTGTGACGATCGCTCTCGTAGCACCTGGTACCAGCGCCACGCCTTCATTTATTCAGGAGAGCGACAATCAAGCGATTTCAGGGACAACGAGCAGCACCACGTTTTCTTCTGCCACAACGGCAGGCAATCTCATTGTGGTTTATCTCATCTGGGACAACACGGGCACCGCAGCGGTTTCCGACTCCCTTGGGAATACGTATACGGCGGCCATCGGACCGACGCTATGGAGCAACAGTCAATATAGCGTTCAGACTTTTTACGCGATTAATAGCGCCGGCGGAGCCGACACGGTGACAGCAACGTTCTCAACCGCAGTGCAGTCGTGGGGAATCATATACGCCCATGAATACTCCGGTGTGGCGCAAACAGCGCCGGTCGATGTGACTGCTGCGGCAGCCGGCGCCTCCGGGTCTCTGAACAGCGGCTCGGTCACAACCACCAATAGCACCGATTTGCTCTTCGGAGGAGGTGTATCGGCGACTACTGTGACGAGCCCTGGAGCCGGTTACACGCAGCGTTCGACCTCTTACGGGAACATCACCGAGGATCAGGTGGTTTCCGCGAACGGGGCCTACGCCGCAACCGCAAACAATAGCCCTGACGCAGCATGGGCGATGCAGATGGTGGCATTCAAAGGGGCGGCTGCAAGTGGAACCGTTCTGGTTTCGGGCCTGACCTGCAATTCTGCCAGCCTTGGGCCGGGTGGTGTCAGCACATGCACAGTGACTCTCAATACCGCTGCTCCGACAGGCGGATCGAACGTGACACTGACGAGGAACAGCGCCTGGCTCACCATACCGGCGTCGGTAACAGTCGCGGCGGGAGCTACCGCCGCCACCTTCACCGCCACAGCGTCAGCCTACATCACGATCAGTCAGAACCCAACCATAACCGCGACCCTCGGCAGCAGTACGCAGAGTGTGACGATCGCTCTCGTAGCACCTGGTACCAGCGCCACGCCTTCATTTATTCAGGAGAGCGACAATCAAGCGATTTCAGGGACAACGAGCAGCACCACGTTTTCTTCTGCCACAACGGCAGGCAATCTCATTGTGGTTTATCTCATCTGGGACAACACGGGCACCGCAGCGGTTTCCGACTCCCTTGGGAATACGTATACGGCGGCCATCGGACCGACGCTATGGAGCAACAGTCAATATAGCGTTCAGACTTTTTACGCGATTAATAGCGCCGGCGGAGCCGACACGGTGACAGCAACGTTCTCAACCGCAGTGCAGTCGTGGGGAATCATATACGCCCATGAATACTCCGGTGTGGCGCAAACAGCGCCGGTCGATGTGACTGCTGCGGCAGCCGGCGCCTCCGGGTCTCTGAACAGCGGCTCGGTCACAACCACCAATAGCACCGATTTGCTCTTCGGAGGAGGTGTATCGGCGACTACTGTGACG
>Ga0206845_1212_pt1 | contig 10820 bp, 14 predicted proteins | sample Alteio_BWOrgCont_19_FD_152887 | JGI IMG/M metagenome (GOLD analysis project Ga0206845, IMG submission 152887) | Enriched cells from forest soil in Barre Woods Harvard Forest LTER site, Petersham, Massachusetts, United States -... | ecosystem: Environmental > Terrestrial > Soil > Temperate forest >...
CATCATTACCGACCTTGCCGTAATTGACGTCACGCCCGAAGGCCTGGTGCTTCGCGAGGTAGCTCCTGGGTTTACTCCTGCAGAAGTGCAAGCCGTGACCGAACCAAAACTGCGGCACGGTGCGAGCGTCCCTGAAATGCGGCTGAAACCACGCTGAGTTTCCGCGTTTCCATTCTCCAGGATCGGCTAAATGAAGCGGCGCGTATCCGTCCGCATCTTTCCAGTGTATTATTTTCAAGTCATGGCAACCGAGCCCGCGCGTCAGCGCCCCCTCACATATTGGATCGAGGGAGTGACGATTGCTTCGGGGTCGAGCTGTCCCGTGGCGACAATCTCTTCCACTTCCACAATCGTACATTTCGCGGCAGTGGCCATAATGGGATTGAAATTTCGCGCGGCTTTGCGATAGATCAAGTTGCCCATGTGGTCTGCGCGTTGCGCGCGGATGAAGGCGTAGTCCGCGCCCAGCGCTTGCTCCAAAATGTAACGCTTTCCGCGGATTTCGCGTTCTTCTTTGCCGCGTCCAATTTCAGTGCCCACGCCGACAGGCGAGAAAAACGCAGGAATTCCCGCGCCGTAAGCGCGCATGCGTTCGCACAGAATTCCCTGCGGAACCAGCTCGAGCTCGATTTCTCCGGCGTCAAACTGCTCTTGAAAATACTTCGCGCCCGGGCCGGGAAAAGCCGCAACAACTTTGCGAATTTGTTTGTTCTTGAAAAGTATGCCGAGTTCCCCTTCGCCGGTGCCGCAATTGTTGCTGATGACCCCCAGGTTTCGCGCGCCTTGCCGCGCTAGCCCCTGAATCAGATTATTGGGAAAGCCGGCCCCGCCGAAACCGCCAAACATAATCGTCGCGCCATCGGGGATATCGGCGACCGCGGCGTCGATTGTGGGACACACCTTTTCTTTTAAAGGCATATTGGCTGTGTTTGATTTTCTATCATGGCTGGCCCGAATTCCCGGCTGGATTGCGCGCGCACAAGCCATTCATAACACGATCCGACAAATCCGCCAAAATCGTTTGAAACGCCGCGCTCGTACGAGGATCGATTTTCGCACCTACAGAGACCTGTGTATTGCATTCAATACTCTCAGCCACTACCCTTTAGGACTACGGCGGTTAGCGCGATTATGCCAAAACGAATTCTCATCGCAGATGATAACGCCGGCGTGCGATCTCTGATTCGCACGTATCTGGAGATGCAAACGGAATTCGATGTCTGCGGAGAAGCTGCGGACGGCGTGGATGCTATCGAGAAAGTGAAGGAACTCAACCCTGATCTGGTCCTCTTGGATTTGGCGATGCCTCGAATGAACGGCGCGGAAGTGGCGTCGATTATAAAACGCTCGACGCCGCATCTTCCAATAATTTTATTTTCCGTGCACGGCGAAAAAATCGGGAAAGCGCTTGCTTCAGCCGTGGGCGTCGATGCCGTGCTCTCCAAGCCGGACGGGATCGCAAATCTTGTGGAAAGCGTTAGAAATCTGCTGGGACCAGCTTAACCTTCGATTCGCCTCCCCCCGTTTCTCCGAGCTGCATTCGAAGCATTAAGGCATTTCAAGAATGAAGCGCCGAGTATCTAGCGCAACGCGGTGTCAAGTTGGCCTCTGTTCGACTCTTCGCCAAAAACTTGGTGCCCGGGGTGGGGGTCGAACCCACACGACGCGTAAGCGTCAGGGGATTTTAAGTCCCCCGCGTATGCCATTCCGCCACCCGGGCTTGGTGAAAAACTCAATGTTTAATTGATATTCCCTTACAACGGCTTACAAGAGTTTACAAGCTATTGGTTACAATTGGTTACGGAGAAAGCGGTCTACCACGTTTCCCGAAGTGCGAGCGTCCGTCTCTCTCCCGATATTATAGCGGTCAAGCATTGAGCGAGTCTTGTGGCCCGTGATGTCCATAATACGGCGAGCTTCAAGCCCCGCGTCGTCCGCGTTACGCGAGAACGTGTGGCGGCAGTGACGCAATAGAACGCCAACGTATCTCTTGCGGCCCGTAGGGGTGTCTTCGAAGCGCCCTGCACCGACCTTGACGCACGCACGACGCCAAGCAGGGTAATAGTTCTTTAGTGGAAATACCAGCGCGTCAGGCGCGCCGGGCTTTAGCTTGAGTTCCTTCGGTAGTGAAATGACCCGCGATTTACCCGTCTTCGCAGCAGTCGCGGGAATCGTAAGAACGCGAGCCTTGGTGTCGAAATCGCGAAACGTTAGGCGCTCAGTCTCGCTGACGCGAACGCCGCGGAAGTACGCAAGTATAAGAGCTGATCGTAACGGCTCGGGCAAAATCTTTAGGAGCTTGTCGTACCACTCGTGCTTGAAGTAAATCGCGCCTCGCGCCTCGTTCGGCTCGTAGACCGTTGGGAAATAGCCCGGTACTTCAGCGCGGCTAATTAGCTCGTCTTTGAGCGCTTGATTAAACATCACGCGAATGCACGCGATATAGCGATTCGTGCGTGCGTCGCTGAGACCATCTCTTCGCGCTTCAAGCCGAAAGCGGTTCAAGTCGGCGACGGTAATATCTTGAGCGCGATAGCCGTTGAAAGCCTTATCGAGTCGCGGAAGCACGGCTAGCGTAACGGTACCTTCGCTGTCGCGCTTCAAAGATCGCAGACCCTTGGCGATGTAGTGTGCTATTAAATTCGAGCGCATGTTTTCGTAAGTTACTTTTGACGGGTCCGTAAGAAGTGGCCGCCGACCGCCGACCGCTTGGAGCTTCGCCCGAAGTTGCCGCTCTGCGACTTCACGCTCTTCTGAGCCTGTACTCGCATATTTCTTGACGCTACCGCCCGCGATTAGCGGCTCGTGCCACGTCAACCAAAAGATTTTTCCGCGAAGATAGATACTGCCACTCCCGTAGCGTGCTCGTTTTTTCATCGTCATATTATCCCACCCTTGTAAAGACAAGCCTGAGGTGCGAAAAGTCACTCATTTTCGTGCGGGCGTGAACCAAGCCATTAGCTCAAATTGCTTGCCCACCGGGTCGGGTTCTATTGTCACTTTTCCACCGGCGAAATGGAGTTCGATCCTGTCGAATCGTCGTCCGACTCTCCTAGACGCCTTGCGGTAATTGAAGCGCAGAAGTTTCTTTCCCAGCGCTGGGTCGAGAGCATCACCCAACCAATCAGTTGTAGCTGATTTTTTGCCGTTCATATCTTCTCCGTTTCTGCTATACGACGTCTTAAAGGCGGGGAAGACGCGTGCCGCACGTCTCCCCGCCAGTAAGCGAAAGGCCATCGCTAGAAAATCCGCGAAAGCGCGTTGTATGGAAAACCTGTATAATCGCATCGGCTTCGACGCGAAGGTTGCGTCCTACCAACGACCCGTTCCGTGTATCCCTCAAAGAGACTCGGAACGGGTCTTGTCTTTCATGGCCTCTAATGCACGGTAGGCCGAGCGTCCAGCACTAGAGGCGCTTACTATCCTCACGATTGCCCTGCGGCTTTCTCTTTCGGCTTTTTGTCAGCCGGAGCTTGTTGGTAACCTTGAATCTTATCTACCAACTCAAGGACAAATTTACGGTCTTCGGACGGCATCTTCCAAACATCCGCCGTAACAGTCATCGTGACACTTCCACCGCCCTTTAGATTCACGGCGGTAGTGCTGCCATCGGCGGCGGATGACTGTGCGGCACTTTTCCCAGATAGGCTCGACTGCGTCTGCGTGCGCGGCGCTTTACGCGCTCGCGGAGAGGATGTGCGTACGGTCAAATAAGGTGATATCGGAAGGTCAACGAACTTTGCGATTTGCAGGAAAAAGGTGGAAGCCTTTCGAAGTGTGTCTCCACTAACGCCGAACTTGCCAAGCTGCTCGCTTAGGAGGGACGGCGTCATTTTAGTCAGATCGAGCGCGACAATCGCGGAATACTTCTTCTCGACCAGGGTTCTCAGGAGCTTCTTTCGCTCCGCTTCATCCGCTTTTGCCAATTTTTCTAACAGTGGCAAAGCCGGAGCATCCGAATCGTCGATGAGTCCAAAGAATCTAAAGGTCACCATGATTTGGGTTTGTGTGGCCCCTGATTGGGACCGCCAAATAGCACGGTCGATTCGGCTTGGCACAACTTCGCGCAACGCATCCAATGCGCCAAAGAATGTCTTTAGCGGTAGATAGGGCGGAACTGGGATTGGTTTGTCGTTTGCCATGATTGATCTCCTTACGGCATTGATGCTAACTGCTAGGGATTATAAACAATCCATGCCGTACGGCAAGGAGTATTTTTGATTATACGAACTAAGTTCTGTAGCTTGGTCAGGGGAGCAAGGTCATGAGACTGGGAGACAGGGTTTTTGTTACAGATGTTCATGGTAACAAATTACTTAGATTGGTCGTGGCACTTGACGGCGGCATGGTCTACGTGTCCAGAGAGGAGGAAGTGGAGCAATCTAAGCGCGAAAGGCGCGATCCTAATTGCATCGGATTCAGACCATCTGAAGTCTCTCCACACAAGAACCACAATTAGACGGGCGGTTGACTGGGCTTGGCGAGACAACTGCACCGTCATACGCTATTAGAATATCAAGTTTCTCTTGCGATAACCCGTTCAATGATTTGCGGCAGGACATCGAGCGCTAGATGGCTGAGATATTGATTCTGCGTCTAGAGAAGTTTTTTGCAGGCAACGCATCCCGGCACGATCACACCTTTACCGCCTTCGGCAATTGATAGGGGCTGCGTACAAAAAGTATCCCAGTGGTGTTTCATCAACTCGTGTTGGGCAGCTTCCAGCAACTCTGACTTGGTGTCCGCGTCCATCGGAAAGTCAAGATACCATCTTCGCCTTGCCTTCGCCTAGCAGTTTTCAGGCGTGAGATAATTGCTTCATGCCAATCCTGAAAATCGAACGCGCCCTCGTTGTGATTACGCCCGAAGGCAAAGAGCTACACCTGCTCACATGCGGTGTGTGCAACGTGCAATTCTATGGCAGGGAAAATCAGAAGCGGTGTGACACTTGCAGCAAAGCGAAACCGCAGCCTCAGAAGTTGGTACGATCACGTTCCAAGCGGGCTTCAGCGTAGGCGGCTGGATTTGAAAACTTGAGGCGTGAAGCTCGCGTCTCACGCCTCGTGCCCTGTACTGAAGGATTCCACTACTCGCGCTCGGGCATATCCCTAATGACGCTCTCGGTTAGCTCCTGCATCTCGATCCAGTGACAGGTCAGCTGTATCAATTTTTTCAAGTCATCCAGGTCCTTGTCTTCCCACTTCCGCACGTAATGGGTTTCGTCGTTTCCTAACCATGCGGCCCGCGCCGCCGTGGCTTTTATTCTACTGTCGTCCACGTAGTTCGCGATGCAGGCCGCGAGCTGCATTGACTTGATCTTTTCTATATCATTCGGTCGCAATCGGCACAGGTAGTCCTTAACTAAGAATTCCAACGCCTTTCGATAACCGGGTCCTGCAATAAGCTTCCACTCTTGCTGTTCGGCATTGTTAGCCTCGTTCGCTATAGCGCAAAACATGGGCGAAATGATTGTCAGAGACTCCGAGAATTCGGGTTCGAAGGGTTCAAAAGGCAGCGAGCCTTGAAATTCATAATACGAAGCACCCGGTAGTCTGCTTTGGCGATACCGCGAGATGAAAAAGTGTTGGCATTTCATTCGTGGACACTGAAAAACAAGTTCCAGCGTGCTATCGCGTCAGTCCACTACATGGGCCAACTTACAAAACTTTGCCTCAATTGCATAATGACAAATCGGACAGGTGTCCGGGCACTTCGCCACGCGAACATTTACATCTCCGCCTTCGAGGGAGCGTGCAGTTATATTAAACATGGATTATTGATTATAACGCGCCGCTATACGCGACGCGGATGCTACCATAAACCCGGCGATGACCATCAACAACTGGTTAACCATCCTAGCTATAGTCGCTGGCGCAACTGTCTCTCTCATTGTTGCTCACCTACATCGGAAACAGATACGGCAGATCGAGCTGCATCGCGCAGACCCCTCTGTCCCTATAACTCCGCCACCGAGCGCCATCACTCGATTCTTTAGACGTTATAGGCTTATGATTTTCAATGTGGTTTTGAACGGGGGCGTCATCGTACATCAGCTATTGAAGACCGGGCAGATTACGCGAGGTGACATCTTCATTATCAGTTTTTCGACTGTTGCATTGGCTTACGCCTTTATATCGGATCAGATGACACAACAAGATTTAATGATCTACCGCACGATTGATCGTATCGTGGATTTTCTTCATGAGATGGCGAGGTATGCGCCATCCAAGAAAGATGGTTGAAGGTCGTGATCGCCGTCTACATCAACATCTGCCAAGTTAAAGCGAGCACATCCCGCTCGTGATCTTTTTTTGGGACTCTCATTCTGTAGCCTCTTTCACCCGCTCTGTTATGATTGTGCCGCTATGAAAGAAGACATTCTAGAACAACTTGTTGATGACTATCTGATCTTCAACGGGTTTTTCACAATCCACAATGTGAAATTTCTTCCGTCTGTAACAGACCCTGAGTACATCAAGAACAAAGACTCAGTTGCCAGTGATATTGATGTTGTGGGCTTTCACCCACTTCGGGAGGGGGCAGACCGCATCTGGGTTGTAAGCTGCAAGAGCTGGCAAGGTGGCTTTGGCCCGGTATCACGTATTGCCGGAATAGACTCGGGCAAATCCTTTATGGAAGACAACAATGGAAGAGTTTCCGCGAACTGGTGAAGAAAAAATGGGCCGATGCTCTGATTGCGAAAATAGAAAAACTCACAGGTTCAACTCAATTCACCTACGTCACAGCGGTCACCAAACTCAGGGGTGACGCATCGGTCTGGCAAGAGCACAAGCCTTTCAGAGACAATCTGCATGGCAACCCAATCAAAATTTTGACACTTCAAGAAATGCTCAGTGACCTATATAAAAAGACGAACACCACCGTTGCCTCTTCCGAAGTTGGACGACTGCTACAGGTCATTAAGGCATCGGGGTGGAACCGTAGGACTCAAAGGCTGTTCCTCCGGCAAGATAGCCCGAGCGCCCGCGATGCGTTGGCAAACGCAAGCGCTCCGGTTTTGATGGGACTGTTCTCGCTAGCTTCGCCAGTTGACCATCGTCAGCGAAGATCGAAATAAGAAGGAAATGAGTAGGTGCGGGCTAGCTTTGGTTTAGCGGCTCTTCGTTTTCATTGCTGCCGCCTTCTTTTTTCCCCTTGCCTCCGCCAACTTTTGTTCAGCTTCGCGGCTTTCAATTAAATAGAGCGACGTAGTGGCTCGGCGACGGCTGCCCTTCAGTGCCATGTTTCCTCGATTTGCGACCGACCATTACTCAGCGGAGTCAGACAACATGCCATCGATAGGCCAGTTCAACCTTTGGGTTTGTATTTTGAGAAGTTCTTTGCAAGCCTGTCGAATAGCTTCTGATTCGTAGTGACCATCGGGCGAGGTGGTTAATTCCTGCATGCGTTGAAATATCGCGGCTTCCGCCGCGTACAGTTTTTCGGGAAGTTCTTGCAAGTCAGTCTCGTCGAGGGCTTCCTGCAGCGGATGCTGCCATGAGGGATATTGAAAATTACTCATCGGGTTCTTCCGAATTCAGGGCACCGCCTTAGTCAGATATCACATTTGCAAGGTTTGTTACTGTCCGCTACCGTACAAATGCTTACCGAGGCGAGCTGATGTCTAACCTTGAACAGTGGAAATGAAATCCAGCGTGTTATATACGAATCAATCGTGAATCGCCGTTGTAGTCATTCCGATTGCAGCGACTCTGCCACCGTTGCCTTAGAGGGTTGCGGCTACTGTACGAAGCACTTCATCTGGGCTTGCTATAAGCACCTTGAAAAATCCTCAGAGGCACACATAGACAACGGCTTTGAACGTAACGCAAAAAGGCAAACGGACTCGCTGGTTGAGATCGTGGATAAAGTCACCTCGCTAAGTCTAAATAGCATCGCCTTTTCGAACCAAGAACGTGGTCAGTTGATGGACATACTTCTCTGGACCTGCGATTTACTGGAAAAGCAAACTTAGATAAGACTGAAAGGGAACGAATGGACGAAGATAAGAGATGGGACTTTTTTGTTTCTCACGCATTTCAGGATGCCCGCGACATTGCCAAACCGTTGTCTGACGCGTTGAACGCAAAAGGGCTGATGTCGTGGTATGCCGATTATGGCCTAAAAGCTGGCGACAATATTCGCGCATCAATTGACTACGGATTGGCGCGTTCACGTTTTGGAATCGTGATTCTCAGCAAACAATTTCTCGAAATGCGCTGGACCCAAAATGAATTGAATGACTTGGCTCTCCGCGAAGTTGACGGTAAGAAAGTAATACTTCCCGTTTGGTATAAAGTTGCGTTTCGGGACGTGTACGATCAGTCGCCTGTCTTGGCGGACCGTGTTGCGATCAGCACCGAGAAAGGGCTTGAGTACGTGGTTAAAAGACTATGGGATATCGCCAAGCAGCCAAGCAGTCTTGATGGAATCGGCGGACCCTGATGGGGCTGTTCTCGCTCTTCGCCAGTTGACCATCGTCAGCGAAGTTTTAAATCGGAGCGAGTGGATTCGTTGGAATCGTACTCGCTCCGCTTCGAGGGTGAGCTAAGGCGGGTCATGACACCCGTTTCACGACTCGCGACCTCATCTCCGTGAAAATTGTTTCAGCTGCTCTGTCTGAGCAACGAAATTGGCGGGTAAAGCGGATTGGGACAGGCAAAATTACTGTCCGTTCTGTAAACCTGTTGGCGGGATGGGGGAATTCGACGCTTCCTCTGGCGTAACTCCCGATTAGTCGGATAACCGGACACTATGGACCTCAATCGCCGGGGATCGATTAACCCTGTGTAGAACGGCGTTGGATTTTTCGGCACTGTTCCGTATCTGATCTACTGCCCGACTTCTCCTTTTGAAAACGGAACACCTCTGAACGCCTGAATGCCAATCCAACATCCCGACACTTCCAGAACAAGAAGAAGAACTGCAGTCACTCGAAACGGCAGAACCCATGGCGTTGTGGCCATATAGAAAACGTTGAGCGGCCCCGGGGTTACAAAATGCTCCGTGCCTCCGATCACTAGTCCTACGGCGAGGGGAAGAAAAAGAAGAAAGCCGCCGAGGCGGAGAAAGTGAGCCCACAGCAACACCAACGCAACCGTGGGCACCAAGTTTATCGCAGTCGTGGCGGCCAGCATTTGAGGGTCTGTAAGCCCCGGAGTGATTTTCGTCACCAGAACCAAGTGCCAGAAGACGACCCCGGCATGTGCTAAAACAACGAACGTTGCATATCGAGCGGTGCTCTTCATAGGAACTCCGGGCAGAGATGGCTTACTCCTGCCGCTGGACCCAACTCTGGTGTCAAATTTCATCTACATTGCTTGGCCGCACCGTGATTCCCTACATGGGCAACGATAGCGATCATGATATGAGCGGTCGTCGCGTTGATTTTAACCCATCAGATCGCGAGACTATATGGCGTTACAGCAACTAGTTTTCGGCTAAGTCCTGATAAGTCGGATAACCGGACATCTTACTTACCATTACTTGACTTGTCCGGTTTGAGCGTTAATCAGGCATCAGTCTGGTGAATTAGCGTGGCGAGCGCAGATATTTGCTTTATTGCGGAAATTAAATGAATTTGTCTGACCGCTCTAAAGCCTATGGTGTGCTCGGCTTGCGAAACGCCGACGCGTAAAAAATAAATTACTTTCATTCCCGTGTCGCTATTCCATTGACAATGGTACCGCATGCGCACAGTGTGATTGCGGACCTGGGATTCTTCAGTTCACCTGCACGCGACGGAAGTCACCTGAACCACCCTCGGTTACACCAAACCGCAACATGTTTAAGGAGATCCATGACTACAATTACGCACAGAGACCAATTACGTGGTCTTACGCTACAGAACGAAGTAAATCGTTTATTCGACGACAGTTTTATTCGCGACCGCTCGGCTCATGCTGACCTAGCAACCTGGGCGCCAGCCGTGGACATTTACGAAACCGAGAACGAATTGGTCGTAAAGGCCGAACTGCCGGATTTTCAAGAGAAAGACATCGATGTCAGAATTACAAACAATACTTTGACCATCCGTGGCGAGCGCAAGTTCGAAACAGGCGTCAAGGAAGACCATTTCCTCCGGATTGAACGCGCATATGGTTCATTCATGCGGACCTTCTCCCTGCCAAATACAGTCAACTCAGAAAACATCCGAGCCGACTATCGCAACGGGATTTTGACTTTGCATATGGCCAAGCGTGAAGAGTCCAAGCCGAAACAGATCAAAGTCAGCGTCGCAACAAACGGCAAGTAGTTCCACGCAGCCCACATTGGGGCGGGGCCCGAGTTTCGTTCCTCGCGCCGACAACCAAGGAGGTTGCCATGATCGAAAACAAAGAAATATCGAAACAAGATATCGCGCACCGAGCGTACGAGCTGTATGTGCGACGCGGCGGCCAGCCCGGAAAAGATGTCGAGGACTGGGTCAGCGCAGAAAAAGAGCTGAGTGGCGAAGTTGTTGTAGCACAAGCAAAGACTATGACCGCACAAGCCGGTCGCAACCAAAATTAATTGACGCTCCAAGCGTCAAAACCCTAGTCGTTGGGAAGGGGCGGGAAATCCGCCCCTTCCCACGCCTCCACTTAATTGCCGATCTTGCGCAACCCTCGACGACCAGCTAAGTCCTGGTTAGTCGGATAACCGGACTAGTCCGGTCCCGCCATTCAAGATCTCCAGTAAGCGCGTTAACCAGGAGTTGAAAACTACGACACGCTCAGCAATGTAGTGATGGAGCGCCTTGAGAGTTTTGTGCCCTAACAGTTAATTAAAAAATATTCAACTGTGCTGTTTTGTACAGTGGCAGACGGGCCGCCTTCTCC
>Ga0206845_1234_pt1 | contig 10809 bp, 11 predicted proteins | sample Alteio_BWOrgCont_19_FD_152887 | JGI IMG/M metagenome (GOLD analysis project Ga0206845, IMG submission 152887) | Enriched cells from forest soil in Barre Woods Harvard Forest LTER site, Petersham, Massachusetts, United States -... | ecosystem: Environmental > Terrestrial > Soil > Temperate forest >...
GGCGATGACCGGCGTATTGATCAATGGTGCATTGCCTGGCGCTGGTTGAGCCACAGGTGCCGGTGGCATTTCTGGTTTTTTCTGCGCAGGTGCAGGCGGGGCAGGCACTCCCAGAGGTGGCGGCGCAGGAGGTGTTACCACCGGTTTTTGCTCAACCGGTGCAGGAGCGAGGATCGGTGCTGTGGCCGGAGCTAGTGGCGCAGAAATAACAGGCGGTTGTGGAGCTGGCGGCAACGGCGGCGGGGCAGCAGGTGCCGGTTTTTCTTCGGCAGGCTTTGGTGGTGTGGGCACTGGCGCTTCCGGCTTTTTCTCAGGCGTCGCAGGAACAGGAGCGGGTGCGGCGGGCGGTGCCGGCGGTGCGGAAATAGCGGGTGGTTGAGGCGCTGGCGGCAATGGTGGTGGTGCAGCAGCAGGTGCCGATTTTTCTTCTGCAGATTTTGGCGCTGTGGGCGTGGGCGTTTCCGGTTTTTTCTCAGGTGCCGCAGCAGGAGTAGGTGGTATAGGTTGAGCAGGTGGCGTAGGAATAATTGGCGCGGCGGTAGGTTTTTGTTCAGGCGCTGCCGGAGCGGGTGGTGCCGGTGGAGGCGTTGGTATAGCCGGTGCCGGAGTTGCAGCCACAGGCAGTTGTGGTGCGGGAGTTGGTGTCGGAGCAGGAGCGGCAGGTTTCGGTGCCGGTGGGGTTAATTTCAGCTCGTTAGGCGAAGCGGGGGGTTGTAAATCCGCAGGCGTAAGCGGTTTCGGTGCGGCTGCTTCTTCGGGTTTTTTCTCAGCAGGGGCGGGAGTGGGCGCCGGCGCCGGTGATGGTGCAGCAGCAGGCGGTTTTTCAGGTGCAGGCGCTGCAGCGGGTTCGGTTTTTTGAGGTTTTGGCGTTGGTTTTTTATGTGGTTTTGGCTTAGGTTTCTGCGGTTTCAGCGCCGGAGCTTGGTTTTGAGGCGCCGTTGCTGCCGGTTGTGTAGCCGGTGCCGGTTTTAATTGACCCAGCACATCCAGATTGAGCTCCACTTCCGGCGTTCCGCCCGATTTAGCTTGAGCGAATGCCTGCGCTGGCAAGCCTAACAAAATTATAAGGCTCAATATTTTGAGCAAAAACCGGAAATCTGACATGTGGCCATCCTGACACTAAACTAATGCTATGAGTAGTTAAGGCAAAAGGATGGCAGGACGCAACCAAAAAATATCTGGCAAAAAATATAGGGCAAAAAATTATACCGCGATGGTAAGAAGCTTATGCATGGTCGGATGCAGGTAGCTGTTGCTGGCAAACAATGATTTTGAGTAGATGCTGGCGGGACGGCCGTCCGGTTCAGTAAAAATACCGCCGGCTTCTTTCACGAGGAGCAGTCCGGCTGCAATGTCCCATGGCTGAATGTGATAATACCAGCAGGCGTCGATACGGCCCGCGGCAAGGTTAGCCAGATCGAGCGCTGGTGAATTTAGGTTACACGCGCAGCGAAGCATACGGCGCGGCACTCAAGGCCAAGCAAAATGCGGGCGGCAAAACCAATCTCGATACGCTGATTAAACTGAGCCTTAAAGAACTGGTACGCGGATGAATTATTTTTCTTGTCATTCCCGCGAAGGCGGGAATCCAGCATTTAAAAAGATGGATCCCCGGGTCGCGCTGCGCTTGCCCGAGGATGACAATATTTATGAGGTGCGCGGATGAGCACACAAACTGAAGACCGTATTCTGGGTTCGGAGTTAAATGAGGAAGATATCGCGCAGGCCACGATTCGCCCGTTATCGTTCGATGAATTTACCGGCCAGCCGGAAGTTTGCCAGAACCTGAAAGTGTTCATCAAAGCCGCGCGCGGGCGCTCCGATTCACTCGACCACGTATTATTATATGGCCCTCCGGGTTTAGGGAAAACCACGCTCGCGCAAATCATCGCCAAAGAAATGGGTGTTGGCTTTAGGCCAACTTCCGGCCCGATTCTGACCAAAGCAGGTGACCTCGCTGCGGTGCTCACTAATTTGCAAGCGGGTGATGTGCTGTTCGTGGACGAAATTCACCGCTTAAATCCAGCAGTGGAGGAAATTCTTTATCCGGCGATGGAGGATTTTAAGCTCGACCTCATGATCGGCGAAGGCCCGGCTGCACGCACCGTGCGCATTGACCTGCCACCCTTTACGCTTGTAGGCGCGACGACACGATTAGGTTTAATTGCAGGCCCCTTACGCGATCGTTTTGGTATTCCGCTGCGGCTACGTTTTTATGATACGAAAGATTTGCAAAACGTCATCGAACGCGCGGCAACGCTACTCAAAATTGAAATCACCAAGGACGGCTCGCATGAAATCGCCCGCCGTTCGCGCGGCACGCCGAGGATTGCCATTCGCCTCTTGCGCCGCGTGCGGGATTTTGCCCATGCCGACAATGCAAAAACCATCGACAAAAAATTGGCCGATAGCGCACTCAAACGCCTCGAAGTGGATGCGCTGGGGCTGGATTCGGCAGATCACCGTTATCTTAAATATATCGCCGACCATTACCAGGGCGGGCCGGTGGGTGTGGAAACCATCGCCGCAGGACTTTCCGAACAACGCGACGCGATTGAAGAAACCATCGAGCCATTTTTGCTGCAGGTCGGCTTCATCCAGCGCACCCCGCGCGGAAGAATGCTCACACAAGGCTGCTTCACGCATCTGGGCTTAAAGCCACCGGCGCAGATTGCCAGTTTGCCTCTCTTGGATGAGGAAGACAACTAATTGCCATGCACACCTTCCCTGTCCGCGTTTATTATGAAGATACCGATGCTGCGGGCATTGTCTATTACGCCAATTACCTCAAATTCGCCGAACGAGCGCGCACCGAGGCACTGAGGCTTTCAGGGTTCGACCAGTCGGAGCTGATGCAAAGCGAGCATATTGGCTTCGTCGTTCGTAAATGTGTATGCGAGTTTTTAAAACCCGCCATGCTCGATGATCTCTTGACAATCGAGACACGTTTGTCCGATATATCGCGGGTGAGCATGACCATGCAGCAGACCATCCGCCGCGGACCGGAAAAACTGGTGACGCTGGACGTGAAGCTGGCAGTGGTCGGCAAAAGCATGAAACCGGTGCGCCTGCCGGAAAATATCAGCAAGGCGATGAGAAAAATGTTTAATCATTAACCAGAGAGTTCCATGGCAGACCCCGTATCCACCGCAGTGCAAGGCGTAGAGGCAACCGCAGTCGCAGGCACCGTCACCCCGCATGATTTTTCGATCATCGGCATGTTTTTGCAGGCTGATTTTGTTGTGCAGGTCGTCATGCTGCTGCTTTTGTTCGCATCCTTCTGGTGCTGGGCGATTATTTTCGAAAAATATTTCCTGTTCCGCAACATCAAGGCCAAAGCCACCAAATTTGAAAATGAATTCTGGTCGAGCGAGGCGCTGGATAAATTCTATGAAAAAACCAAAAAGCGCACCAATCACCCGATGGCCATTATTTTCGTGGCGGCGATGGAGGAATGGTTCCGTTCTAAAAATAGCGGCACGCAAAGCGCGCAAGGCATGAGGCTTAGCTTACGCGAGCGTATCGTGCAGGTGATGCAGGTGTCGCGCAACCGGGAGCTGGAAAATATCGAAAGCGGCTTGGGATTTTTGGCGACCACAGGTGCATCCGCGCCGTTTATCGGCTTGTTCGGCACCGTATGGGGCATCATGAACAGTTTCCACTCCATCGCACTGTCTAAAAATACGTCGCTGGTGGCCGTGGCGCCGGGTATTGCCGAGGCATTGTTTGCCACCGCTATCGGCCTATTCGCAGCTATTCCGGCAGTAATTGCCTATAATAAATTCTCCAACGAATTATCACGCTTTTCCAATAAGCTCGATGACTTTAGCGTAGAATTCGATACCATCCTTTCACGTCAGTTAGAGGGGTGATTCATGGGAATGTCCCTAGGCGGTCCCGGTGGAAGACGGCGCAGCAGGCGCGACAAGCCATTCTCTGAAATCAACATCACCCCGATGGTGGACGTCATGCTTGTGCTGCTCGTTATTTTCATGGTGGCCGCACCCATGATGACTACTGGTGTAAGCGTCGAGCTTCCAAAAACCAACGCCGCGCCGATTCCCGGGCAAGATGAGCCGCTGATGATCGCCATTAAAGCCGATGGCAAAATTTACCTGCAAAACGTGGAAATAAAACTCAAAGACCTGCAGGCCAAACTCAAAGCCATCACCGGCGAGAAAAAAGATACGCGCATTTTCATCCGCGGCGATAAAAGTGTCGATTACGGGCAGGTCATGCAGGCCGTCAGTGAAATCAATGCCGCGGGTTTTGGCAAAGTAGCGCTCCTGACCGACCCGAACGCGGCGGACAAAGGAAAATAGGCGTGTGCCGTGCGTAAACCCATCGAATATTACCAAGCACAACGCCGCAAAGGGCTTAAGTTTTCAGCATTCCTGCACGTTCTTTTCCTGCTGCTGGCACTGTTCGGCCTGCCCTCGTTCTTAAACTCCAAACCACCGGAAGAACCCATGGTTATCTCGGTAGAAATACTGCCGATAGGCACCGTTACCAATGTAAAAACCACGCCGGAACAAAAATCCGAGGAAAAAAAGCCGGTATCAAAAAAAGAAGCGCCGCAGGTAAAGCTATCGGAGGCTACACCGCCGCCGCCGCCGGAACCTGCCGCTGTTCCCCTGCCTAAAAAAGAAGAAAAAAAGCCGGAGCCCAAAAAGGAAGAACCTAAAAAGGAGGAGAAGAAAAAAGCGCAGCCCGATCCTTTGGACGCGGTGTTCAAAGCCGTGCAACAAACTGCGCAACAGCAAAAGGATACCGAAAAAAAAGAGGAAAAAAAGGCCGACCAGAACAACCCCTCTCAAAATCAGTCTTCGCGCTTTGATGAAAACTCTCCAGAGATGCTGACCCTGGTGAACCTGGTAATGAGCCAGCTTGCGAATTGTTGGAGCTTTAATATAGGCGCTAAAGATGCCGAGAATTTGAAAATTCCTCTCCGAGTAGAATACAATGAAGATGGCACTTACCGTAAAGTGGAGTTAGCCGACGAAGCACGTTCACGCTATGATAGTGACAGCTTTTTTCGCGCCGCTGCCGACGCCGCGATCCGCAGCGTCAAGGAATGCAGCCCGCTTAAAAATATGCCCGCGGACAGGTATAAAGACTGGCACTTGATAGATTTTGATTTCAATCCGAAATTTATGCTGCACGGGGGTTAGCATCTTGACTTTTTATATCTAAAACCCATAAGTGAGTAGGCATTACTTAAAACAAAGGATATCTCCATGCGCGCTTTTCGCCTCGTTACATTAGTTCCCGCCTTGCTTCTTGTATTTTCCGCGCCTGCGCATGCCGTGCTGCATGTCGACATCACCAAGGGCAATATAGAACCCATGCCGATCGCCCTGCCCGACTTGGCGGGAAGCGAAACGGGCACACAAATCATGGGCGTTGTTTCTGCCGACCTGGAACGCTCCGGGCTTTTCAAGCCGATTAAACAGGATGCATTCATAGAACAGATCACGCCGCAGACAGTAACACCGCAATTTGCCAGCTGGCGGCAAATCAATGCGCAGGCGCTCGTCACCGGCACGGCAATTGAAAACGGCGACAAGGTAAAAGTTTCGTTCCGTTTATGGGACGTCTATGGCGAAGAGCAGATCGCCGGCAAAGAATATAACACCTCAAAAAGCAACTGGCGGCGCATTTCACACATCATAGCCGATGAAATTTACAAGCGGCTCACCGGCGAATCCGGTTATTTTGACTCACGCATCGTCTATATTTCAGAATCCGGGCCAGAGACGCAGCGCGTCAAGCGGCTGGCCATCATGGATCAGGATGGCGAGAACCATAAATATTTGAGCGATGGCAGATTCCTGGTGCTGACACCGCGCTTTTCACCCAACCTGCAACAAATTCTCTACCTGTCCTATGCGGGCAAGCAGCCTCGCGTTTTCCTGCGCGATTTGCAAAGCGGCCGCGAAGAATCGCTGGGCACATTCGAAGGCATGTCATTCGCGCCGCGTTTTTCGCATGACGGAAAATCGATCGTGATGTCGATCGCCAACGGCGGCACTACGCAAATTTATAAGATGGACCTGCGCAACCGCCGCCTGATTCAACTTACGCACGGTAACGGCACCATCGACACCTCGCCCAGCTATTCACCCGACGGCAGCCAGATCGTGTTCAACTCCGACCGCGGCGGCTCGCAGCAGCTTTACACCATGAACGCCGATGGCAGCAACATCCAACGTATCAGCTTCGGCGAGGGAAGTTATGGCACGCCCGTGTGGTCGCCGCGCGGCGACCTGATCGCGTTTACTAAGCCTTCCACCCACGGCAACTTCTCGATTGGCATCATGCACCCTGATGGCAGCGGCGAGCGTGAAATCGCCGACGGCTTCCTCGCAGAAGGCCCCAGCTGGTCGCCCAATGGCCGTGTGCTGGTATTCCATCGCCAGGCCTCAGCCGGCAGTCGCGTCAAACTTTATACGGTGGATGTAACGGGTTATAATCTGCGCGAATTGCCCACACCGCAGGATGCGTCAGACCCCGCATGGAGCCCCCTGTTGCCGTTGTAAATGAACTATTTTCCGCCAGGCGCAGGCGAAGCTTTTGTTTCCACATTCGCTGGTTGTAGAGCTGAAGGTATCTGGTTTTTTGCTTCAGACGCCAACGCGGGATCGAAATTGGTTTCATATTCCTTGGCAAGAGGTGTCAGTAATTTCGTGGCTTCCCTGAAGCTATTCATGCCATCAAATCCCAATTCTTTTTTGATTCTTTCTCTTGCTGCATTAAATTCTTCCTTAGAAATTTTGCTATCGCCATCCGCATCTATGGAGTTCCCTTTGGCATCAGGCCTATTAAAATAGGCGTTGAGTTCATTTTTATCGACCGTCCCATCACCATTTACATCAGGCCCTATCGCCTGCCCATTTTTGTCTTTTTTGCTCAACCACCCCTTAACGTTATCCGCCAATTTTTCTAGAGTACTTTTCTCCCCCCTGGCATGCGCCTTAGCAGCTTGTTCTTTGTCATACTGGGTGAGTTTTGGGGTCCATTGCAAATCCCCATCCGATTTATTTTTCCAGGCGGGCCTTGGCTCTTGCCCTTTATTTTTAGGATTCTGCTTATTGGTCCCACCACTCTTTGTTGCCGGCTCGTTGGCTGGTTGTGTAGGGGCAGCGCTTTTGGGATTAGTATTTTTGGGGTCGGAAGGCGATGCGCTTGGGATATTAACCAGAGGTTTTAACGGCGCGATCGTTGTCACTACCTCGGTAGTTTTCGGTGGAGTACTTCTCTCATTTTTTTGCGCCAGAATCCCCTCTACCAACTCTGAAGCATAATCCGCTTTACCCCTGGATGCATCCTTCAGTGTACTTTTAGTTTCCGGGCTCGTCAGTTTGTTTGACATAGCGGACGGTTGGTCATCTGGTGGCATAACCATTGGTGCGCTGCTTTTTTCTTTAGCCTTGTTCGCTTCGATTTCATTTCTTTTGTTGTTTACTGCTTCAGACATCTCCCGCATGGCGCCTGATACTATCGTATCGTGAGGGTATACCTCTCGATAAATGGCGATACGACTCTGCGCGCTTTTTAGTATTTTATCTTCTTCCTCTGACAGAGGATTGGTAAGCCTTTTGATTTGAAGTCCCTGCATGATTTTAACATCGGTCAAGGCACCATTAATATCGTCTGAAGCGCCATTTAAATAGGCCTTTAAATAGGCCGTGTATTTAGCCCTATGTTCCTCTTTAGTGAGGTCATAGGCTTGAAAAAGCGCATCGGAATCGCCTTTTTTTGCTGTAGCCATGATATCCATCCATTTAAAGAATATGCTCTAATTCTAGCATGTTGCATGGCTTCCCAATGTTAAGATTTGATGACAATTTTAGAGATTTTTTGAATTTATATCTAAAATTGCCTAAATGGTGAAAAAAACTGCCCCGGAATCTACTTTAAAAGTCTTTAATTGTCCTTTTTTGTATCTATAAAACGCGTTTATAGCCCAGAAATCTAGCGTATTTCTGACATGTCACACTGTTGCCGTTATAACACAATAACGCGGTTTTTATGATGGCAGGCCAACTACTTATTGAATTTCTATACGGTTTTTAGTAATTCATAGGCCAAACCATAAGGTATCGCGTGTTTGCTGGCAGTTTTTCGGCTTTTCGCAGCTTTTGGCATCATTGTTTATTTGAACTTTTAGGAGCAAAACCATGAACTTATTCGTTAAAACCCTGGCCGTAGCTTCGGCTTTATTTCTGCTCGCTGCATGCGACACCACCCCGAATAAATCCGGCGCAGGCAATGGCACCGGCTCCGCTTCCGGCGGCCCGGCCACGCCTGGCACGCAGGAAGATCTGGCGCAAAATGTCGGCGATCGCGTGTTCTTCGAATATGACAGCTCCGAACTCTCTGCCGATGCTCAACATACGCTGGATCGTCAGGTTCAGTGGCTCAAACAATATGCCAAGATCAACGTCACGGTTGAAGGCCATTGCGATGAACGCGGCACCCGCGAATACAACCTTGCGCTGGGTGAACGCCGCGCCGCGAGCGCCAAGAAATACCTGGTTGCTGCTGGTATCCCGGCCAGCCGTATATCCACCATCAGCTATGGCAAAGAACGCCCGGCTGTGGTTGGCGACGACGAATCGGCATGGAGCCAGAACCGCCGCGCTGTAACGGTTGTCACCGGACAATAATAGCGTAAGCTACGCACATGATTTCGCCCCGCGCTGAACCTCAGGCGGGGCGATTTTTTATGGATGAAAGATGATGAGATGAAAGATGAAAAGATGCATAACTGTCGTTTTATGAAAAAATTATTGCTTATCTGTTCATCCGTTATCATATCATCTTTCATCACTCTCCCCGTGCTGGCACAGGAGAATAACAACCAGCAGGTCATGGACCGCCTCGATCAGATGGAGCATGATCTGCAACTGCTGCAAAAGCAGGTGGCGCATGAGCCCGCAGGCGATAGCGATGTGCCTATCACCAACGCCGCACAGTTGGAAGTGCGGTTAAGCAAAATTCAGGATGAGCTACGCGAATTGCGCGGCAAAACCGAAGAAAATAATTTCCAGGTCAAAAAACTTACCGATCAACTGGAAAAACTGCAGAAGGACACGGATTTCCGTTTCAATGAACTGGCCACAAAACCGCAGGCCAGTGTGAATATTGATATGGGCAACAAAAAACCGTTGCCTGATGGCGCGCAGATCAGCAAAAGTGAAACGCCTTCGCAGCCTGCTGCAGACGATAATGGTGATAAGCAAATCCAAACTGAATTCGCTTCCCCGCACGAACACTACAATTATGCCTTCCGCCTGCTGAACCAAACGCAGTATGAGGATGCAGCCAAGTCGTTTGCCGCCTTCACCAAAAAATATCCCAAGGATCCGCTGATCGGTAATGCTTATTACTGGGAAGGTGAAACGTTTTACATCCGCCGCGATTATGTGAATGCGGCGGACAATTTCCGGCAAGGCTTTGAATCTATGCCCGATGGCCCCAAAGCCGCCGATAACCTGCTCAAGCTCTCTATGTCGCTCGATGCGCTGAGCCGCGATAAAGAAGCCTGCGTAGTGCTGGGACAAATTCTTGTGAAATATAAAAAGAGCTCAGCGGCCGTCGCCGATAAGGCCGAACAGGAACGTAAACGCATCAATTGCCAGTAAACATTGTTGTATTGGCTTGATGGCTGATAGAGTTTTGCCATGACCATAAATTATCAACTACCCACCAGCAATTCATCTTTCGCCGTTGCCGTTTCGGGCGGTGCGGACAGCATGGCGCTGTTATTGCTCAGCCAGGATTGGATAAAAAAACATGGCGGGAAATTAGTGGCGCTTACGGTTGATCATGGTCTGCGCGTGGAAGCGGCTGAAGAAGCCAGAACCGTTCATACATGGTGCAAAACACATGGCATTGCGCATGAAACCTTGACCTGGAAACCGCCCAAACTCACCTCGGCGATTCAGGCACAGGCGCGTGATGCGCGTTACAGATTGCTGACAGAGTATTGCAAAAAAAAACATATTCCGTATCTGCTTACCGCACACCATCAGGGTGATCAGGCGGAGACGTTGTTTTTCCGGCTTGCGCGCGGCAGCGGCATCGACGGGCTGGCCTGCATGAAACCGGTTTCGGAAGTAAATGGCGTGCAGCTGCTGCGGCCGCTCCTGGCTACGCCGAAAGCCGAACTGCAACATTTTTTACAGAAAAAAAAGCAACCCTGGATTGAAGATCCTACCAATCAGAACTTAAATTATACGCGTAATTATATTCGCTCGCTGATCGCCGCCAGCAACGACCCCGATGCAATTTGCGCGCAGGCATATCGCGTAAGCCATGCCTTTCAGAAAATCCGCGAACGGTTGGAAAAAAACACCGCTGCAAAAATGGCCTCGTGTGTTTCGTGGCTATCTAATGATTCCGCCAGTATCGATGCTACAGAATTTTTAATGCTGGAACCGGAATACGGGCTACGCATCTTAGCCTCCATGGTGCAAAAAATTGGCGCCGGTGAACACAAGCCCAGAAATGAAAAATTAGCTAGGTTTTATAGAAGCTTATGCGAAAACATTCGCGCTAAAACTAACAAAAAATGCACCTTCTCGCGCTGCCTGTTTAAAATACAGCTCAAAAATCAAACGATTCTGGTGACGTTAGAACATCCTTGAAAATCGGCCACAGCCGCACCAAATAATCACCAAAACCGCTTGCTCCGCCTGAATTTTTCAGGTTGAATAAGTCTTCACTCTAGAATAAGGATTCGCCCGGTATGCCTAATTTCGGCAAAAATATTTTTGTCTGGCTGGCCGCTATCATTTTGTTGGT
>Ga0206845_1126_pt1 | contig 10763 bp, 8 predicted proteins | sample Alteio_BWOrgCont_19_FD_152887 | JGI IMG/M metagenome (GOLD analysis project Ga0206845, IMG submission 152887) | Enriched cells from forest soil in Barre Woods Harvard Forest LTER site, Petersham, Massachusetts, United States -... | ecosystem: Environmental > Terrestrial > Soil > Temperate forest > O...
CTGATACGCTTTCTGCCATGTGAACGAGCCGGAAGCCTGCAGGCCGTGAGAGAAGCGCTTAGTCGCTTTGGCCTGCAGCGAATCGTATCGGGAATCTCCCGTTGGCGATTCCGCCACTGACAAGGGAATCGTAGTGCCGGACGCCGGCGCGCCGGGAATGGTGGAGGCGGCCGCCGTCGTACTGAACTGTGGATAAGGATAGAGCGCGCTCAGCAGAGAATTGGTCGCCGGGAAGCCTGTGTATGGCAGAAGCAAACCGCCCATCCTGGCCTCGACGGCCGCGCTGTTGAGAGGCTGAGTCAGCAATTGATAGTCGGCGTAATTTTGCGCTCGGGTGTATCCGGCCGGCCCGGTACCCGGATACGGATACAAACCGTATTTTGCGAACGTCGCCGGCGAAAGCTGGCTCAAAAAACCATAGGGACCGTTGAGCCACGCCACCCGGTTCGCCACATAAGCCGCCTCCACCATAAGGTTTGGAGTGATCTGACGCTGAAACCCGACACTCCACTGATTCTGGCGCGGCGGCCTGTTATAGTTGCGATCCGGACTATACGGGGCGCCCACGGTGGTTCCACGGGAGGGATAAACGTTAGGATCCGTCACTGGCCAGACCGGCTGGAGGATAAAGTTGGGCGATTGCGCATTTACGAACGAATTGACGCCTGATATCGAATTGATCGCATTACTTCCGATCGTCGGTACCCCGTCATCGGTCGTGTACTGGTAAACGACGCCCCATCCCGCCCGCACGACGGTTTTGGAATCGACCTGATACGCGGCGCCCAGACGCGGCCCGAAACCGTAAGGGTAGTTGGGCCGGTAGAAGTCGCAATTGCAAGTCGCAGCATAAATGGTTGCGCCGGGCCGGCCCCCCGCATTTGCGTTGGGCGTCGAAGGGTCGAACTGTCCAACACGCCCGTACTGTTCTCGCACGGCGGTTCCGAGATCGTAGCGGAGTCCGTAAGTTAGTGATAACTTCGGTGTAATCTTCCACGAGTCCTGTGCGAAAACGGCCAGCGCCAGATGGCCTTGCCGGTAATCCTCCGACGGCGTTTGCGTAGTGCTGTTGAAATCGCCCAGGAGGAAGCTTGCGTATCCGAACCCGGTGTTGAATCCATTGAGGCTGACTGTGGGAGTAAATGGCTGCGAGGTTGGGCCCGTACCGGTTGGCATCGTGACTCCCGCAAAAGGCTGAGTAATCGCGCCCATCGTCACTAACTCGCCGCCGAACTTAAAAGTATGGTTGCCGTGCACCCAGCTCAGGTTCGCGTTGTAGGTCGGTTTCTGATAGTAAGTATGTGTCTGGCCCTGGTTAGCGGTGCCCACGTTCTGCATCCCGCCATACCCGGTACACGTGGTTCCCCCGGCGCACATCCCGGTGATGCTGGGGAACTGCCGGTGAATCACGAACCCGCTCAGGCCGAACGCCGAAGGATCGAAATCCAGGAACGGCGCGTCATCGAAAAAGTTCACGCGTTGATAACCTGCTCCCAGATGGAGCAGGATCGTCGGTGACAGAATGCGATCGTAATTCAGCCGGATCGTTTTTGTGTCGATGAACGTTCCGCGGTATTGTCCGATTTCGAGCGGCAGCCCGTCGGCATTTCCAAGCGGCGTCGCCACCTGGCTGGCGGTGCCCGTCGTTGAGTAGTAGAAAGAGAACTTGTCTTTGGAAGTCGGTGACTCGTCGATTTTGATCGAAGGTATCGTCGTCACGCGCAGACTCGGAACGTTTCCCGCGTAGTTTTGCGTCAGGTTATTGTTCTGCGGCAGAGGAAAGAGCGCCTGAAACTTCGCCGCCGTCGGATCGATGCGGGATGCGGGTATCACGTTATTGGCAAATGGATTGGCATAGCCCAGCCCATTGGCAGTATTCACGCCGCGAGTCGAGGGGTCGTAAATCGTGTTGGCCATCAAAGGCCGGCCCAGCGCGTCGGTCGCAATCGTCGGAACCCCGAGCGGCGTCTGCTGGATGCCGTACTGTCCGCAAAGTGCGCAGGTGCCGTTCGGGGAAATGGCCGAGAAGTCCCCGTTGCGGAATGGCGTTGTCGGTACGGTGTCATTGAACGTCAGGCCGACATCCTCCCGATACTGTTCCCAACTAAAGAAGAAAAATGTCTTATTCCGGCCGTTATAGATTTTCGGTATCCACACCGGACCTCCAAACGTCCCACCGTAATCGTTGCGCCGATTTCTGGGCCGAACCTTAACGCCAAAGCCGTTGTTGCTAAGGTGCCCTGCCGCATTCAGCGCCTCATTTACGAAATACTCGTATCCGCTCCCATGAAACTGGTTCGTCCCTGATTTCATGGTGACGTTCAGAACCGCGCCGCCGGCGGTACCGAATTCCGGCGCGTAATTACTGGTAAGTACGGCCACTTCCTGCACTGCGTCCGCGCTTGGCTGCCGCACCTGTGTAGAGGCCACGCCGGGCGTATTGTTGCGCGAATCCATCCCCTCGATCCGCACACCCTCGGAGTTATTCTGGTTCCCGTTGATCACCATCACGAGATTGGTCCCGCTGAAAGTGGTTCCGGGTAGCAATTCTGTCAGAGCAAAGGGATTTCGGATTCCCGAAGTGCCCGCGTTTTGGGAACCAATGCCGAGAATCGGCAGGTTATCGAGTTGCTCCAACGTAACGTTGTGCGTCATGTCCGCCGATTCCGTATTCAGCTGCGACGCTTCGGCGCTGACTGTGACGGTCTCGGCGGCATTGCCGACCTGCAGCGCTACATCTTCGCGAATAGTCGCGTTCGCCGCCACATCGAGATTCGTGTGAATGTAAACCTTGAAGCCCGTCGCGTTCACCGTGATCTGATACCTGCCCACCGGCAACTGGGCCACGGTGTAATTCCCGGTATCGGTCGTCATCACGGGATAGGTAAGTCCCGTCTCAGTGTTCTTTGCTTGCACCGATGCGCCTGCGACAACCGCACCGGTCGGGTCGGTAACCGTACCGGTGATCGTGCCGTTGGCCGTCTGGCCGAACGCGCTCACACCAAAGGCGATAAGACACACTACGACTAAGCCTGGTCGCATGACACACCTCTCCCTTGAAGGAAAATGATGGAATCGGACCGCGAAGCGGCCCTCACCTGAAAAACTCTGTTTAAACCCTGGTTCCCGTGTTACCCGGCGTCTTACTCGGCTATTGAGCGTCTCCCGCGCAAATCACCGCCAGACACAAAGACGATTTGAAAGGCGGAGGCACTGGAAGGCCGCGTTGCTCCATCAGCTTCTGGAGCAACGCTTCGGTATCCGGATGCGCCAGTGCCGACTGTACGCCGACGCGCACCAGACCTCTTGCATAATCGATTGGTATCCACGTCTTCCCGAGCAACGATCCCGAGATCGTATCGCGGCTGCCGTAATCGTGGGCATCCAGTTTCGCGCCGTGATCCACCAGAAACTGAACGACTGAATTGCGCCCTTTATGCGCTGCCCCATGCAGCGCATTGCGCCCGTCCTTATTCGGGGTATTCGGATCCATGCCGAGATCGAGACACATCTTTACTGCCTCCAGATTCTCAGCCTCAGACCATTCGAACGTCACTCCCTCAACCCACCCGATTCCCGCGGCGACCGCCAGCGCCGTGTCGCCGAACTCCGTCCGGATTTTCGGATCGGCGCCGCGCGCGAGCAGCAGCTTCATCAGTTTCACGTCTCCCGATTGCGCAGCCCGCAGAAAGGGCGTCGCGCCGTCTTCGTAAAGCCATTGCATCGTGAAGATGGTTCGCGTTTCGGTGCTGTCGCCCACGCAGTGATCGGCAGCCGACTTCAAGCCGCAGACTCGCGCGTTCACATTGGCGCCGTGATCGATCAGCTTCGTAATAAACGCTAGCTGATCCATGTCCGCGTTTCGAACCGGGTAGTCTCCCGCTTCGATGTTCCGGTTATCTGTTGCGATATAAAGCGGCGTCCACCCGCCGTTATTGGCGATGTTGGGATCCGCGCTCTTGTCGAGCAGGTAAGAAGCAAGCTGATAATGCCTGTTCTGAACCGCAACAAGCAGCGGCGTCCAGCCGTAATGCGTACGCTGGTTGACGCCGGCTCCCGCTTCCACCAGAATCTTCGCCGATTCGAGATTGCCTTCACGGGCCGCGAAAACCAGCGGAGTTAATCCGCCGCCGTCTTTGTTTTGTCCCCGTCCGAAAGCCGCCGCGGCGGCGGCCTCATCGGCCGCGCCAATGTCTTTCGAGGCGTTTGCGGCCGGTGCGGGAACGGCCCTGCGGCCCCGACCTTCTTTGGAAAGAGATCCGTCTTTCGCGATTCCATCCTGCAACGCCCGTTGTTGCGGCGTGGGCGCCAGATATGCGGTCCCGCTCTTGGTGTCGGCGTTCGATGTTGCGCTGAAATCGGCGCCGCGCGCGATCAGCAGCTTTACCGCCGGAGCATGTCCCTGCTCGGCCGCCCACATCAGCGCCGTGGTCCCGCGTATCTTCTCTCTCGCTTCGATGTTCGCGTGATGATTCAGCAATACGGTGATCGCAGCAACGTTGCCGTTGCGGGACGCCAGCATAAGAGGCGTATCTCCCTGCGGACCCTGTTCGTTAGCGTCGGCCCCGGCGTTCAGCAGCTTCTCGATCATCGCGGCATTCCCGCTGACGCCGGCCAGAGAGAGCGGCGTCGCTCCTTCGCGGTTCGCGGTCTTTACGTTCGCTCCGGCGGCGATCAGGAGATCGGTCATCTGCAAATCCCCTCGATAGGCGGCCCACTCAATGGCCGTAGCTCCATCCGCCTGCGGAGCGTTCACGTCGGCTCGGGCCTTCAGCAGCTTTTGCAGCGCATTCGTATCCCCCCGCATTGCCGCGTCGGCGACGAGGCTGCTGTCCGCGGAAAATGACGTTGCACAAGCCAGGAGCACTAAAGCGGCCGATTGAATTTCAAGTTTCATACTATTCTTCGCGTGTCGTCACCCGATGTCGTCACTTCATGTGGTCACTTGATGTGGCCATCGTTAAAATCCTTGTTGTTCTCCTCGCAGGAGTACTCCATAATGTCCCAGTCCGGCCGCAGCGTAAAAGTACGCGTATTCGTCCAAGGCTTGGTATAGGTCTTGGGATCGTCTATGGTCACCTCATAAGTCAGGTGATTCGCATCCGCGCGCCGGTAGGTCTCCGTAACCTTCATTTGATCGCTGTGCGGATGGCCCACAGTGTCCAGATTGGTCTTGTCATTGAACCCTCTGGTTTCCACCACAAGCGTGTCGCCGTCCCAGTGGCCGAAAGAAGTCCCCATCCACGTTGGATCGAGTTCCTTGTCTTTGGAAAACGCCCGCCCGTTTGTCGGAACCACATGAAAGACGTTCCACGCTTCATAGAGGACCGCAAAAGTATCCGGCGTCTGAACGATCTGAACGGGAAACGGCGAATTCATCGAGCGGGTCAATCCCTGCGGAAGACAGTGTCCGGTGTAATCGAACTTCGCGGGGTCGTACTGCTTGAACAAATTCGCTCCCCACTCGGTAAATGGCAGTGGGGAAGTGCCCGTCTGCCCTTTGGCGTTTTTGCTCATGTCAGGTACATAGGGCCGTTCCCAAACGCCGTTCAGATCGGGCTTGCCATTGGACGTTCGCGGAATCCCTGACGGACCTGCTTCGCCGGCTTTCGCCGCCGCCTGCGCGGCCGACAGAGGACCCGCCATCAGACTAATCATGAGCAGACCAGCCGCGAGAGAAATGGCCGCGGCGCCGTAATAAACACGTTGCATCATTCGCTTGACTCTCCCTCGAGGGGCGCTGTTTTCACGGGCCGCAGCACGCATCCGTAAATTCGGCGGCATCCCGCATAATGCTGGAATCATGATACTCGCGTGAATTAATCCCGTAAAAGATTTTGTCGGTCTGGATTCATCGTTAATCTTTATTAGTGCTGGCCTCGCGCTGTGACATGATCCAGCGATGGAGATCCGCCACCTTCGATACTTCCTCGCAGTGGCCGAGGAACTTCATTTCACCCGCGCCGCCTCTCTGCTCCACGTCGCGCAGCCCGCGTTGAGCCACCAGATACGCCAACTGGAAGAGGAAGTGGGCGTGCAACTTCTCGAACGCACCAAACGCCGGGTGAAACTGACTCCCGCCGGAGAGGTCTTCCGTAACAGAGCGCGCGTCGTGGTCGAACAGGCGGCTCGCGCCGCGTCTGACGCCGTAAAGGTCGGGCGGGGCAGTGCCGGCAGCGTGGCTATCGGCGTGGGCAGCACCGCCATCTGGAGCGTGCTGCCGGAACTGGTGATGCGCTTTCGCCAGATTGCGCGGGCGGCCACTGTCGATATCCGCGAAATGGAACCGTCCGACCAGTTGGAGGCGCTTCGGCACGAATCCATTGATGTCGGAATCATGGCCGCCAAACCACGGGACCCGGAACTGGAATCGATTCTGATTCTGCGTGAAAAACTCGTCGCGGTCCTCCCGGCGCGTCATCCGATGGCGCACCGGCGTCGGATCGATCTGAAACTGCTGGCCACCGATACGCTGATTTTGCCAGGTCGCCTCGGCATGCCTGGCTTCAACGAAATTGTTCTCGGCGCGTTCGAAAGGGCCGGACACATTCCGGTCGAGACCCTGACAACGCGTCAGATCCAGACGGTCATTTGCCTCGTTGCCGGCCGTCTCGGGGTGGCTCTTGTCCCTGAATCCTTCGGCCGCAACATGCAGGTGAAAGGAGTTGTGTATCGCCCCATCAGCGAGCCCGCCCCGGTGGCTGAATTGAATGCTGTCTGGCGCAGGAACAACAAACTTCCGCTGGTGACTCGCTTTCAGAATGAGCTTCGTCTTCTTGCGGAACGCCGTCTTCGTCGCGGCGCGGGCACGGAACAGACCCGTGTGGATGAAATCTACTGATATAAAAAGGCGATCATTTAATACTGGGAAAATATCACGGGACCCGTCCACGCGGGCTTATCATGAGTTTTCGTTTAACGTCGGCACCGGAATCATAAAATGTCGAAACTTCGGCTTACGATGTCCTGTTGGGATTACGACCGCACCCGTCTGCTCATGGATGGCAGGATTCAAATCGAAGGGATTGATCTGAACTACCTCAATCTGCCCATTGAGGAAACGTTCTTCCGCATGATGCGCCACGAAGAGTTTGACGTCGCCGAAATGTCGCTCTCCTCATACGTCGTTTCGCTGTTTCGTGAAGATCCGCCTTTTATCGCCATTCCGGTCTTCGTGTCCCGCTCCTTCCGGCACTCCGGAATCTACATCAATACGGAAAGCGGCATTGGAACGCCGATCGATCTCATCGGAAAACGCATTGGGAATCCGGAATACCAGTTGACCGCCATCGTCTGGATCCGCGGAATACTGAGCGACGAATATTGCGTGCCGATCGGCAGCGTTCGTTACTTCACGGGCGGGCAGGAGGAGCCGGGCCGCGTCGAAAAGATCGATCTCGGATTGCCGCCGGAAATAAAAATCGAATCCATTTCCGCCGGTAAAACGCTTTCGCGAATGCTCGAAGAAAGAGAAATTGACGCTATATACGCTCCCCGCGCGCCCTCTACTCTTCACACAAATCCCGCAAAAGTGCGGCGCCTGTTTCCGGATTACGCGGCTGTGGAACGCGAATACTATCGCAAAACTGGCATTTTCCCCATCATGCATACCATGGTCATCCGCCGTTCAGTCTATGAAGAGAATCCCTGGGTCGCTCAGTCTCTTTATAAGGCCTTCACCGCTGCAAAACAGGAAGCCTGCCGCGACCTGCATGAGGTTGCGGCTCTCAAAGTCACGCTCCCGTGGCTTGGCTCGCACCTGGAGGACACGGAAAAGCTGATGGGGAATGACTTCTGGCCCTACGGCCTGGCGGAGAACGAACGGGCTCTTGATACCTTTCTTCGTTACTCGTGGGAACAGGGATTGTCCCGGCGAAAATTGACGCCCCGGGAGTTGTTTGCGCCGGAAACTTTTGAAGCCTTCAAGATCTGACCCGCGCCCGACTTCCCGATATCCACCCCGATGTCCACCCCGACCATCGCCGCTCTCAGGTACAGATGGTGGACTCTGGAGCGCGGCGACATCGACGCCACCATCGCCCAGGTGGGATTCAATCTCGCCCAACTGGTCATTCCCGCCTTCCTTTTAATATCCGCCGGAATTCCGCTCGAATTCAGTGTGTCCCGGCTGCTGCCCGGTTATGCTCTCGGCTTTCTGATCGGTTCCCTCGGCCTCTGCTTTCTGGCCGTTCGGCTCGCCCGGCGCGAGAACCGCTCCGATGTAACGGCCCATGTCTACGGCAACAACGTGCCGGCAATCATCGCCTACACGCTGTCGATCATGCTGCCCGTGTATGTGCAGACTCGCGACCCTTTACAGGCGTGGCGAGTCGGCGCGGCGGCTGTGATCTGGACGGGACTAATCAAGCTCGCCGCAGCGCCCTTCGCCGGATACATCAGAAAACAGATTCCGCCGGCTGCCGCTATGACGGTCTTCGGCAGCGCGATGTACAGCTATCTCGCGCTCGTTCTGTTGCAGCGGATATTTGACCAGCCTGTGGTCGGCCTGATTGCGCTCGCGATCATTCTGACCAGCGTCGTCGGCATACCGATGACAAAGCTTCGCATTCCGCCCTTCCTCGCCGCATGGCTTGTTCCGCTTGCCGTCGGGGCGGCGATCGGTTACGTCACCCCAGCATGGCGCGGACTGCATCCCGCCCTTCCCCTTGTTTCGTCCCTCGAACCCTTGCGCGCGCTGGGAACGGCGATTCCGTATCTCTCCGTCATCGCCCCGATGTCGATCTATCACGTCCTGCAAGACATCGCGGCGGTAACGGGATCGAGCGCAGCGGGCGACGACTACGACGTGCGCGCTGTTCTGTTCTGGGATGGCCTGGGAACGCTCATCTGCGGGCTCGCGGGAAGCGCCGTCGCGCCCGTCGTGTATGCCCTGCATCCTCCCTACAAGCACATGGGCGCGCGCGCCGGTTTCGCCTTTTGGACTCCTGTCGTCCTGCTAGTGATTGTGGCCGGCGGACTCACCCTATTCTTCGCGCAACTCTTCCCCTGGGCCATTCTGTCCGCGATGATCGCCTACGTGACTATCGGCGTGGGTCTGGCGACGCTGCGCCGGGTCGAACCCCGATACTCAGCGGCGGTGCTGCTGGGTCTCGTGCTGCCTGCGGGCGCCGTGGTATCGGCCAGCGTGACCGCCGCGATGCCGGCGCTGGGTCTTTCACTCGCCAATCCGGTAACGCAGGCTGCCCTGAATCGCTCGATTTACTGGGCCTCGGTGCAGGGACTGGGCAACGGCTTTCTTTTTCTGGTGCTGGTTGTCGCGGCCGTCACAACGGAATTGATTGACCGGAATTTCACGCGCGCGGGCATCTGGTGCCTCATCGCGGCTGCATTTTCGTGGTTCGGGTTAATGCACTCGGCCGTGATGCGATGGTCCGCTCAACCCCAATATGCTTGTGGCTGGCTTTGCGCAGCGCTCATCATATATACCGCGCGCTGGTGGCGTGGGTAGTGGGGCAGACCTATGACTTCAGCGGCCGAATTCGGGCCGCGAGCCATTCGCGATTCGGATCGCGTCGTCCAGGTGATAAACCATAATCACGCCATCGTCGCTTGACGTTCGCGTACGCGCCGTTCCCGAAAGCATCTCGACTAACTCGTCCGTGCGTTCCGAACACGCCAGAATCTCCAGTTTCATCCGCGGCTCGTCTACCCGATATTCGGCGCCACGGTAGACCGCCTTATACGTGGACCGCCCGCCGCTCTCGTGAACTTCGGACGATGTAACATATTCAACACCAATAGACTCCAGCGCGGCTTTAACGTCGTCCAGCATGCAGGGCCGAATGATTGCTTCGATCTTAACCATCTGAAGCCCCCCTTCCCAAAAGGAAGTCTAAAGCCCAAACCATAAGGAAGTCATAGAAACTTGATGAAAGTTATATAATTCACTCAATCATGAAGCTCCGCTTAGCGCTCCTTTGCGCGATCTCGCTGCCGCTCGCGGCCCAGTGGGAGGTCAAAACCCCCGGTGTTCCGCGCCTGCCCGACGGCAAGCCGAACATGAAAGCGCCAGCGCCGAAGACCGCCGACGGCAAGCCCGACCTATCCGGCATCTGGGAGCCCAACGGCATCAAATATCTGATCAACATTGCCGCGGACCTCAAACCCGAGGATGTCCCCTTCAAACCCGAAGCCGCAGCTCTCTATAAAGAACGCGTCCAGACTTTCGGCAAGGACGATCCCGACGCCCGCTGCCTGCCCTCCGGCATGCCTCGGAAGGACGCCATCACCTCGCCCTACAAAATCATCCAGCAACCCGGAGAAATCGTCTTCCTCTACGAATCGCGCACCACCTTCCGTCAGGTCTTTACCGATGGTCGCGCGCTTCCGGTCGATCCGCAGCCTACCTGGGACGGCTATTCGGTCGGTCACTGGGAGGGCGACACACTCGTAGTGGAAACCCGAGGCATGAACGGACTTACCTGGCTCGACAGCAACGGTCACCCCCTGTCAGACGCAATGCATCTGACGGAAAAATTCCGCCGGCCCGACTTCGGGCATATGGAAATCGAGATCACGATCGACGACCCGAAGAACTACACCAAACCGTGGACTGTGAAGGAAAATCCGCACCTCCTCGTGGATACGGACCTGATCGAATATATCTGCAACGAAAACGAGAAGGACCTGAAACACTTCTCCTCGAAATAACCCCGGCTATTTCTGCACAAAAGCGTTCGCGAATCCCAAGGCCTTCAGTCGCGCTTTGGCGTCGGCCACGTCCGAGGTCTGGTGGTACGGCC
>Ga0206845_1218_pt2 | contig 10759 bp, 8 predicted proteins | sample Alteio_BWOrgCont_19_FD_152887 | JGI IMG/M metagenome (GOLD analysis project Ga0206845, IMG submission 152887) | Enriched cells from forest soil in Barre Woods Harvard Forest LTER site, Petersham, Massachusetts, United States -... | ecosystem: Environmental > Terrestrial > Soil > Temperate forest > O...
CGGGCTATGATCCCCTGCTCGCCTGCTACGATCTGACGCGAACGGCACCCACAGTAAGCACCGTGTTGGGGTTGATAACACGGGTCCAGCTCGGCGCGATATTCCACGTCCTGATTTTCGATCTCTGGTCTGTCGCACCTACGGGCAAACCGTTCGGCCCGAGCCCGTTATTATCGACCACCAGTCCGTTCCAGGCGGTAGCGTTCTGCATATCGTATGAGTTGGGGCTTTGAAACCAGGACCGAGTAAATTGGAAGTTGAGGCTGATCGTATCGTTCTGCGAAGGTTTCAGATCGAAACGGTCGAAGTAATTCTGCTGATTGCCGTTATCGTGGATGGTGGCGAATTCCGGGCCGTCCAGGAAGCGTTGTGTGCCCAGACCATCTGCCGCGATAAAGTTGCCCCAGCGATCCCCGCCGTACGAAAGATTGAAGCCGCCGCTGTAAGTGCCGAAACTGCCGAATGACGTGTCTACCTCTCCGTGCGGCACGTTCTGGCCGAGACCGGAGCGCGTGGTGGCGACAATTACCAGGCTGGTTTTATCGCCGTACTCCGCCGGCGGAGCGCCCTCGATCACTTCCATCGACTGGACGGCATCTACCGGAAGCTGGTTCGAGAAGACTTTGCTCTGCTGATCCGTGATCGGCTGCCCATCGACCGAGAAAGAGTTTGAAGCGTGGTCGCCGAGACCGTGAAACAGCCCGTTGGAATCGGCTGCAACACCCGGCGTCGCGAGAGTGACCAGCGAGCTCAGAGAAGAAGACTGGCTCTCGAGCGGAAGCTTGTCGAACAGGTTACGATCGACATCGGTATGGATCTCCGGATCTGTTTCGACCAGATCGGCGCCGGCCTCCACCGTGACGCTGCTCGTCGCAGCGCCGACGGCAAGATTGAATTTCACGTCGAGCGGAACGGACGACCGCAGATCGACATCCTGCTGACTGGTTTGAAATCCGCTCGCGGCGGCGGTCGTGTGGTAGTTGTTGAACGGAACGTTGTTGAATACGAAATTCCCCTGATTATCCGTCTTAGCAGTCTGATCGTAATGCGAGACCGGATTCTGAATTTCGATTCTTGCACCGGCGATAGCCGCCCCGGAGGGATCGACAACCGCCCCGCGGACGCTTCCCGAAGTCGCCTGCGCGTCCATCAGGCGAGTGAATGTCAGAAATATGGCGAGACACGCGAGGATTCGCATAATGATTCAAGGTTCTGCCACGTTTTCCGGGATCCTCAGGGTATTCCCGTGAGCGGCCGGATTTGCCTGCAGGCGGCCATCATTCGGCGGTGAGCGGAACTCATACCTTTTCGCGCATCCCAGGCCCGCTCATCGGCGAAAGAGGTTTTCACACCGGCTCGCGAATGTCGTTCATCGAACAGTTCGTGCAAAAGAGGCTTCCGCTTTCTACGATCGGGGCGTGGGCGCTCGAGTCATCCGAAGGCCGAATTCTTCGGCTCGGGAAAAGAGAGAGAACCTGACCCTGTGGGCGATCATTGCGGCTGTCGCATTTCCGCTGTTACTCGCGTATGTCCTTGTCGCCATGGATGTGCGCGCCGACCTGTCCGAATTCAAACCCGCGAAAAGGATGGATGACGAAGGCTTTGTTCCGGTTGGATGGCAGCAGCTTGACGAATGGCGAGTACAAGGCCATGTAAGAATGATCGGCTACATGATGGACGGATATCAGCCGTCTCCCGATGGCTCGCGTGTTGACATGTTCGTGCTCTTGCCTGAGGCGGGCCAGTTCCTGCATCCCGCGCATCGGATCTCAGATCAGATGGTTGAGGTCCGGCCTCGCCGGCCGATCCCGTTTCAGCACCGCCGGCTCGTCTGGGCGAGAGGGGCTCTTAACAGGACCACTGGAAAGTCGGGGGACGAAAAAGCTGCATGGGCTATTGGCGATGCGGAAGTGGAACCGGCTGAACCGCGGGATATCTCAGAGTGGTTCGAACCCTGAACCGCTGCACGAAACGGCGCGCCAATTCTGTCGGCGAGTTCGGCAAAGTCTAAGGCAGGCGGAACGCGACGATCGTCTCCTGTGCAGTGATCACCACGTACTGCTTTCCGTCCTTGCCCAGGTAGGTGATGGGATTTGCGAAAGCGTTCGCGGGCAGCTTCGTCTCCCACAGCAGCTTCCCGGTCTTCGATTCGTAGGCGTGGAACCGCTGATCGTCCGTGGCTCCAATGAACAGCACGCCGCTCGCTGTCGCCACTGAGCCTCCTATGTTGTACGACCCGGTATTCATCACTCCGATCTTTTCCAGCGATTCGACGCGGCCAAACGGCACTCGCCAGGCGACGTCACCGGTATTGACGTTGATGGCGAACAGTTCGCCCCAGGGCGGTGATTGGCACGGCCAACCCGTTGCGGGATTAGTGATGGAGCCTGCGTTCTTGCGTATGAACGGCATCTGGCTGGCATCGCCCGCCCCGCTGATCTTCCCCGTCGGCCGCTCTGTGACCGGAACCTGCGCCACCATTTTCTGCACTGCGCCCCTGTCGTGGGAATTGATGAAATAGTAGCGGAGCCTGGGATCGTAGCTGCCGCCGCCCCAGTTGAATCCCCCATCCGGGCCCGGGAACACTACTGTATCCGTCATGCGTACCGGCGCAAACGGACCGTCGTTTTGCGCGTTTTTAAAAAGGTCTTCGCAATACTTCTGTTGTTCCGGAGTAAACTTCGTGATCTCATCGCGCTTCCATGTCGCGCGCGCCAGCTGCGGCGGCTTCAACGGAAATGGTTGCGTTGGCGAATACCATTCGCCGGGAACGTCGCCTTTCGGTACCGGCCGCTCCTCCATGCCGAAGATAGCTTTTCCTGTCCTGCGATCCAGAATGAATATCAGGCCGGTCTTGCCCGCCTGGATCAACGCCGGGATCTTCTTGCCGTCCTTCACCACATCCACCAGCGTCGGCTGCGGCGGCAGATCGGTGTCCCAAAGATCGTGGTGCACCGTTTGCAGGTACCACTTCAGCTTTCCGGTCATGGCATCCACCGCAACCAGCGAGTTCCCAAACAGGTTCGCCCCGGGACGATCTCCGCCGTAGCGGTCATCGCTGGGCCCTCCGACCGGCATGAGCAGCGTGCCGGTCTGCGCATCGACAGTGAACGTATTCCAGACATTGACGCCGGACCTGTTCTTCCATCCGTCGTTGAGCCATGTCTCGTGCCCGGCTTCTCCAGGCAGTGGGACCGTGTGAAATGTCCAGACCAGCTTCCCGGTCGTGGCATCCCACGCACGAACATCGCCGCGTCCGCCGAAGGAGCCGTAGTCCTGCAAATGGGATCCGGTAAACACCAGATTCTTATAAACAGCAGGGGCGCCGTTTAATCCATAGGGAGCGTTCGCCACTTCGTCGGCCTTCACCCCCGGCTTTAAGTCGAGTTCGCCTTCTTTCGCGAAGCCCGGCGCCAGTTTGCCCGTCCTCGCGTTCACCGCGACCAGAAAGCCATCCTCAGTGCCGAAGAAAATCGTCGACGGCGCGTCGCGATTGCCTGGCCAGTAAGCGATACCCCGCGAAGTGCGGGCGGCGTGCTGGTGATCGAAGGTCCAGATCCGCTTGCCCGTGTCGGCCTCGACTGCCACCAGGCTTTGATACGGAGTAGCAAAATAGAGAACGTTGTTCACCATGAGGGGCGTGGTGTTTGACTGCCGGCCTTTGCCATCCGAAGAAGACGGCTTCGTCTCGTATCTCCAGGCCTCGGTCAACTGGCTGGCGTTGCCGGGGCCAATTTGACTCAGCGGCGAGTAACGCTGGGCGCCCGGATCCCGGCCATATGCCGGCCAGTCGTTTTGCGCCGTTGCAATGCCCGACACAAAGGTGACCAGCACGACAATCGAAGCGATCAACGGAATCCTGATTCGCATGGTTTGTTCCTCGCCACTGGTGATTATATGCGCGGGCGCCGCGAGCAACGCAGTGGGGCCGAGCTTTGCTTCGGCGCGGAACCTTATGGCAGCCCGGTAGCACTGGCGACCGCAGCGGTGATTTTGCACGCGCGGTGAAGTGCGGAACGCGCGCACTCCCTTCACATCGGGCCGCACAGAAAGCCTCCATCACTGCCGCCTTTGTCGGAAGCAGATAATCTTTGGCAGGGTCGACGTCGGCGTGTGTCGACGTCGGTGCGATCGAGGCGGCGCTCGCGCGATAGAATGATTCGCCGGCCGGTGCAATGTTTCGGCGTCTCCGCCGCGCGTGAGGTTTGGGAGGTAATTCGGATATGCGAACGCCGTTAATTCTGATGATGCTCGCGGGTACTTGCGCTGCGCAGAGCGTTTCCACTCAGGAGTTGCTGCGAATGGCCAGAATGCGCTCCGCTGGTCTGGAGCAGGCAGCGCGCGCTACCCTCGGCATCGACAATATTCTGAAAGGCACTGCGGCGGCGGGCGAGATGGGAGATTTCGTATTTGCCGTGACTGCGGCGAAAGGCCCGTCGCTCCAGATCGACAACGAGCGCCCGATCCCCGCTTTCAAGGCCGGTGCGCTGTGGATAGTGCAAACGCACCTGAATACCGGGACGGCTTACAAATACGCCTGGATCGCCGAGGGCAAGCCGATTGGCGGCTCCAACAACCTGCCGGCGTTTGGCCCCGACAGCTACGCAAAGCCCGGTGTACCCCAGGGCAAGCTTACCGGTCCTATAGAAGTACCCGGCAAAATCTATCCCAACGTGAAGACTAACGTCTGGTTCTACGTCCCGGCGCAGTGGGACGGCGTGACGCCGCTCGCTGTGCAGGTATGGGGTGACGCGCAGTTCTACACCGGTCCCCGTCCGGGTGAGTGGAGGGTGCTGGAAACGCTCGACAACCTGACCGCGCAGAAGAGAATTCCGTTGATGGTCAGCATCTTCGTCCAACCGGGCACCGGTCCCGATCGCAACCAGCGATCCATCGAATACGACACCCTCAGCGACGCCTACCTGCATCGCCTGCTGGATGAGATTTTTCCGGTTGTCGCCGCGCATGTCAAAATGCGCAACGACGGTTATAGCCGCGCGATCCAGGGAATGAGCTCGGGCGGCATCATGGCGTTCAACGCGGCATTCATCAAACCGGAGGAGTTTTCACGGGTGCTGAGTTGGATTGGGAGTTACGCGGCCCTGCAAAGATCGGCTGCACACCCGGAGGGCGGCGGCGAGTATCCAACCATGGTGCGCCGCGAGCCGAAGCGCAATATCCGTGTGTGGCTTCAGGATGGATCGGCGGATCTCGATAACGGGGCAGGCAATTGGCCGGTGGCCAACATCGGCATGGCAAACGCGCTGAAGTTCAAGGGCTACGACTATCACTTCTCGTTCGGCGTCGGGGAGCACAGCAACGCGCACGGCGCCGCGGAGTTGCCGGGGGCGCTAACGTGGCTGTGGCGCGATTATGATCCCGCGAAGAGGTCGCAGGAGTTCGTGCAGGAACCGGCGGAAAAAGATCAGCCGGTCTGGCGCGTGGTCCAGTTGAATCGGAAATAAAAGCGAGCGAGTGTGGTTTTAAGTGCCGCAGCGGTGTTCACCCGTCTCGCTTCAGATAATGGACTGTTCGTTCCTGCCCATGAGATTAAGCTCAACTTTGTTTCTACCGTCAACGATAGTGTTTGCGCTGATGTCAGCCAGCCTCGTGAGCGCACAAAATTTCCGGACGTTGAGCCGGTTCGCTTCTGGACCGTACGAGTCTCCCGTTTCCGTAATTCCAAATCAGAGCTCACCCAGGTGGACTGCGATCGAAAGCGAGGGGCAGCCCATGGATTATAAGCTTTACAACGCGCCAAATGGTGCTACAAATGGAAGTGCTTGCGCCGGAGCGGGTTTCAACTGCGAGATACTCCAGACAACGGCAGATAATGAGTACACGCCGTGGGGCATTCAGCGCATAAGGCCTCCAAACGCAGCCTATTTCACTACTACGTCGTACCCGACGGCTCCTGCCTTGCAGCAGTTCGGCGGCTGTACTTTTGCCAGCACCCCTTCAAGCATGTTCAATGTCGCGACTCCTTTCAGCGCAACAAAGGGCATCGTCTGGCAGGGATATGTAGCGGGAGGAGCCTACAATTCTCCTCCGGGCGCCTACTCCGATGCTGTCATCTATTCCTCATCCAATGAGTGCAGTGATTCAGACCAGGAATATGGATTTTTTACAGACACGACCCAATCGTCAAACGGCCAGGCCAGCGGAGAATATTGGGTTGCCTACTACTCAACGGCCACAAATACCCCTCAGCAACAAACCAGCACGGCGCAAAACTCGGCGGTGATCGGGAATCTTCATTACGATGACGGGGGAATGATCTACGTGTCCATGTACGTTATTCCAGCGGCGGAATCCCCGACCGTCCCGATCTCGGATTCCGGTTGGGATTTTCGCATTCAGGTTCTGAATGGAGATTACAGTTTTACGCGATGCAGCCTTGGGATTGGAAGTACTGCGCTGCAGGATTGCACCGTCGACATTCCGATCAGCCGGATGGCATACCTGGACGGTTCGCCCGCCGGTCAGTGGCCGGTTAATGCTGACGGAACAGTCCCGGGGAAAGCCTATGCTGTCGTCGGAACTCAAACATCGGTATGGGAGGGGATAATCCCAACCTACATATGCGGCACTTGTGCGAATGGGATGTGGACAAATGGGCTCTGGCTCGGTTTCTAGCAGACTGTGAATCCGGGAACTTATTGACCCGCGCGCGTTAACAAGCGGAGCCGGGCAGGGAATGTAACCGGCATTTCGTCAACTATCTTCAAAGGCATGCACAAACTGCTCGATGAAGTCTCCGGCTGCAAGCCGATTTTCCCGATCTTGGGAACTTATCGATTGCATGCTTCGCGAGTACTAACGGAGTTCTCGTACCTCGAGGTCGGCGCGTGACAGCAACCGGTCCTGGGTAACGCACTCACGGAAAGGCACACGTCGGCCTGAATACCGCTTGTATGACCCTTCCGGCTTAAGCGGTGACAGCCGGCCAACTTTTTTCTTTCGAATCCCATCAACAACTTAGCTCTTGATCGTGCCACCGTATCCACTTTTGCCTGTTACTCTCAAACCGTCAAAAACATGCGCAAAGAAATTCGCGACGAGATCAATCGAGCCAACGCCTTAAAGTCCACGGGTCCGAAAACGCCTGAAGGCAAACAGCGTTCTGCCATGAACGCGTTCAAACATGGGCTTACGGGACAGTGCCTGATGCTCCAGCCCAATGAGATGGACGCCTACAACCGCCTCACCGTGACCATGCTCTCGGATCTCAAACCCAAAACCGAGCCGGAGCGCCAGCTCGCCCAGAAGATCATCGACGGTCACTTTCGTCTGAACCGCCTGGCGGCCATCGAAAACAACATGTTGAACTTCGGCTTGATCCAGTACACGACCGACACAGACCACGACGATCGGGTCGAAGTCATGGTCGCGCAGACCCGAGCCTTGATTGAGCAGGCGAACGCCTTCGACGTTCTCGGCCGTTACGAAACCCGCCTCTCGCGCCAGCTCCTCAAGTACATCGAGGAATTCAAGCGCACCCAGAAAGACCGGATCGCCCGCGAGCAGGCCGAACGTGCGGAGCGCGAAGCAAATCCACGCGGCAAACGCCATGAAAACAAGCGGGATCACTTCGATCTGGCTTCGTTTGGCAGAACCGCTCCCGAGATGGTGGTGAGCGAAGTTGCGACAGTATCGCGCGCCAACGCCTTTCGCGTCCTTACCCCGCATCAGACAGAAACGCCGCAAATTCCAACAATCAACGTGGCATCTCAACCCAATAACCCGCTGCAATCCCAATGAAAAGCGGCTGTCTACGAAAGCCGAATGACAATCTTGCTGAAGAAATCGCCCGCTCCGAGCCGTCGGAACGCCTCCCGCGCCTCCACGAACGGAAAGACCTGATCGACGACAGGACGAATCCCGTTTACCTCGATCGCCCGGTTCATCTTTTCGAACATCGCCGTGCTGCCTACGCCGATGCCCTGCAGACAACCGGCCTTCATCATCAGTCCGTAAGGCGGAGCCTCGCCCGCCGCACCCGCCAGGAACCCGATCAGCGCCACCTTTCCGCCAAAACCGAGCGCGCTATACGACCGCGCCAGCGTGCCCACACCGCCGACTTCGATCACGATATCCACCCCGCGGCCACCGGTAAGCCTTTGAACTTCCTGATCCCACGCAGGATGTGTCTTGTAATTAATTCCGGCCACGGCGCCCAGACCGAGGGCCCGTTGCAGCTTCTCATCGCTCGAAGAAGTAACGATCACCTTCGCCCCGGCCGCCCGAGCGAACTGCATCGCATGCATGGAAACGCCGCCCGTGCCCAGGCAAAGCACCGTGTCTCCGGGCTTCACGCGCTTCCCCAGCACCATCAGCGCGCTCCACGCCGTGACGCCCGCGCAAGGCAGCGTAGCAGCCTCTTCGAACGACAAACCCCTGGGGATTCCAACCACGCCCTGTTCGTCAAGCGCGACATACTCAGCCAGCACGCCATCCAGAGGAACACCGAGCGCCGGGCTCTGCCGAATCCGGGGCCCATCCACCCAGGTCTGAAAAAACGTGCCCGCCACGCGATCCCCAACCTTGAACCGCGAAACACCCGAACCCACGGCAACCACTTCGCCCGCGCAATCCGAAAGCGGAATCGTATCCCGCTCCACCGCGCCGCCGATATAACTGCCCATCACGATCATATGGTCGCGATAGTTCAGCGAAGTCGCCCGTACACGAATCAGAACCTCGCGCTCGCCGGGCTTCGGCTCCGGCCGTTCGGTCGCGCGCAGACCATCCAGACTTGTACTGCCCTTTTGAACCTCGTAGACCTTCATGGCTTTTCGGTGTTCATTCTACATGCGCGAAATCTGCTCGATCACCGCGGCCAGCACGCGCCGGAACTGTCCCGGGGTAATTACGTCGAATACCCGCGCAACGGGCGTATCGAGCGGCTTCTCCAGATCGTCGAGCGGCAGCGCAAAGGAAGCTCGCTGCGATGGCCGCGGCCGTGCTCCCGGACGAGGCCGGGGGCGTGGCTCAAGCATCCACCGCGGGATGTCGCGGCATCGGATGTAGAACACTCGCGGTGCCGCGCCCTCGGGAAGTTCAATCGGACCCGCAGGCTCCTGACCTTCAAAAAAGGCCGGTCCGCTCAGCACAATCGCCACCCGATCGGGCTCTCTCAAGCGGCTCGCCAACCGCTCCAGGAAGAAGCTCCGCATCTTCCACTGCTTGCTCAGCACGCTGACGTCGATCACTCTGGGATTGCTCGAGGTCAGGAAGGCCTTCATACCCTCCCACGTCTCTTCGCCCGAATCTCGTCGCCCGGTCAAGTCCAGGAACGCGGAATCCACCGATCCGCCCCGCGGCTCCATTTGCAAAAGAACCTTCAACGCGGGGATCAGCACGCCGAGATTGCGCTCCATCGCGCCACCGGACTCGGCGGAAAACCGCTCTCCCGGCGTCGTGTTCACAAGTACATCGATATGAATCGGATTCCGTGTCTCCACCGGCAGATGCAGGCGGCCTTTGATCTCCGGCAGGAACCAGGCATCCGGCGAATCCGGGTTGCTGGTGATGAACTCCACTCGCGGAAGGCCGGCCCACAAATCCGGCAGCGGTTCTCTCTTGAGTGGGGGTACGTGCAGCTTTTTCGAAACTACCGCGTGCCGGATCTCAACCGAAACGGAGTAATCGCCCGGCAGCACAAACGCGTACTGAACGAAATCGCGGTCTACTGCGGTCCGGTTCTCCCAGACCTTACCGTCGCTGTCCTCGAATCGGACGGACGCGGTAACTTTCTCGGACACCGGATGCCGGAACTCAACGTTCACGCCGCCCAGCAATCGCTGGTGGCTCGACAACTCCGTCGGCAGAACTTCAACCGACCATGCAATCGGCGAAGCATCGAGTCCGCCTGCCGCCGTAGCAGCCAGGAGCAGCAGGATGCCTGCGACCCGCATCACCCCCGGCCTATAATGCCTTTTTCCTTCACCGGCAACTGGCCGATCATATCGCGCGAGATGCCGAAGTTCGTCTCCAGCATCGAGATCGGGTTAGCGCCCAGCCAGTTGCTGAGGGAGATCTCTTGATATTCGCCGCTGTTGAACAGAATCAGCAGTTCAGTCGGCTCGTCGCCGATCTGCTCGACGTAATGCCCGTAGCCCTGCTGGACAAACGCCACCTGGCCCGGCCCGAACTCTTCCGTCTTCACCCGCCCGTGAGAGCCGAAGATCCGGATCCGCGAGCGGCCTTTGATGTAATACTGCCACTCGTCCGCGTGCGGATGCCAGTGCATTTCGCGCAGCGCGCCCGGCTGCAATGTCATCTTCACCGCGGTCAAAGAAGTCTGAATCGGGAACTCTTTGGAAGAAACGATATGTTCCGTCCCGCCGGGAAATACCCGCGCGGGCTGGGCGTCGAGCCGGTACTTATGCGACATCTGCCCCGGCTCGATGTCCTTGTTCCGGTACGCTTCGATGGTCTGTGCTGGAACTTTTCCGGGACCAATATACAGTTCCTTCTTCGGGAAGTTCGCGAACGCGGAAGCCGGCAGATTCAGGTTCCGGCTCAGGATCTCGGGCGGCGTATTGGCGATCCAGTCCGTGATGCTGAAGGTGCCGAACTCGGAGAAATGGCCGTTATCGAAGCCCAGCAGGAAGTGGCAGGGGCCAGGTCCCAGACACTGCAGTGCGTGGCCGTGCCCGCGCGGGAAGTACCAGGTATCGCCGACCTCAAAGTCGTCCGTCTCCGCCGTTCCGCCGGGCGTGATCACAGTGGTGCGGCAGCGTCCTTCGAGCATATA
>Ga0206845_1235_pt1 | contig 10512 bp, 9 predicted proteins | sample Alteio_BWOrgCont_19_FD_152887 | JGI IMG/M metagenome (GOLD analysis project Ga0206845, IMG submission 152887) | Enriched cells from forest soil in Barre Woods Harvard Forest LTER site, Petersham, Massachusetts, United States -... | ecosystem: Environmental > Terrestrial > Soil > Temperate forest > O...
CGATCTTTCCGCTTCTACGGCAACCACCCTTTACAGTTTACTTCGGTGCCAAATCCTCTCATCAAAGACACTTCGCATCTTGAAGCAAAATAGGTATAGTACACACTCTACAATTTATGAACTAAGGGTAGTCAATGACGTCAGATGAATTAAAAGGGGTTGTTTTAGAAGCGCTTGAGAATATTAAAGCCATAGATACTCAAGTATTGGACGTGCGTACGCTGACTTCTTTAGCGGATTATATGATTATTACCAGCGGCCGCTCGTCGCGTCATGTCAAAAGCATAGGCTCCCACGTCGCTGAAGCGGCAAAAAAGCACCATGGCCATGTGCTCGGTGTTGAAGGCGATCCGGGTTCTGAATGGGTGTTAGTGGATTTAGGCGATATTATTGTGCATGTGATGCAACCGCAGGTGCGCGAATATTATCAACTCGAAAAATTATGGTCAGTGGCCCAAGACGCATAAATGCATATCCATATCATTAGTATTTGTCAAAAAGTGCCTACTTGGGTGAGCGAAGGTTATCAGAGTTATATCAAACGTTTGCCTAAAGAAATGAGCATCAGCTTAAAAGAAATTCCCACGCCCAAACGGAGCCTACAAAATTTAGACAGCTGCTTAGCACTAGAAGCCAAACAACTTTTAGCTGCAATTCCAAAAAATGCGTATGTCATTGCACTCGATGAGCACGGCGAATCATGGGATACGATGATGTGCGCGGAAAAAATTAAACACTGGCAAATGCAAGGCTACACCCTTTGTTTATTAATCGGCGGCCCCGATGGTTTTCATGCGTCTATCCATGCGCATGTGCATGCCAAATGGTCGCTCTCAAAGCTTACTTTGCCACATGCTTTGATCCGCGTTATACTTGCAGAACAATTTTACCGTGCGTTTACCGTGCTTAATAAGCATCCATATCATCGACCATGAGAAATCCCTATTTTAAAGACTATCAATCTGAGAGCCACTTATTTAAAGGTCGTGTGCTGGTAGCCAGTATCGTCATTATTTTATTCTTTATTGTTCTTGGCGTTCGTTTATATTATTTACAAGTCGAACAATTTACCCAATACAGTACTTTATCTGAACAAAACCGCGTCACTTTATTAGCCATCGCGCCTAATCGCGGCTTAATTTATGATCGCAATGGGGTATTATTGGTCGAAAATGTGCCCGCGTATGGCTTACACCTTATTCCCGAAAAAGTAAAAAATATTGGGGAAACACTCGATGCAATTAATGCGATCGTGCCCTTAAGTGCAGAGGATAGGCAAAATTTTTATCAGCAACTCAAGTACCGACGTCGCTTCGAAGGCGTCCCGCTTAAAGTGAATCTCGATGAAGCCCTGGCCGCTAAATTCTCCGTGCATAGTTATCAATTTCCTGGCGTTAAAATTGCCGCAGAACTTATCCGCCATTATCCCTATGAAGCTATTTTTTCCCATGCCATAGGTTATGTGGGACGGATTAATGAGCAGGAAATGACGAATATTGATAAAGCGTCATACAGCGCAACCCAATACATCGGCAAAACAGGCATCGAACAATTCTACGAAAAGGAATTGCATGGGTCCCCCGGATTTCAGCATGCAGAAACCGATGTCCACGGCCATATTATCCGTATCCTTAAAAGTGAACCGCCCACTCACGGCAATGATTTGTATTTAACCCTAGACAGTCAATTACAATTAGCCAGTGTGGCTGCCATGGAAGGAAAACGTGGTGTGATAGTCGCGATAGAACCTTCTACCGGTGGCGTGCTGGCATTTGTCAGTCAACCGGGTTTTGATCCGAATTTATTTGTCCAAGGCATCGGTCAAGATATTTATAAACAAATGTTAGACTCCTGGGAGCGGCCTTTATTTAATCGGATTTTGCGTGGCCAATACCCGCCCGCGTCTACCGTGAAACCGATGGTGGCCTTGCAAGGGTTACAACTAGGCTTTACCACACCGAATTATTCCATCAGCGATCCTGGATTTTATCGTCTACCCAATGTGAAACGCCCCTATCGCGATTGGCGCAAACAAGGGCATGGTTATGTCAATTTACATAAAGCCATCGTGCAATCGTGCGATACTTATTTTTATAACCTCGCTCATAAAATGGGGATAGATCCTATCACGGATATTTATCAGCAATTTGGTTTGGGAAGTCCTACGGGTATTGATTTAATTGGCGAGCTCAGTGGTGTCGTCCCTGGGAAAGAATGGAAGCGCGCTAATTTGAATGAATCGTGGTATCCGGGTGAAACCCTTATTACGGCCATCGGCCAAGGCTTTGCGCTGGCGACGCCCTTGCAACTCGCACATATGGCAACCGTACTCGCCAATCAAGGTGAGCGGATAAAACCGCATTTAGTCCAGCACTTACAAAAGCAAAATGGCGAGATTATCCAAAATACCCCCGAAAAACTGACTCCCGTTACCCAGAAAAATCCTGAGCACTGGGCACTCATACAAAAATCCATACATGATGTGATTGCAGAACCCGGTGGGACGGCCTACCGATTAAGCCGAAATACGCCGTATACGATAGCCGGGAAAACCGGGACGGCGCAAGTCTTTACCCTCGGACAAAATGAAGAATATGATGCTAACATCTTGGATGAGCATTTACGGGATCATGCGCTTTTTATTGGTTATGCCCCAGTAGAATCGCCCCAGATTGCACTCGCCATCATTTTAGAAAATAATACTGGCGCTGCCGATGTCGCAAAACAAGTGTTTGATAACTATTTATTAAGGACAAATTCATAATGTTTGCGAAAATAAATACCTTGCACCGCAGAGATCCGCTGCATCATAATTTTTGGAATCGGATCCACCTTGATCCTTTGTTGCTCACCTTATTATTAACCTTGATTAGTCTTGGGCTGGTGGTGTTAGCGAGCTCCGATGCGCAGGACCCGGGTTTATTGCATCGGCAAATTATCCGCATTAGTCTTGCCTTATTTTTAATGGTGGTCATTGCGCAAATTCCCGTGCGTTATTATACCTTAGCGGTACCCTGGCTGTATGCCATTGGTATTTTACTGCTCATAGTGGTCCTGATTATTGGCGATATTAGCAATGGCGCGCAAAGCTGGCTTAATCTAGGCATCGTACGTTTTCAACCTTCAGAAATTATGAAGCTGACGTTACCCATGCTGATGGCCTATTATTTTTCTCAAAAGCAATTGCCTTGTTCTTTTATGGAAGCCTGTGTGGGACTGGTATTGATTGCCATTCCATGCCTATTAATTGCTAAACAACCGGATTTAGGCACCACAACCATGATCGCCGCCAGCGGTTGTTTTGTATTATTTTTGGCTGGATTACGCTGGCGCTATATCCTAGGCGCACTGATTTGTGTGGGTGCATTAATCCCCATATTGTGGAATGTGATGCATGATTATCAACGCGGTCGGGTGCTCGCGTTCTTAAATCCTGAAAGTGATCCGTTAGGTAAAGGCTATCAAATCATTCAATCTAAAATTGCGATAGGATCAGGTGGGCTGTTCGGAAAAGGCTGGATGAATGGCACCCAATCCCATTTAGAATTTTTACCCGAAGCCCACACGGATTTTGTGTTTGCGGTGTTAGGTGAAGAATTTGGCTTATTTGGCGCGCTATTAATGCTGTTGCTGTATGCCTGCATCGTGCTGCGCGGCTTATACATTAGTCTTTCTGCCCAAGATACGTTTTCACGTCTATTAGCAGGGAGTCTCATTCTGACGTTTTGTTTTTATGCCTTTATTAACATCGGTATGGTCATGGGACTTATGCCGGTTGTGGGTGTACCCTTGCCACTCATTAGTTATGGCGGTACATCTGTTGTGACTTTATTGGCTGGATTTGGTATTCTTATGTCTATACAAACGCATCGTAAATTGCTCGCTGATTAATAAGGAAACTTCACATGGCGATAAAAAAATGGTTATTAGTGATTTTATTTTTCATAGGTCACAACGCATATGCCGATATCAGTGAACGTAAAGATGTGCAGGCGTTTATCCAAGAAATGGTGAGTCAAAATGGGTTCTCACAAACTGAGCTGACTCAATTATTTAAACAGGTCACCATCAATAACAACATCATTGATTTGATGAATCGTCCTGCTGAGCGCACCAAACAATGGTATGAATACGAACCGATGTTTGTCACTAATGCGCAAGCCATTGCTGGGGTTAAATTCTGGAAAGAAAATGAAGCCGCTTTAAATAAAGCACAACAAACTTATGGCGTACCGCCTGAAATGATCATCGCCATCATCGGCGTGGAAACCCGTTATGGCACGAATAAAGGCAGTTTTCCTGTGATTGATGCCTTATCCACGTTGAGTTTTGATTACCCTAAGCGCAGTGAATTTTTCCGCAATGAACTCAAAGAATATTTACTGTTAGCGCGTGAAGAAGGCGTAGATCCCATGACTTTACTCGGATCTTATGCGGGCGCCATGGGCACACCCCAATTTATGCCTAGCAGTTACCGTAAATTTGCCGTGGATTTTACCGGCAATAAAAAACGCGATATTTGGAACAGTAACGCAGATGCCATCGGGAGCGTCGCCAATTATTTTAAATCGCATGGTTGGCAAACTAATGCGCCTGTCGTGTATTCGGCGCAAGTGACTGGCAAAGATTATCTCAGTCTCACTAAAAATGTGTTAGATCCGAATATCACGATTGCAGAGCTTGCTGCAAAAGGCGTGACACCTCGTGAGAAAATTCAACTGCCCGCAGGGGAGCGCGTTACCTTTATTGAATTACAAGAGAAAAACGGACCTGAGTATTGGATAGGCTGTAATAACTTTTATGTGATCATGCGCTATAATCCTAGAGTGATGTATGCCATGGCGGTTTATGAGCTGAGTACTAAAATTAAACAGCTTAAAGGCTAGCTTGTGATCAACCCATTAATTAGGGACGTCAATTGAAGGCCCATATTACTACTCTCATTATTTGCTTGAGTTTAATACTCGGTGGATGCGCAACGGATGGCACGAAAAAAAGCACTAGTCGCTATAAAATTTCACAAGACAGTGCGCCTGAAGATCCGCCTGATGTCAGTAAAGTACCCGATGCTAAACCTGAGCCTGTAGCGAAAAGCCGTTATGGTAATCCTAAATCTTATGAAGTCTTTGGCAAACGTTATTACACTAAAGAATCCAGCCAAGGCTATGTGGCTCACGGTAAAGCCTCGTGGTACGGGACTAAATTCCATGGCAATCGTACCTCCAGTGGTGAACCCTACGACATGTATGAAATGACTGCGGCGCATACTAGCCTGCCTTTGCCGACCTATGCGAAAGTGACCAATACCGAAAATGGTAAAAGTGTGATCGTAAAAATTAATGATCGCGGACCGTTCCATAAAGATCGGATCATCGATCTGTCTTATGCCGCCGCTGCGCGTATAGGCATATTGCAACAAGGGACTGGGCATGTAAAAGTGGAAGCCATAGACCCACACCATTACAATCAAGAGCCTAATCTCATCATGGCTAGCAATGATGCTCCCGCTAAGGCTGCCCCTATCCCCACCCAGGCTGCGGCAAAACAACAACAAGCGGCTGATCCCGAGCAATTTTATTTACAAATTGCGGCATTCGGAGAAAAAACTTACGCAGAAAAAATGGTTAAACAACTCGAAGACGTCATTGAACAACCCTTACGGATCAGCCAAGCAGACAAAGATGCTTATTACCGCGTTCAAGTCGGTCCTTTCGAAGATGAAAACAGTGCTAAGAGTTATCAAGCACAATTAGCAGATTTAATTTTAGAAACACCCGTAGTGGTGGCGCAGTAAAAAATTGTTAAGGAGTATCTCATGCATAGGCTATCTATTATCACTTTATTCTCTTTATTGCTCATGGGTTGCAACACCCTCCATGGATTTGGTGAAGATCTCCAAGAAGGCGGCGAAGCCATACAAAATGTTTCTAAAGATGATGATGATACAGATTAGCGCGTCATCCTGCGCTTTAGACCGCCATCCCCGCGAAAGCCTGAACTTACTGCACAAATAGTTTGTAAAGGAGGTTGGCTGTAGAAGCAGATCGATAGGCTTGCCCCCTTTGTAAAGGGGGTCGGACGCTTCGTCCGGGGGGATTTTTGGATCTCTGTTATCACATCAATACTCTATTTTAAATTTTCTAAGAGATAAGCTTTAATAAAATTCGTTGTGTGCAGTAAGATCGCTAAAATCCCCCCGGCCGAAGCGTCCGACCCCCTTTACAAAGGGGGCAAGCCTATCGATCTCTTTGCTTTTACAGGCTACAACTCCTTTATAAATGACGACAATATTAAAAGCTCACACGCTTACTAATATATACATAACCATATGATTTTATTGATTTTATACTAAACTAGTGTATAAATCTTTATATTATAAAAAAATGGAGTTTGACAAATGCCCCCTCAAAATAGACCTGATTCACAATTTGATGAAAATAGTACACCTAAAAAAATAACTGCAGCGAAGGACTCCCCCAAAAAGAGATCCTACGATACATCGATAACGATACCCGAAACACCCCCTCGTGTTAACGCGTCTTTAGATAATCAATTAACCTCTAAAACATTATTAGTCAACAATACCTTTGAGAATATCACAAACGTCACGTCTTTTAAAAAGCACAAAACGACTTTTGATAAAGCCTCTCCTGCACTGCAGATTTCCTACATGCAGACCACGCTCACTGCTTTAGCACGCAATCAGTTTACGGAAACGGATCTGAAACTTGCGGTCGATCAATTTATTGAATTATGCAACGATGCGGACATGATGGTTTATTTGGGGTTAGACGTTCTTCCTGCCGAGGCAAGTGTCGAACAATACCGTCAGCTCGAGGCTATTTATCAAGCCCTTTATAATAAAATGGTTGCGTCACAATTAAATTATAAACTAGAGGAACTGCAAAAAGCAGTGCAGCCCCTCATGTTTGCAGAACTCGGCGCTTTTGCTACCCTTGATTTTCAAACCCAATTCCAGATTAATCAAGCCATCTTGTTTCAAACGCGCAAACAGTTTATCTTAGCACGCAATGAAATCCTTAATGCTATAGACCTTTTGAAAGCACAGGATCATATTTTTGATGTGTCAGGAACGATAGGGCATTATTGCCAATTATTAGTCAACTCCTTACACGTAGAAATAAAGATGATGATTGATGATAAAGGATCATTGCATGCGCACGGGGCGCGTCCGATTGTACATTTAATTTATGAGATTCGGTCCGTCATCACTCTGCTAGGTAAGATGGCAGTTCCCCCTGTAAAACACGATGAAAAAATTTCTGAACTCAATGATATGATCACTAAATTATGTATTGCCGGTTTGCGATCCACTGAAGCGCTCAATGCACCAGAACTTGCCGCAGGGTTTGAGCAACAACTCAATGAGCATTTGGGCCTGGTTATTCCTCCTCAAGCTCAAGATGAGATCAAAAAAGCTAATTTTAGCGCCATTGTTCTACACGGCCCAGGCAGTCCTGTACCTAGCAGTCATACGAGTACTAACAGCGTCGTCTCAGCCACAGAAACCGTGACTACCCCTAAGGTAGCTACCCCAAGCAAATTAGTCATTTAATTCCGCTGCTTACTTTTCGGTCCGCATAATTGTGCGGACCGAATTAGGATATGCCCCGCTGCCGCAAGGCTTCAAACAAAGCAATACCCGTTGCAACGGATACATTTAAACTCTCGATTGCACCTTGCATAGGAATATAGGCTAGACTGTCGCATTGTTGCTGCGTTAATGTACGCAGGCCTAGCCCTTCGCTCCCCATGACTAGTCCTAAGGGACCGGTTAATTTTGCTTGATATAGGGAGTGCGCCTCTACGCTTGCGGTTAAACCCACAAACCAAATGCCTTGTTTTTGTGCAATCTGTAATGCGCGACGTAAATTGGTGACTTGCACCACGGGCAATAGCTCTGCCGCGCCACTTGCTATTTTTCGAACCAATGGCGTCAGTGTGGCGCTGCGATCTTTGGGGATCATGACGAGCGATACGCCCGCAGCCTCCGCGGTGCGCAAACACGCACCTAAATTATGGGGATCTTGTACGGAATCTAAAACTAAAATTAAAGGATCGGGCGTTAATTCTGTCAGTAGTGGCGCGAGATCACTCTCGAAGTAATCGATTACTTTGGCCAATAACACCACACCTTGATGCACACCGTCTTGGGTCAATTGCGAAAGTTTTGCTGGCGCCATGCGCTCGATAGGCAGTCCCAAGGCTTTTGCCTTAGCACTCAAAGGCGCAACGCGATCATCTTGACGATCGGTGGCCAGCAATAAGCTCACGGCTAGCTCCGGTTTATTGCGCAAAAAAGCACTGACCGTATTAATGCCGTACAGGTATAGCTTATGCGTGCTTGCCATCATCACCCTTACGACGGCCTCGTTTAGCAGGCGTTCTTTTACGGCGCGGTTTCTTTTTATCGGGGCCCTGATCCTTGCCGCGCGCAGATTTCTTGCTTACGCCTTCGGCCTCAATCGCTTCAAAATCAATTTTACGCTCGTCTAAATCGACTCTAGCCACGCGTACATTCACCGCATCACCTAGGGCATAGTTAACATTGCCATGCTTTGCACTTAAACTATGTGTTTTCTCATCATAATGATAATAATCATTCTTAAGTGTGGAGACATGCACCAAACCTTCAACATAAATATCTTTGAGCTCCACAAAAAAACCAAAGCCTGTGACGCCAGAAATAATCCCCGGGAAGGTGCTACCCACTTTATCCAGCATGTATTCACATTTAAGCCAGAGTGTCACATCGCGTGTCGCTTCATCGGCTCTACGCTCGCTCATCGAGCAATGCTCAGCAGACAGCTGCATTTTGCTTTCCATGTCTTTAATTTCACGTTTTTTATTTTCGATTACGGCACGTAGGGCGCGATGCACCAGCAAATCGGGATAACGACGAATAGGTGAAGTAAAATGCGTGTAGGCCTCATAAGCTAAACCAAAATGGCCAATATTATCCGGTGAATACTGCGCTTGAGCCATAGATCGCAACAACACAGTTTGCAATAAATGCGCATCGGCTCGTGTGCGTGTTAACGCTAATAATTTAGAATAATCTTTCGGCTTAGGCTTTTCCCCACCGTCTAAGGTTAAACCCACTTGCTGGAGAAACGTGCGTAATTGCAATAGTTTTTCTGGCGTGGGCACATCGTGGATACGGTATAATAAAGGCATTTTTTGCTCAGCTAAAAACTTGGCCGCCGCAACATTGGCGAACAACAGGCATTCCTCAATAATTTGATGCGCTACATTTCTTGAAACCGGTACAATATTTTTAATTTTTCTATTTTTATCAAACACAATTTCTGTTTCTTGGGTTTCAAAATTAATCGCACCCCGCTCCTGCCGTTCTTTTAACAGCACTTTAAATAGTTCATACAAGCTATCTAAATGTGGCAGTAAGCGCTCATCGATGCTGCTGTCTTGGCCCTCTAAATAATCGGCGACTTTTTTATACGTTAAGCGCGCATGGGATCGCATGACGCCTTGAAAAAACCGCGTCTTTTTAATTTCGCCAGATTTAGTAATAACGGCTTCACACACCATACATAAACGATCCACATTAGGATTGAGTGAACACAATTCATTCGATAAAATGGTTGGCAACATGGGGATCACTTTATCGGGAAAATAAACAGAATTTCCCCGCTCAAACGCCGCGGCATCCAAAGCACTACCGGTTTTAACATAATGGCTGACATCGGCAATTGCGACCCAGAGTTTAAAGTCACCATTTTTTTGTTTTTCACAATAAACGGCATCATCAAAATCACGTGCGGTCGCACCGTCTATGGTCACTAAAGGCAATAAACGTAAATCTTCACGCCCTTGCTTATCTTGTTCAGACACTTCATTGCTTAAGTTTTTAACTTCGTCTAATACAGGAGTGGCCCAAACATGGGGGAGTTGATACGCGCGTATGGCCACATCAATTTCCATGCCCGGAGCCATATGCTCGCCCAATACTTCGGTAATGCGCGCAATCGCACGGTGTTTTTTAGTAGGATAGTGTACGAGTTGGGCAATCACCATTTGTCCGGGTTGCACTTTGATGCTGTCATCCTTGCTGATAAACACATCTTGGGTAATGTTTTTATTTTCTGGAGAGATAAGCGGCATGCCGTGCTCTTCAAAATAACGCCCGACCACTTCTTCCGTATTCCGCTCCAACACGCGCACAATACTGCCCTCGCGGCCCGAACGTGACGGGTTTTCTAATTCACGCACCAAAACGCGATCATTATGAAACACTTGGCGCATTTCATAATGCGATAAATAAAAATCTGGACTGCCATCATCTGGAATTAAAAATCCATAACCATCGCGATGCGCGACGACTCTGCCTGCGACCAAAGACATTTTATCGAGTAAACCATAACCGCCACGGCGATTACGCACCACTTGGGCATCACGCTCCATCGCTCTTAAGCGGTATTCAAACGCGGGCACTTCCTCATCGCTCAGATCAAACACATACAGCAGTTGATC